>Ga0099364_10003835_pt1 | contig 23077 bp, 19 predicted proteins | sample TergutTh196P3_FD_73070 | JGI IMG/M metagenome (GOLD analysis project Ga0099364, IMG submission 73070) | Microcerotermes parvus P3 segment gut microbial communities from Pointe-Noire, Republic of the Congo - Th196 P3 | ecosystem: Host-associated > Arthropoda: Insects > Digestive system > Gut ...
GTTCTTCCGATCTAAAAAGAAAAATGTAATGACTGTCCGCTAAATAAAGGTTGCGAAGGCAAGGACAGGCATATACAAAGTTATGATTATCATTTTTGCTTTAATGTTTTTTGTAACAATATCCTTACCTTTGTTACTGTATTTAATTATTATCTTAAAACGGATAATTCACCTGTAAAGCATGAAAAAAGCGTTGAGCATTTGTCCTATACAGTAGTCAAGAAAGGTAAAATTGAAAAAAAAACACAGGATTGGATTATACGCTATTTATATATTGATAAGGATAAGGTAAAATATACAAAAAATTCTGAACCAACAGAAACGAGTAAGGACGGCAAGGTGGTTAAGCCTGTAAGTGTTAGAAGTCATATACGCCGTCAGCCTTATGGTACTGGTAATAAAAAGGTAAAGGAAATTATTATTGAAAATTACGTTGCCAATAAATGGGTTAAAGAGGGTGATACCAAGATTATTGTTGATATTAAGGATTAGGAACAAACAATTTGGGATTCCAGCAAGGAATGGAAAAATGCCTATATACCACAATGGAAAAAATTATTTTACATCCGCCGCCGTATCTGCGATCTCATCTTATCTCTCATTTTTTCTCTGGCAGCTATAGCTATATCCTGAAATTGTATATATTCTTTGTAGTTGTCAAGGTGAACTGCAACTACATAACTCCTTTTATCCAGGGCATTAAAAGACAATCGTATGGCAGGGACGAGCATTTTTAAGATTCTCTGGGGTAGATTTTTGTATACCCGTACCGATTCTTTACCTTTATAATAAAAGGAGTGCCCCCAATTATCGACAATTTCATTGCTTTGGTTTTTCTCAATATTATTGTCCTCGGCATTAACAGTGCTTTTGATCGGGTCAGCCCCTTCGTTTTTTGCATATTCTGTAAATGCCCGCTGAGTCATCCCTTTAATATTATTAAAAACCTCGTCTTTGGGATTTCCCCTTAAAGCCCGTTCCAGATAGGGGAGCTTTGTGGGGCTGTCATTGCCGCCAAAACCTGTCGCTTCAAGATCAACTTTATGTTTTATATAGATTTCTCCTATTTGGAGCCATTTGAAAATACTGCTCCGATTTCTTTTGCTTTGTTCTGTCAGGTAAAAGACATAGGCAGTCATGTTACGAAAACCCAGTTCCCTGTATAACTTTTCTGTTTTTATTCTAACCAATCCCAGACCTATGGAGAGAATGGAATTATCTACCGATTTGATGGTGTCCAGGATTCCGGCGTTAAGGGAGGCTGCATCGTGATTCTTAAAAAATGTATCCATGAATTTAATATATCATGATACATTTATTTAGTCTATATGTTTAGACTAAAATGCTGCGAAGAATAATTATACTAGCCAAGCCCTTGGCAAAACGCTATACTATACTTATGCTTGATCCAGCTGATGTTCCCGCACCCACCGGTAAAATTATTCCCATTGCAATAGAAGATGAGGTTAAAGCCGATTACCTTACCTATGCAATGTCTGTTATTGTATCGCGCGCCCTGCCGGATGTACGGGACGGCCTTAAGCCGGTACACCGCAGACTCCTTTATTCCATGGATGAGTTGGGTTTAAGTCCCAATGCACAGACCAAAAAATGCGCCCGTATTGTCGGCGATACCATGGGTAAGTACCATCCCCATGGGGATGCTGCCCTATACGATGCCCTGGTACGCATGGCCCAGGACTTTTCCCTTCGCTACCCGCTGATTAAAGGCCAGGGTAACTTTGGCTCCATAGACGGCGACCCGGCAGCGGCCATGCGTTATACCGAGGCAAAACTTTCCAGGCTGGGAGATGATATACTCAGCGACCTTGGCAAGGAAACGGTAGACTTTGTTCCCAACTTTGACGATTCCCTTTTGGAACCATCGGTACTGCCGGCAGCAGTGCCAAACCTTCTGGTTAACGGTTCCAGTGGTATAGCGGTAGGTATGGCTACCAACATGGCTCCGCATAACCTAAACGAAATATGCAATGCAGTCTGCGCCTGTATCGAAGATCCGGACATAAGTGTAGATGCCCTTGCCGTCCATGTACAGGGGCCGGACTTTCCTACGGGGGGAATTATCTTTGGCCGCCAGGGAATACGGGATGCCTTCCATACAGGACGGGGAAGAATTTTAATCCGGGGAAAGTTTGAAGTTGAAAGCGGCAGGGGCGGCAAAGAACTTATTGTTTTTACAGAGATTCCCTACGGTGTAAATAAAAAAGCGCTTTTGGAAAGAATCGGCGTTCTGGTACGGGACAAGATAATCGACGGCATTGCCGGCTTTAACGACGAATCCGACCGGGACGGCATGCGTATTGTAATTGAACTAAAACGGGGAGCAATTCTTAAGGTTGTACTAAATCAGCTTTTTTCTAATACTGCCCTGCAAACTTCTTTTGGGGTAATTAACCTGGCTCTGGTTAACGGCAGGCCTTGCTGCCTAAACCTAAAAGAGTTAATCCATTACTTTGTTGAACACCGGATAGATGTAGTAACCCGCCGTACCCGTTATGAATTACGAAAGGCCGAAGAACGTGCCCATATCCTGGAAGGGCTTGTTATTGCCCTTGCAAATATTGACGAAGTAGTAGCTATTATCAAGGCAAGCCGGGACATAAATACAGCTAAAGAAAAATTACAGCAGCGTTTTGGTCTAAGCGAAATCCAGTCCCAGGCCATCGTAGATATGAGGCTTGGACGTTTAACAAGCCTGGAAATCGAAAAGATAGAAAAGGAACTGGCAGAATTAAAAATACAAATTGCTTACTTAAAATCACTTTTGGAAGATGATCAAAAGCTCCGCGGAGTTATAAAAGACGAAATCAGAAATGTTGCAGAAAAGTACGGCGATGAAAGACGGACGGAAATTGTAGCCGGAGAAGTAGAAAACATTAATATAGAAGATCTAATAAAAAAAGAAGAGATGATGATTCTGATCTCCAACCTGGGCTATGTAAAGCGTGTCCCCGTTTCGTCTTACAAAAATCAAAGCCGGGGCGGCAAGGGCATGCAAAGCGCCAAACTTACCGAAGAAGATTTTATAAAACAGATCTTTGTAGCGTCCACCCACGAGTATATACTTTTTATTACCAGTGCGGGCAAAGCTTATTGGATGAAGGTCCACGAACTTCCCGAAGGAAGCCGTACATCCAAGGGCTCTCATATCAAGACTCTGCTTACTGTTTCGCCTGACGAAGAAATTACCGCCATTGTTTCGCTTAAGGATTTTTACCGTGATACGAATTCCGGCTCTGCTTCCGAAAGCGCTGGAAACGGCGAAAACCGGCAGTTTCTGTTTATGGGTACTGCGCGGGGTGTAGTAAAAAAAGTTGCCACAGGGGAATTCAGCAATGCCAAAACACGGGGCATTATCGCCATTAAGCTGGACGAAGGAGACAGGCTTGTCAGCGCCCTTTTAACCGGCGGCAATGACCAGGTGGTACTGGTTTCCAGAGACGGCAAAGCCCTGCGTACCCACGAAGATCAAATTCGTCCCATGGGACGTACATCACGCGGCGTTGCAGGATTAAAACTAAGCAAAAGCGACGAGCTTGCCGGTCTGCTTCGGGTAGACGGAACATCCCGCGAAAAAATGCTAATCATCTCCGAATACGGTTACGGCAAGCGTGTAAGCTTTGACGAATTCAGCGCACACAGCCGTGCTACCGGCGGACAGAAGATTTATACAGTAAGCGAAAAAACAGGCAAAATTGCCGGAGTAGTAAATGTATTGGATAAAGAAGAAATTATGTGCATTACCAGCCAGGGTAAATCGATAAAGTTAAAAGTTTCGGGAATAAGCATAATGGGCCGCTCTGCACAAGGCGTACGCATTCTTACCATAGACAAACCCGATCTTGTAATCGGCGTAGATCGTATCGTTAAGGAAGACGATGATAATGTTCCGGTTTTCTAAACTGTTTTCTAAATCCCAAGAGCATTGCGATAATAATTAATGAAAATAAAATACAACTCCTATAACCCCAGGCAGGGCCTATCCATTGGTTAAAATAACCCATTAGTAGTTGTATCCCAGCCATTAATAGACCAGTGATGGCGAGGATAGCAGCGGTCATTACCGGAGCATTGCTGCCAAAGCGGCCTATTGCAACAGCCATCATTGTAGGCCAAAGTATGGCCAGGAAAAAACCTAGAAGGGGAAGTACATAAATTCCATCAGCTCCCAAAGCAAAACCAACAGCAAAAATAACTATACTAAGTATCATTGCTCCTGCAAGGCTTTGTAAATAACCTACCTTTTCAATAATAAAACCGCTTACCAAACGGGAAATGGTAAACAAAACATAAAAAGCCGAAACAAAGCTGGCGCCCCTTGTTGTAGGATCCATGCCATACAAATCCTGGAAATAAAGTCCGCCCCAATTTACCGATGCGCTCTCCACACTCCCCATCATACCCAAAGTAATGCCAAAAGCCCAAACAGCCGGAGTTTTAAGAGCTGAAATAAAGTTCTTTGTTTTTTTTGGTGAATTATCCGGAGTATTTTCTCCTGTATTCTCCACTGGATTTCTCAAAGAAGGAAATTGTGCAAAGACAGCAGAGATAAAAATCAGCAATACCATTGGAATGGTTAATAAATAAGTATGCCGCCAAAAGAGGCCGAGCCCGGCCGGGTTTGTTAATATACCGGCAGCCATGGGGCCGCCAATTGCACCGGCTCCGTACATAAAGTGGAGCAGGTTCATCATAAGAGCGGATTTTTTTACAAATAATTTTGTTGCTACAGAGTTTACCGCTATTTCGCAGATGCCAAAACCGGCAGATACAAGAAACAAAGATGCTGTTACTGTCCAGAAACTGCCCATAACATAAATCGACGATATACCCAATAGCATAAAGCTAAAGCTAAAAATATAGATTTTCTTTATTTTTAAAAAAGCCATAACAAAGCCGGAGCTTATCATAAAAAGCGTATAACTTAACGAAGTTAAAAATATCATTATTCCCTGAGCTTCATAAGAAACAGCAAATTCATTTTTAATAAGCGGATAGGAAACGCCCCGTATGTTTTCTATAAAACCAAAGAGAAACATTGTTCCAAAAATTATATATATTACCAGCAGACGGTGTTTTTTATTTTGCATCACGTTAATGATATCCTGCTAATCTTGATGAAAAATGTCAAGTAGTTCTATAGTAATGATCATGCGGGAATATACTCTTCGTTATACAAATCTGGGCTTTATCTTTATTGGGCTGGAAGATGACTGCGATACTATTGTCGATGCCATGCTTGCAATCGGATATAACGAAGAATTCTGCATTGCTCTGGACTGGGATCCTTCTTTTATCGCCAGGCTTATGAAGGCTGGTTTTTTAATTATGTCCGAAACAATGAATGATGTAGACGAAGACGGCAGCAGCTTTAAGCGGGATATAGTACTTCCCAGACTGCACTTGGCCAGATCAGCTTTATTTTTTAAGAACCTTCATATTAAACGGAGCATAAAACCGCATCTACCCCGCTATGAGCTGCGCTTCGATACAGATTTTAATACCATCATGGACAAATGCCTTAAAACCCACGGAGAGGGCTGGTTGACTCCTTCTTTGGTAGAAACGCTTTTTATTTTAAGGGAAAACCGGCAGAGTGACCCTGCCAAGCCGGCTCTTCTTCCGGCAGAATTTCCGCTGCCTGTATCGTTTAGCTTGTACCGGGATGACAGTTTAGTTGCAGGGGAGATTGGCGTGATATGCGGACGTGTATATACCAGCTATTCAGGGTACAAAGAAGAAGACAATGCAGGTACGGTTCAGATGATCCAAATGGTTCGCGCCCTGGAAGAAGCTGGCTTTGCTTTTCTGGACTTTGGAATGCCTCTGGATTATAAAACAGATCTGGGAGCGTTGGATTTAAGTCCGGAAGAATTTACAGCCCTTTTTAGGGCGGCTCAGTAAACTATTTTTTTACCGTAGCGCCCGGTTTTGCAGCACGGGCTTCCAGGGTGTTAAGCATGGAAACAAGCCTTTCTTTGGTAATAAGATCGATAAGTCTTGCTTCGGTATAGCGTTTTGCTTCTTCGGAAAATCCTCCCGGTGTTATACATATTCCCTTGCCTGCTTTTACTTCTTTAATATGGGAATGGAAATCCCGTACTATAAGTTCTCCTACAGAACCCTGACTGCGGTTAAAGCGGAACATAACCAAATCCGACCACTTGGGGGTGTCTATTTCAGCCAGAATATCTGTCCATTCATTTTTTTGTACCGATATATTGGTTATTTTTACCTTTGCTTTGCCATAATAGTTCATAACAATTTTCCGGCACAGTGCAATAAAATCGGCCTGCGGAGACATAAGGTATATTTGAAGATTCTTATTGGCATTAAGCTCCTTATACCGGTCAATTAGCGTATTTACATCTTTATAGTTAGCATTAACTCCCTGTATTTCCCTTAAAAGAGGAATTGCCTTGCCAATTTCGTTCTGTCTAAGATAGGCAGAAGCCAGCCGGTACTGCAGTTCAATTAAAATCTCTGGCTTAATAGTTTCATGCCTAAGACCAATTTCAAAATCTTCTATAGCTTTTGCATATTGATGCTGATTCATGCTGATAGTACCGGAAAAAAGACAGGCATTGGGACCCATGGCAGGGTCTGCTCTAAGGTGTGCAAAAAGCTTTAATGCCTGTTCGGTCTGATTTGCCTCATAATAGCATTCTGCAAGGGTATAAAGAGATTCCTTATCGTCCGGAGCCAGATCTATCGCCTTGCGGATAAATGCCAGAGCATCCTTGTATTTTTTGGTTTTAAAAAGAGAATGACCCAGCCCCCGCAGGGTAGGAGCATGTTCCGGGTCTCTAATCCTTGCTTTTGAAAAGTGCTGTATAGCCTTTTCATAACTTTTGCGCTGGAACTCCAGGCTTCCCAAATTATAATTTACTTCAAAATCTGCAGGATTTATGCTTAAGGCCTTATTTAAGGCTTTGTAGGCTTCGTTGACCTGGTTTAACTTCATTGCTGCTACCCCGCAGCGCTGATTTATTAAAAATTCATCCATGGTAGGATGCAAAGTCGTCATTTCGCCCAGGGTTTCATAAGTCCTAAAGGCTAAATCCCAGGTTTCTTCCTGATAGTATATATCACCAGCAATAAGAAGAGCTTCGTGATCGCGGGGATTATGGGCAAGCCTTTTGTTAGCATCCCGCATAATGGCATCCCGGCCCTTAACACGTTTTCCTCCGCTGCCGCCGCCCTTGGATTTGCCCATAAGAGTAATCAATACCACAGCTCCCAAACCCAATATCAGTACTGCTGCAAGGATGGGAATTAGCGCGCCAAACATACTTTAATTATCGGAAAATTGAACAATTTTTTCAATATAATGTCATATTTTGCAACTATTGGGTATAATATGGGCAGGGAGAATCATTATGAAGAAATTTTCGCTTTTTTTACTTGCAATTATTATAATATCCATGTCTGCTGGATGTTCCGGCAGGGAAGGACGAGCTGCAGAAGCCAGGGAGCTGGTTCGCGGAAGCTGGAACGGCAATATTTTTACCAGTGAATTTGCCGGTCTTACATTCACCATGCCCGATAATTGGCTGCCCGGAAGCGATGAAGAAATTGCTGCCTTAATGGGCGTATCTGCCGAATTCTTAAGTGAACAAGGCATGAAGATCACCGAAAAAATGCTGGAACTATCAACTATTTACGATATGGCAGCACAAAATCCAATTAACGGGGATTCAATAATCCTCATGTTCGAAAACCTTTCTATGCATATTGGGGGAACCCGGCTTAACGAAATGCAATATTTGGAAAGCCTGGCGGAACAGCTGGACTCCTTTGAAATGGGGTATGCCTTTCTGGGTATTAAAGACACAACAATAGCCGGACAATCATTCAAAACCCTGGAAGCTTCCATTGATATGTACGGACTTATTCAGTTCTACCATGTCAGAAAAATTGATAACTTTATGTGTGCTATTATAGTCACAATAGATCAAGGCAACGATAATTTGATATCCAGGTTTTCCGGGCTTTAATTTGATCTTTTAAAGCTTATTCGCCCAGGACCCGTACGAGAACCCTCCGGGTTCGGGGTCCGTCATATTCATAAAACCATATACCCTGCCAGGTTCCCAGAAGCAATCTTCCGGCGGATACTATTAGGCTTATCGAAGGCCCCATAATACTTGTTTTGGTATGAGCTGCCGAATTTCCTTCTCCATGGCGGAAGTTGGGACGATCCGGCGATATGGCAGAAAAAGCCAGATTTATATCATGAGCTACATCGGGGTCAGCACTTTCGTTTACCGTTACCGCTGCGGTGGTATGGGGAACAAAAACAACGCATATCCCATCTTTAATACCGGAATCGCTAATAATATTTTGTACATCTGAAGTGATTTTGATCCATTGATTTATCTGTTTGCTGTTTACAGTAAACTCTGCTAGTTTTGTCATGGTAGTAAGTATACATTGAGCTGTGCTTTTTTTCTACTTGCTTTACAAGGCTTCTGAACTGGTTGTTTTAAGCAATTCTTCCCTGGCCGTGAGTTTAAGAGCTTCGAACAACTCTTCAGCATCGCCTTGCATTACAAGATCTAGTTTATACAGGGTCAGGTTTATTCGGTGATCGGTCAGGCGGTTCTGGGGAAAATTATAAGTTCTAATGCGTTCGGACCTGTCTCCGCTGCCTACCTGGTTTTTCCGCGCTTCGGCCCGCTCGTTGGCTGCCTTGGCTTCTTCCATTTCATAAACTCTGGCCCGCAATATGCGCATGGCTTTTGCCTTGTTTTTTATCTGACTTTTTTCATCCTGACAGTGAACAGAAATCCCCGAAGGAAGATGTATAATTCGTACTGCAGAGTCTGTTGTGTTTACGCTCTGGCCGCCGGGGCCTCCTGCACGCATTACATCTATGCGCAAATCATCTGCCTTAATGTCAATTTCTGTTTCATCTGCTTCGGGAAGCACTGCCACGGTAACTGCCGATGTATGTATCCTACCCGACGATTCTGTCGAAGGTATACGCTGTACCCGGTGAACCCCCGACTCATATCTTAGGTTTTCGTATACATTATTGCCGCTTATCGAAATAATAACTTCCTTAAAGCCTCCCAGCTCGGTTTCGTTTAAACTCATTATTTCAAACTTCCAGTTTTTGCTTTCTGCAAAACGGGAATACATGCGGTATAAGTCTGCAGAAAACAATGCCGCTTCTTCGCCGCCTGTCCCTGCCCGTATTTCCATGATTATGTTTTTATCGTCCAGAGGATCACGCGGTACAAGAAGAATTGAAAGCCTGTCGTTGGAGTCTTTAAACTTTGTTTCCAGCTCTTTTAATTCTTCCCTGGCAAGCTCCTTCATTTCTGCATCTTTTTCTTCCAGAGCCATGGCTTTGGCGCCTTCCAGCTGCTCTGTTATGGATTCCAGCTCCGCTGCTGCCTGGGCTATTGCATTAAGATGGGAATATTCTTTCATTATTTCCCGGTATTTATTCTGATCTTTGGTTACATTGGGGTCTTCTATTTGATATTGAAGCTCGCCATGACGCTGGAGCAGAGAAACAAGCCGCTCATTTTTACTAATACTGCCTTCTAACATGACTACACAATACAAAAAAAACAGGGTATACTCAAGTTATGGGACTGGGGACAATTATAGCGGATATTGGCATAATAATAAAAAGCGCATTGTCTGATTTTGTAGAATTAATAAAATCCAACACCAAAATAGCAATGATTATTGTAGGGGCTTTTCTGGTAATTATCTTTCTGCTTTTGGTTTTGGCTGTGGTAAGCCATACCAGCAGCAGATCAGAGCAAGCCGATACTGCAGACCTTTCTTCCGATTCAAATGCTGCAAACGAAGCTCTTTTTAACGAAACCCGTCCGGAGTCAAGATTTTTTCTTCCTTACGAACCGGATTTTGTTCCCGATGTACTTTTGGAGCGTGAACCAAGGGACGGCTGGACAGAAGAAGATGCCCGGCCTTTTTGGACAGATCCTTTGCAGGGCAACGAAAGATTCTGGCGCAGACGTATAGAGTCGGGAATAGATTCGCTTTTGGAGCATGTACCGTGAAAAAGTATATTGTCATTCTGCTTGCCATTATAGTTTTGGTTTCCTGCAGATCCAGGCAGGTACCGGCACCGGGAGCGCCTCTCCGGGCTGTAGAGGAAACGCCCGATGTTTCGATCCATTTACCTGCTGCAGAAACAGACAGGGAAACAGCAGTTTTTGAACTGCCAGATGCCGTTCTGGATTTGGCAGAAACAGATTATCCGGAACATTTTCCCATGACAGAAGAAGAACTGGCAGAATTACCTGTTCCTGCCGTCGAACCTCTTTTACCGGAAGAGCCAATGCCGGAAGAAGCGCCGGCTGTAGTTGAACAATTACCCCCAATCGTACCTGAAGAACAGCCGGTTCCGGAACAGCCCCCGGTAACGCCGCCGCCCCGTCAGGAAACCCCTCCTCCCATGCCGCCGGTAACAGTCCGGCCCTCACAGCCTGCTCCGCCTGCCCGCCAGGAAAGGGAAATTCCTGTTGTAGAAATCCCCGATATGCCTTTTCAGGGAGTAACTATTCCTCAGTCCGAAGAAAACGATCTTCCTATTTCCCGGACTGTCACTGCCTTAACAGGGCAGTTTATCGAAATCCCCTTCCGCGGACCCGGCTGGGTTTACCTTGGCGAATTTGGTTCACGCCGGGGGGTAAGTTTTGATTCCCGGCGCAATGAACCGGAAGGAATGACATTTGTTTTCCGGGCCGATACAGAAGGAACTTATACCCTTAGATTTAACCGGCATGATTTTGTTAACGATGTAATTTTTAACGATTATGTTAGAGTAATAATAACAGAAGCTCCGCCATTTACCGGAACGCTGCAAAGACAGGAACGGGTAATCGCATCTCCCCGCTGGCCTTTACCGGAAGATCCGCAGGGCGGCACTGCGCAGCAGGGCGGCACTGCACAGCAGGGCATTTCTTCAATAGAAGATTTTACTCCGCCAGCTGATATAGTTTTGCAGAACGATACAGCAGTACCAATAGCAGCCATTACTCCACCGGCAGATACTGTACCGTCCAGCGAAGCTGTACCGTCCAGCGAAGCTGTACCGTCCAGCGAAGCTGTACCGTCCAGACCAGAGACTATAGACTGGATAAGCAGAGCCTGGGAAGAATACAATGCAGGCCGCATTGCAGGAGCTATAAACGCCCTGAATCAATATATGGTCAGCTATCCGGCTGGCAGCGACGAAGCTTTATGGCTGTATGGTCAATGTCTGGAAGCAAACAACGAAGCAACCAGAGATATACAGCGCGCCCTGGACTGTTACCGGCGTTTAACAAACGAATATCCGCTAAGCAGCCGCTACGATGATGCCCAGCGTCGAATAAACTATCTGGAACGGTTTTTCTTTAATATACAATAAAGAAAAATCAATAGAAAAGATTCAATAAAGGGGAAATCATGTCCTTTATCAGCAAAATTATATACGGTATTATTGCGGTTCTGTGTTGTATATGGTTCATCTCCTGTAATGCAGAGCAGGAAGAAATAATTAACGACGGTATCATTTTAGGTTTTTCTCAAATAGGCGCAGAGAGTGCATGGCGCAATCAAAATACCCGCTCTGTGCAGGAGGCTGCAGCCCGTCAAAGAATTCAGCTTCTTTTTTTTAATGCCGAACAAAAACAGGAAAATCAGATTAGGGCCATTCGTTCATTTATTGCCTATCAGGTAGATGTTATTGCCTTTGTACCAATTATTTCCGGCGGCTGGAGAAATGTTTTGGAAGAAGCCCGGGATGCAGGAATCCCAGTGTTGATCTGCGACCGTGAAATTAACGATCACTATAACGACTTATACACCGGGTATCTTGGTACTAATATGCTTCAGCAGGGACGAAGCTCGGCAGAATTCCTTGTAACAAAATATTTTTATCCTCCCGAAGGATTTGCTGTAGATCATCCTGCCGGGCAGCCCATTAGAATTGTGGAGTTACAGGGAACCGAAGATTCCTCTCCTGCCATTCTGCGTGCTTTGGGATTTAGGGAAGTATTGGAAAATCATGCGGAATTCCAGATCATTTACAGCGCTTCGGGTGATTTTCTGCGTTCCAAGGGCTATGAATTAATGTGCGATATTCTGGATGATCACTTGCTTCGCAACATGGATGTTTTGTTCTCTCATAACGACAGCATGACTTTGGGCGCCATAGATGCCATGAAAGAACGTGATATTCAGCCCGGGAAAGATATAATCATTGTAAGCATTGATGCAGAACAGGCGGCCATAGATGCACTAAAACGGGGAGAAATAAACTGCGTCGTAGAATGTAATCCCAATCAAGGGCCCGATATCATGAACCTGGCCCAGCGTCTTGCCCGCGGCGAAACTATTCCACTTATCAGCTATATGATCGAAGCAGTGTTTAACGAATGGGATGATCTTTCCCGGCTTCCAGCTCGAGGATATTAAAGTGTGGGAACGATTTAAGTCTTTTTTTATCAGCAACAGTATTATTCAAACTATTAAAACTTCCCATATAGTAATCATTATTTTACTGCTGGTGCCTTTAGTCCTTAGCCTTTTTACCACATTGTTTAATACAATGAGTTATAACCGGCTTATTACCAATGTAGAAAATACCAATGCGTTAAATCAAATTGTACAGACTGCTGTTACCGACGAACTTTGGGATATTGTGGCAGGGAATAAATCCTTTGCAAGCGGAGAACAGTACCGGATTATAAACAGAATAAGCAATCAGATCGAAGACATAATGAACAATGCCGAAGATGCCGAAAGCCGCCGTTTAATGGAAGTAGCCGCCAGGGCGCTGAATACTTTAACCAGATATGTAGATAGAATGGGAATGCAGATAGAAAACCGCGCTCCGGTAATAGAGAACGAACTTTTACTGGACGAAATACGGGGAGTAACTGCTTTAGTATCGGAACTGCTGCAGGAATTTATTGTACGGGAAATAGAAGCTGCAGCTGCGGTAAACCGGCAGATTATAACCAGGGCATTAATAATTGTTATGGTGGAACTGGGGATTGTAGTATTTGCCGTAATGTTTTCTATTTATGTTAGAATGTCTGTGGCCCGAAGCGTGGATCGATCTATAAGCTCTTTGGTTTCTCTTTCAAGTTCCATTGCCGAAGGAAACCTCGATGCCCGTGCAGAAGTCCCCCGTGTACAGGAACTGGAAGATTTAACAGAAGACCTCAATATTATGGCCAATAAAATAAAAACGCTTATCGAAGAAAATATCCGGGATCAAAGAAACTTACAAAAGTCCGAAATGAAAGCCCTGCAGGCCCAGATAACTCCCCACTTTTTATATAATACCATGGATTCCATTGTCTGGCTTGCCGAAAGTCAGCGTAATATGGAAGTTATAACCATTACACGGGCTTTTTCCGACTTTTTCCGCATATCCCTAAACAGGGGAAACGAATGGATACAGGTACAGGATGAGCTCAAGCATATAGAAAGTTACTTAACCATCCAAAAAATCCGTTACAGGGATATCCTGGATTATTCTGTTGATTATGAACAAAAAATGGAACAACAGCTTATGCTTAAGTTATTATTGCAGCCCCTGGTAGAAAATGCCCTGTACCACGGTACAAAGAATAAACGAAGCCGGGGAACCATTACTGTACGCGGCTGGCAGACTAATGGATTTTTAAACTTTACAGTAGAAGACAACGGCATTGGAATGACAGAAGAACAGCTAAGTTCGGTCAAGGAACAGCTTGTTCTAAGCCGGGAAGATCACAAACCCGAAGGAACCGGTATTTACGGGCTTTACAATGTAACCAAAAGGCTGGAATTATATTATAACAGGACTGATCTTTTGGATATTCAAAGCGTATACCAGGAAGGCACAAAAGTTACCCTGCTTGTTCCGGTGCAGACAGCCGAGCCGGTAAGAATGGCGGATATGAATGTATAAGGTTTTTTTGGTAGATGATGAAATCATAGTTCGCGAAGGAATTCGAAACACCTTTCCCTGGGATCAAGGCCCATATACCCTGGCAGGAGAAGCTCCGGACGGCGAAATGGCTTTGGCAATGATCCAGGATATTAAACCGGATATTTTAATTACCGATATCCGCATGCCCTTTATGGACGGCCTTTCCCTTTCCCGTATTGTAAAAAAAACCCTTCCCTGGATAAAAATTGTTATTTTATCTGGACACGACGAATTTGAATATGCACGGGAAGCCCTTTCTATGGGAGTGGAAGAATATTTATTAAAACCTGTCTCTGTCCAGGATATGCTTAAAGCTTTGGATAAAATTGCCAAAACCATAGACGAAGAAAAAGAAAAACTGTTAAATATAGAAAATCTTAAAACCCAGATACAATCTTCTACAGAAATACTTCGCGATAAATGGCTTTCTGACTTTATTAACGGCAGGATTCCTCCGGAAGAAGCAATTGAACAGGGGCGGGAATTTAACATAGACCTTTTAGCCCGTTCGTATATTACAGCGGTCATTGTTATTGTAAACGGCGAAAAAGAAGAACAGCCCGGACCGGAAAAAAAGATACTGCAGTCGATTATGGAACAATATACAGACAGTATCTGGTTTGCAGAAAAGAAAAAACATTTTGTTCTGTTAATAAAGGAAATGACCGGAGAATCCATAAGCGAAAGAGCTGCCGCCCTGGAAGAATCGGTTTATGCCATAGCCCAGGCATTTAAGTACGAAGTAGAACGGAATACCGGCAGTAAAGTTATGGTGGGAATAGGCTTTCCTTCCGAAAGAATAGGGCAGGTGCCGTCATCCTACCAGGCAGCCCTTAAGGCAGCAGAATACGGCATATCCCGCGGTCTTGCACAAATAGCCGACAGCAAAATTGCTGATGGCACTGCCGATACGGCAGCCCCGGAAAATGACATGGGAGCCAGAGAATTTCCGGATATTAATGGAGAAACCTTTTTACTAAGGCTCCGTTATGCCACAAAAAAGGATATATCCGGCATAATTGATGAATATACCAAGACCATAAAAAATAATTTTGATGAAATGTCGGCGTATTTTATTTTTGGCGAATTTGTCGTTGCAGCGACAAAAATTGTAGAAAGCCTGGGCGGAGACATAAAAGAAATAACCCCTTTCAGTCTGGAAAAGGGGAAGGTACGAAATATGATCAGCTCCTGGGATATTTACATAGAAAGCTTAAGTGCACTTATAAAGGCAGTAATTGAATACAGGGACTCCCATACAGGAGGCAGATACCAGGCAGTTATTGTAAAGACCCGGGAATATATTGACAGTAATTTTGCCTCGGGTAATATATCCCTTTATTCCACAGCATCGCATGTAGGAATAAGCCCAAACCATCTTAGTACGGTCTTTGCCCAGGAAACGGGAGAAAAATTCATAGATTATCTTACCAGAATAAGGCTGGAAAAAGCCAAATATCTTTTACAAAATACCTCCATGAAAAGCGCAAATATTGCATTCGAAACCGGTTTTAATGATCCCCATTATTTTAGCTATATTTTTAAGAAAAATACCGGTCTTTCCCCCAGAGACTACAGATTAAAAGAGCAAGATCAGAAAAAAACCAACATAACATCGTAAAAAAAATAATGTACGAAAAAGCAGTGTTCTTGTACTATTTATTCAATATATCCTTAGGAGGAAAGTAATGAAGAAAACATTCGGGTTTTTACTCGTGGCGCTCATGGTTATTGCGTTATTCGCAGGATGCGGCGGCGGCGGCGGCGGCCAGGCTGGGAGTGGATTGGTTAGAGTCGGTATCGTAAATCTCCATCCGTCCGAATCCGGCTATCGCGAAGCCAATGTTGCAGACATGGATCGTGTCTTTACCGCGGCAAACGGCTATGATACCTTAAAAGCAAATTACAACACCTTGGCCGAACAGCTTGCTGCAGCCCAGCAGTTCATTAACGAAGGCGTGGATTATCTATTGATTTCCGCTGCCGATGCCAATGGCTGGGATTCTGTCCTTTCTAATGCAGCAAATGCAGGTATCAGAGTTTTCCTGTTTGACCGTATGATTAACACAGCCGAAACTAATTTTGAAGCTGCGGTTGTCTCCGATATGCCCAGCCAGGGCCGTATGGCTGTTAGCTGGCTGGAAAGTCAAAACCGTCCCGGCGGATACAGATTCATCCACATCCAGGGCCAAATTGGTTCTGCTGCACAGATGGGCCGCTCTGGGCCGCTTGATGAAGCAATTGCCAGACACGCAGATTGGACACTGGTACGCCGCGGAACAGGCGGTGACACCTGGAGCCCGGACGAAGCAAAAAGAATCGTAGAAGCTGCAATTGCCGCAGGAGAAAACTTTAACTTCATCTATGCAGAAAATGACGGTATGGCCGAAGGCGCCATGTCAGCACTGCGGGAAGCCGGTATCTCCCATGGTGTAAACGGCGATGTATGGATTATGGGCTATGACTTTAATAGATTTGCCCTGCGCTATGTTATGAATGGTGATTGGAATGTCAACATTCAGAGCAGCCCCTTCCAGGCAGATGTAATTCATGGATTCATCCAGACACTTGAAGCCGGCGGCAGCTTAAATCTTCCCAGCAGAATCGTCATAAACGACGAAATCTACACAGACCATGCAACAATTACTCAGGCAATAATCGATAGATATGGCTTGGGCGATTAATGACGCCGGGTGATAAGAGTTTGAATTATCGTCCTTAAATCAACGGTGCGGAGTATATTGGTTTTACCGTTTACCCGCACCGTTAGCTATTGTACATTTTAATACGTCATAGGATAATATAATATGGAAAACGACATCATCTTATCCATGAAAAATATTAATAAACAGTTTCCAGGTGTAAAGGCATTGGTTAATGTAGATTTTACACTTCGTAAAGGTGAAATACGCGCCCTTATGGGCGAAAACGGTGCAGGAAAATCAACCTTAATTAAGGTTTTGACCGGAGTATATCACAAGGATTCTGGTCAAATTACTATAGAAGGAATAAATAAACCGCTGACAATTAGATCTCCGCATGAAGCCCAGAATTTAGGCATTAGCACGGTCTATCAGGAAATAACACTTTGCCCAAATATAACTGTTGCCGAAAACCTGTTTATAGGACGGGGCAAGTATAGTTTTGTTAATTGGCGGATCATGGAAAAAAGAGCCAAGGAATTGCTGGATGGTCTTGGTATTCCGGCAGAACCCAGGCAACAGCTCTCCAACTGTTCTCTTGCAGTACAGCAAATGGTAGCCATTGCACGTGCTGTTGATATGGAGTGCAAGGTACTCATACTGGATGAACCAACATCATCGCTGGACGAGCAGGAAGTAGTTAAACTCTTTTCTCTTATGCGCGATCTAAAATCCCGCGGAGTCGGTATTGTTTTTGTTACACATTTTCTTGAGCAGGTGTACGAGATTTGCGATTCCATAACTGTTTTACGAAACGGCGAGCTTGTCGGGGATTTTGCAGTACAGGAGCTGCCGCTTGTAAAACTTATTGCCAAGATGATGGGAAAAACCCTGGGAGATCTCTCGGAACTTAAAAAGAAAGATATGTCATCTGACAAGGATGGAGAAACAGCTTTTTATGAAGCAGCCGGGCTTTCCAGCACAGCCGGTGTCAAGGCATATGACTTTAGGGCAAATAAAGGCGAAGTAAGCGGATTTGCCGGCCTCCTTGGTTCCGGGCGCAGCGAAAGCGTCCGGGCAATTTTTGGCGCTGACAGGGTAACCGGGGGTAAAATAAATATAAACGGAAAGCCCGCTAAAATATCAAAGCCCATTGATGCAATGAAACAGGGAATAGCATACCTGTCCGAAGATCGCAAAGCAGACGGCATTATTGCCGATTTGTCAGTACGCGATAATATTATTCTTGCCCTTCAGGTTATGAAAGGCTTTTTTAAACCAATTTCCAAAGCAGAGGCAGGAACTTTGGCTGATGAGTATATTAAACAATTGGGTATAAAATTTGCTTCGGTGGATACACCAATCGGGTACCTGTCAGGCGGGAACCAGCAAAAGGTTATTTTAGCACGCTGGCTTCTTACTCACCCTGAATACCTTATATTGGACGAACCAACGCGCGGTATAGATGTCGGTACCAAAGTGGAAATACAGAAACTCGTACTAAAGCTTGCCGAAGAAGGCATGAGTATTACGTTTATTTCGTCTGAAATAGAAGAAATGGTACGGGTCTGTTCACGTTTAATTGTCATGAGGGACCGTAATATCGTAGGCAGACTAGTTGGAGGAGAAGTAACACAGGATAACATTATGCACACCATAGCAGAGGGGAGGACAATTGAAAACCAAAGAAACCATTAATTATAAAAAAATCAGGAATTCGGTCTCCCATTTACTCATGCCCATTGCCGTTTTACTGTTATTATTTGGAATTAATGTAATTGCGGATATTATCAGGCTTGGTTTCCCCAGTGCTTTTAACTTTTTTATCATTCAACTTAGAATAAATAATCTTGGTTTCCAGGTATTGGGCGGAAATCTAATTAGTATTATTAACCTTGCTTCAGAACTTGCAATTATTGCAATCGGAATGACACTGGTAACCGCATCTTCGCGCGGTCAGGATATTGGTGTAGGCGCTGTTGCAGCTATTGCAGCAAGTGTTTTTTTCTATGTGATCCGGGCCAGTGTAAACGTTACAGGAGCTACGGTGATTTTGGCTTTTTTGGCTAGTGTTGCTGCAGCCATGCTTTGCGGTGTGTTTAATGGTACTTTGGTTGCCAAGATGAAAATACAGCCAATGATTGCCACTTTGATTATGTTTACGTCCGGCCGTTCAATAGCATATGCGGTTAATGGCGGCGCTTCTCCCAGGGTTAATGATCACATAACTCTTCAAATCGGCAGCTTCATCCACGGAGTGCCTGTCCCAACTCCGGTGTTCATTGTATTATTGTATGGTCTGATATTTTTCTTTGTTTTTAAGTTCACTAACCTGCGCCTGTATGTACAAGCAATAGGTATTAACGAAAGGTCTGCCCGCTTAAACGGGATTAACCCTACTGTTATTAAAATGCTGACTTTTATAATTTTAGGGTTTTGTGTCGCTGGTGCAGGGGTCATTAATGCCTGCAGAATGCAAAGGGTAGATCATCTGTCCATACTTGGCGGCATTGAAATGGATGCCATTTTGGCGGTTGCTATAGGCGGAAACTTATTAAGCGGTGGAAAGTTCAGTATCATCGGCTCCATAATCGGCGCTTATACAATCGAAACCTTAAACGTCACCTTATTAAGACTGGGAGTTTTGCCGGAACCCATAAGGGTTTACAAAGCAACATTCATTATATTGCTTATGCTACTAAGCTCGCCTGTTTTTAAGAGCTATATTACCGGACTGTGGAGCGGCTTTGGTTCAAAGCAGGGTAATATAGTAAAGGAGGAAAGTTAATATGCAGAGGGGAACCTTCGGCGCAGAGCGCCTCGGTACGAGATCGAAAAATGCATTTTCCTCTCTTAAGTATAAAATATCACAGTTAACAGATTCAAATCTATTATTATTAATTGCTGTTTCCCTTTTCGTTATTTTATATCTATTGGCAATGGTTTTTTTAGGCGGCAGCTTTAGCAGATTCCAGGGCTTTTTTGATTTATTAAACAACAATGCAGCTCTATTGATTCTTGCCTGTGCTTTAAGCATTGTCATGGTCGCCGGCGGCATTGACATTTCTGTTGGGGGTGTTGTTGCCCTTGTTACTGCTTCTTGTGCAATTTATCTTGACTTTGGCGGCGGTAGTATTTTTGTATCCATTTGTATTGCTTTGGGCATAGGTTTGGCATTCGGGCTGGTTCAGGGTTTTTTGGTTGCATACATGAATGTACAGCCCTTTATAATTACTTTAGCCGGAATGTTTTTTGCCAGAGGTATGGCAACTGTTATTACCGCAAATTCACATACCGTAGGGCTGGAAAGTTTTGTAGCACTTAGAAATATAAAACTGGAAATTCCTTTTCTTGGTTATATAGCCCCCAGAACCGGAAATTTAATCCCCGCTACAATAGACATGGGGGTTTTTATCGCCTTATTTCTTATAGTGCTTATTGCTGTCGTTTTAAAGTGGACGAGGTTTGGCCGCAATTTATATGCTGTCGGCGGTAACAGCCAAAGTGCACTGATGCTTGGGATTAATGTTAAGCGTACCCGGTTCTACTCCCATGTTGTTTGCGGACTCCTTTCCGGCATAGCAGGATATATTTTTCTATTAAGAGTAGGCTCGGGGTTTTCACAGCATGCCATGATTTTTGAAATGAGGGCTATAGCTGCATCCATTATAGGCGGCACTATGCTAACCGGCGGTGTTGGTAATATTGTCGGTTCGCCTATAGGTGTATTAATTTTAATGACCATCGAAACCATTGTACGGAGTTCGGGGATAACTGCCGGCGGCAGGGTATGGCTGCAGGATGTAACAACCGGGACCATGCTTTTCCTTGCCCTTATACTGCAAAGTGCCGTTCTCTCGATGCGCGGCAAGGACAGTTTCAAACAAATAGTTTCCAAGTGGCTGGAGTCAAGACGTAAAACCAGTTAGGATTATGTTGTCCTGCTGGTTTGCTTAGATAATACGTCAAAGGCTACTGCTATAAGCAGAACCAGACCCTTGATCGACTGCTGCCAGTCAATGGGAATACCCATGATCGCCATTCCGTTATTAAGTACGCCCATCAATAAACCGCCTATGATCGCTCCTACGATGGTGCCGACACCGCCCATGGTTGAAGCTCCGCCGATAAAACATGCAGCTATCGCGTCCAGCTCAAAGCCGTCTCCTCCCTTGGGAGTGGCGGAGTTTAAGCGGCCGGCGAAAATAATTCCGGCCAATGCCGCCAATAGGCCCATGTTGGTATAAACAATAAATAAGACCCGCTTTGTATTAATACCGGAAAGCCTGGCAGCTACCCTGTTTCCTCCAAAAGCATAAATATGCCTGCCAAATACCGTCTGGGTGGTTATAAATGAATAGATAAGAACCAGCGCAACAACTATTAATAAAGACATGGGCAGCCCGCGCCACTGAGAAAGTCTGCTTACAATAAACAATATAACAGCACATATTACCACAAGCTGAATGATAAAAAATGCGATATGAGGTACTTCAAAGCCATAATGCTGGCGTTTCCTGCGGGATATGGCAAGGCCCATCACAATAATAATACAGGCAACAATGGCCGCTATCATTGCAAACATCAACAGATCGCCCGGTCCTTTTGTATCCGGCATAAAACCGGCAGCCATAAAGGTATAGCCGCCGGGAAGCGGGGCAAGACTAACCCCTTGCAGTATACCCATGGTAATACCGCGGAAAATTAAAAGACCGGCAAGGGTTGCAATAAATGCAGGTACACCAACATAGGCAATCCAGAAACCATGCCATGCACCAATAACAATACCAAGCACCAGCGAAATTGCTATTGCAGGCCCTACATTCCAGCCCGTCCTAAGCATAAGCACCGCCGATACAGCTCCAATAAGGCCGGCAACAGAGCCAACGGACAAGTCTATATTGCCGCCTGTAAGTATACAGAGCATCATGCCGCAGGCAAGGATCATAATATAGCTGTTTTGCTGAAATATATTGGATATGTTTTGCGGCCTTAAAAGAATGCCATTGGTAAGGACCTGGAACAAAACGACAACAACAAACAAGGCAAGCATCATGCCGTACTGACGTAAATTTCCGCTTAATGTTTTTTTTATCATCTGGGTCATTGTTCAACTCCTTCCAGCTTGTTGCTTTCCATAATAAAGCGCATTATATTTTCCTGTGTAGCTTTTTCTGCCGTAACCTCGCCGACAATCATGCCGCGGTTAAGTACATAAATTCTGTCACACATACCAAGCAGTTCGGGCAGTTCGGAGGAAATTAAAATAATCGAGTTGCCTTTTGCTGCTAGTTCGTTAATAATCGTATAGATTTCGTATTTTGCCCCTACATCCACGCCTCGGGTCGGCTCGTCAAGGACAAGTACATCGGCATCGGCAAAAATCCATTTGCTTAACATAACCTTCTGCTGGTTGCCGCCGGAAAGATTGTTAACTTCCTGCAGAATATTAGAACATCTTATATTAAGTTTTTTCCGGTATTCTTCTGCAACCTTTCTGTCTTCGTTGTTATTAATAATATTGTTCCTGCTTATTTTATTCAGCGCTACCAATGAAATATTATCTTTTATGGAAGCAATAAGAACGATCCCCGCATGCTTTCTGTCTTCGGTAGCGTATGCAATGCCGTTTTTAATTGCATCTCCAATCGTTCTTGTTGTAACTTCGCGGCCGTCTATCTTAACTTTTCCGGATATTTTTGTTCCGTATGATCTGCCAAAAACACTAAGGGCAAGCTCGGTGCGGCCGGCGCCCATTAGGCCGTAAATTCCAATCACTTCGCCTTTTTTTGAATGTAAATTAACATTGGAAATTACCTTTCTAAAGTCGTCGGTAGGATCATACACATTCCAGTCATTAATCTCGAAGTGAACTTCTCCAATATGTTTTTCCCGTTTGGGATAACGGTCAATAATATCCCGTCCTACCATTAATTTAATTATTATATCTTCGGTGGCATCCTTAATATCCAGGGTTTGAACGGTTTTTCCATCCCGCAGTACGGTAATTTCCTGTGCGACCTTAACAACTTCGTTTAATTTATGCGAGATAAGAACGCAGGCTATTCCTTTGTTTTTTAGATCTACAAGAAGGTTTAAAAGATAGGCAGAGTCTTCATCGTTAAGCGCTGCAGTAGGCTCGTCAAAAATAAGTACCCGTACATCCTTGCTTAATGCCCTGGCTATTTCAATAAGCTGCTGCTTACCCATGCCAAGATGCTGTATCTGGGTATCCGCCGAAACATCAAGCCCGACAAGCTTCATTACTTCGGCTGCTCTTGTTCTTGTTTTATGCCAGTCTATAATACCATTTTTTTGTTGTTCGTTACCTATAAAAATATTTTCTGCAACAGAAAGCTGAGGCACAAGGGCCAATTCCTGATGGATAATGGCAATACCCTTTTCTTCGGAATCCTTAATCCTTCTAAACTTACAAGAGGCGCCGTCCATTAAAACATTACCC
>Ga0099364_10001456_pt1 | contig 23062 bp, 15 predicted proteins | sample TergutTh196P3_FD_73070 | JGI IMG/M metagenome (GOLD analysis project Ga0099364, IMG submission 73070) | Microcerotermes parvus P3 segment gut microbial communities from Pointe-Noire, Republic of the Congo - Th196 P3 | ecosystem: Host-associated > Arthropoda: Insects > Digestive system > Gut ...
ATCTCCTCCGCGAGAGAGATCAGGCGCTCCATCTTCGACGAACGCCCGGCGTCGTGGTTTCCGTCGCGCAGGACGAGCGACGGGTGGTCGCATACCTGCTTCATCTTCGTTAGCCCGGCGAGGATCATACCCTTACGCTTTATACCGGCGACGCGCCCGATCTCGCGCGATAAATCGCCGGCAATGGAAGCGTACAGCTTCAACTGCTCCTTTTTCAAATGGCAGCACTCGTTCGTCTGTATCTTGGCCGGAAGATCGGGGGCTATGTCGGGATCTGTCTTGAGCCGCCTTAGTATCAGCGGGCTTATCATGCGCCTCAGCGAACCGGCCAGCCTCTCGTCGGGTCCCGCGGCGAGTGGCTTGACATATGTGTCGGCAAAGTGTTTCCTGCTCCCAAGCATCCCCGGCATCAGGAATTCCATGATGGACCACAGGTCGCCCACGTGGTTCTCTATGGGCGTGCCGGTAAGGGCCAACCGCCAATCGGAACGTATCCCGCGAGCGGCCCTTGTCTGCCGCGTGTCGGGGTTTTTGATGTTCTGCGCTTCATCAAGAACGACGCCCAGCCAATCGGCGCTTTTAAACGATTCGGCATCGCGGTGCAGCAGCGCGTAGCTCGACAGCACCATGACGCTTTGCGACGCCTCGCGCGCGAATCTCTCTCCGCGCAGGCGTTCCTGACCGTGATGCACATAATACGTCATCGACGGGAAAAATTTCGTCATCTCCCGCCGCCAGTTCTCGATCACCGACGTGGGGCAAATCAGCAGCACCGGGCGTTTCTGCCCCTGCTCGCGATACCTTCGCACGAGCGACAACGTCTGAAGCGTCTTACCCAGTCCCATGTCGTCGGCGAGGCATACGCCGATACCAAGCCCGGACAGGAAGGCCAGCCACGAGTAACCGTGCCGTTGGTAGGGCCGCAGCTCGCCGCGCATGTCCGCGGGACCGTCCAATATCTCGGGCGGGTTTCCCCCGCGCAGGGCGTCGTATATGCTTTCAAGTTCCGGCATACCGTCGAAACCCTCCACGAGCGGATCCCTGACAGCGAGCCTCACCGCCTCCACTGTCGGCATAAACTCCGGAAGGCCGTCCATATGCCTCGATATTTCCTCGACATGTTCGCGCGGCAGATACACCCATTCGCCCCTCAATTGCGCGAGGCTGCCGCTTCTATTCAGCAATGCGCGCAGCTCGCCCGCCGAGAGTATTCGCCCGCGCCACGCGAGTTTCCACCTGAACGCGCCGTCTCTGTCGCCGCGCGTCCCCTTTATCGACAGCAGATCGCGCGCTTCCGTAATCCACCAATCGGGGTATTCGATCTCGGCGCCTATCCCGGGCAGAGCGGGCGCGCAATCTCGCAGAAAAACCTCCGTCTCGTCCAGCGACATCCGGCAGCCCTCGGGCGCGGGGTCATCCAGGCATCTCCTCACGGGGCCCGATATAGCGGCTATCCTGCCCAGCATGAGAATCAGATAACGCCGCATGTAATTTCCCGCCTCGCCCGCTGCCTCTCCCGCACCGCTCCACACCGCCCGCGCGGGAACCGTTTCCTCCGCCCAAGGTATCCCCAGCTCGTATTCGAGCCCCCAATCCGGGCCGTCGCCGTTTTTACCCGCGTCTTTGCGCAGCCTGACGACCATCCTGTAAGGAGCGTGCTCGAACCACTCGTAACTTTCCCGCCAATCGCGAACCTGCGGATAGATAGACCCGAGGGATTGCGACAGTCCGTCCGTCTCCCCCATCCAACCGAGGGAGCGTATCCAGAGTTCGTGGGGATTCAGGGCGTTCACCAACCTGCCGCGCTTCTTCTTTTCGCTGCGGCAGGATTCGGCGGCGAGTGCGTTCTTCATTATTGCCTTTGCTATCATCTGGGACGCGTCCCGGTCGCGCGCGCCGCGCTTCGACCAGGCGAGCCTGATTATGCCGTCCATCATTTCGGATAACATTTCGCGCAGCGAGAATTTTTCGAAGCCGGCGGCGCCCTCGCGCGCCCGTATAACATCCGGCGCGAGCGCCTCCACTCGGGCCGGCTTCGCGGCGTCGTCGCCGATGAACAAAGGGTTCCATATCGATTCGTACTTCATCCCGTCCGCCCGGAGTTTAATGCCGGGTATGAACCTCCCGCGCGCCAACAGCGACACGGCGTAAGACAGGCACTCCATCACGTAACAGAGGTCCAGCGACGCGATCACACCCGGCGCGAGAAAACGCCCGTCATGGGAGAGGGGTTCGCGGCCCGTCAATATGCCGCGCAAGCCGAGAAGTTCTTCCGCGCCGAGCGGAAGGGCTTCGACGGTCCACTCGCGCAGCGCCGCCGCGGCGCGCTCAGGAACTCCGGCGGCTTTTGCTTTCGGCAGTTCTCCCAGTATCGGCGTGGAGGGAATCGGATATTTTCCGGCAAGTGTGGGCAGTTTCATTTTGAGTTTTTCTTTGCGTGAAAGGTCGTGATATTCAAAACCCATGCCGGAGAGAGCTTCGGCGATTCGCCCCGCTCCGGGATCGAACGGGTGATCGGGGACGCCGTCGATACTCGCCCGACGGCGTCCCCTAAAACGTTTCGCGTTGAATGAACACTCTCCCCAAAGAAAAAACTGCGACCCGTAACCGCAGTGGATTACAATCAAATTTATTACCAGCTTTCTAAAACCCTGGGGCTCCGCCAAGGAGCGCAGCCCCCCGGACCCCTTTTATCGGGGTTTTATTTTAATCTTCAAAACAACCCCCGCCGATGAATTCCCTCAGGATTGAGAGGTTGGGCACATTCTCCGACGGAATGATAGGCACGAACTGAAGCATGGAGAGCAGACGCTGGGCTTCGCCGTAAGCCTGCGAATCCTCGGGCACCGCGCGGAGCAGTGGCTGCGCGTAACCCTTCAACACAGGTATTTCGTACACGAGCGACGAGTTGAAGAGCATATCCGCCCCCTCCTCGTAGGGGAATATATGCTTTTGCGAGCCTTTGATGACGCTGGGCCACATCAGCAGCGTCACCTCGGGGGATTTGCCTCTTGTGCGGTAATCCCTGACGACGCGGCGCAGCAGGCGGATGTCCGTCGTGCCTATCCTGTTGTGCGAGTCCAGGCTCACCCCCGTCAGCGGCGATATGAACAACTTGCATTTATTCTCGCGGGGGACATTCTTCGTCAATATTTCGTTCAAACCGTGAAGGCCCTCTATGATGAGGATGTCATCCGAGCGTAGTTTTAATTTGGGCCCCGGCTTGCGTTTTCCGGTTACGAAATCGTAATGCGGGAGCCGCACTTCCTCTCCCGCGAGGAGCGCTCCTATATCCTCGTTGATCAGGGCGACATCCAGGGCTTCCACCGCTTCGAAGTCGTAGTTGCCGTTTTCGTCGCGGGGAGACATTTCCCTGTCCACGTAGTAGTCGTCCAGAGCCAGCGCTATCGGGTTCTTGCCTTTCACCTGCAACTGTGTCGCGAGGCGCTTCGACGTCGTAGTCTTGCCGGAACTTGAGGGACCGGCCACACAGATCAGTCTCACGGTTCCCAGGTCTATCACGTGGTTCGCTATACGGGCCAAAGCTTCGCCGTGGAACGCCTCTGATATGAGTATCAGTTCGAGCGATTTCCCCATTGCCACGCGCTCGTGGAGGCTGTCCATCGTCGTGAGCCCCAGCACACTGAGCCAGGACGTGTATTCGCGGAACACGTCCATCCTCTTTGGAACCACCTGCAACGGGGGAAGGACATTGGGCGCCGTAATCGAGGGGAAACGCAGCAGAAAACCGGGGGCATACCAGTTGAGGTCGAAAGTATTCAACTTGCCGGTCGTCGCGGCGAGCGGCACGCCGAAGTAGCCGTAAATACCGGCGCATCTGTAGAGCATCACCGGGTCGGCGCCGGTAGTCCGGATCAACCGCGCCCTGTCCTTATTGCCCTGCCGCTCGAATATCCTGCGCGCCTTGTCCTGCGCGAGGATTGCGGTCTGTATGGGCAGAGAGGACGAGATAATCCTGATCATCTCCTCGCGCACCTTCGCCACGTCTTCCTCCGTCGCGGGCTCTCCGGATATTTCACAGTAATAGCTGTTGCTCATAGAGTATCTGACTGTAACCTCTCTGTTGAGCGCCTTTCTGCAAGCGATCACGAGGATGAAGATCAGGGTGTTTCTGTAAATCTCCGCACCCTCGAACGACGACGTCTCAACAAATTCGGCGTCGGCTTCGTCGTCGACCATCCAGCTCATCGGTCGCAGTATACGGTTTACGCGCCACGCAATAACGCGCTCACGCGCGGAGTCGTCCATGCTGCAATGGGCAAGCACCTCGTGTCCCATTATCGGGATGTCGGAATAAACCTTGTTCACTGAATCCGTTTGGACCACATTGACGTTAAACCCCATATCTGATATACCTCCGAAACTAGTTTTAGTTCGAGCGTGTAAAAAAGCCGCTTTTTACAAAGTATAATAAAACCGGATCGATACTATTCGATCCTCAATTGTATCAGTAATGAGGAATTCGTCAAATCTTACAAAAGAGGGGGCGGCTCGATGCGGCGGTTTTTATGCGCGATACTCGCCGCGCTGCTTTTATCCGCCGGAGCGGCGGAGGGCGCGGCAAAGTATGTGTTCCTGTTCATCGGGGACGGAATGGGCGCGGCGCAGAGGAACGCCGCGGAGATTTACCTCGCCGGCTTGAGGGAGTCGAGGGGCGAGACGAGCGCGAGGACAGCGCAGATGGCGATGAACACGCTGCCGGTGAACGGCTTCATCGGAACCGGATCACTGTCCGGCGTCACCGAATCGGACGCGGCTGCGACTGCCCTCGCCACCGGACAAAAGGTAAAAAACGGCGCCGTCTCCATGAATCCCGACACCGGGGAGAGGTACAGGTCGATAGCCGCCATCGCCCATGGCATGGGCATGAAGGTCGGCATAGTCACTTCCGCCTTTCTGCAGGACGCCACCCCCGCCGCGTTCTACGGGCATACGACGAGGCGCTCCGACCGATACGGCCTCGGCCTTCAGCTCATCGACAGCGGCTTCGAGTATTTCGCGGGCGGCGGCTTCTCGCAGGCAAACGGACGCGACGGCAACTCGCAAAACCTCCACGACCTCGCGGCGTCGAAGGGTTACGCCGTGATAAAAGACCTGGGCGAAAACCCGCAGGCGGCGAAAGTCATCGCGATGCACCCGAACAACAACTCGGCGGGCTATATGCCGTGGGTGATGGATAATCCGAACAGCCCCACCCTTGCGGACTTCGTCGACTACGGGATAAGGAGGCTCGACGGGCCGGACGGATTCTTCATGATGATCGAGGGGGGTAAGATCGACCTCTCATGCCACGCGAACGACGCCGCCGCGACAATTCACGAAATACTCGCGATGGACGAAGCCGTCCTGCGCGCCCTAGCCTTCATGTCGGCGAGGCCCGAATCGACGCTGATAGTAGTGACGAGCGACCACGAAACGGGGGGTATGGCGTTCGACGCGCAGAATATAAACACAGCCGCGTTTTACCGGTCGATCGCGGCGAGGCAGGGCTCATACGCGAGGTTCGAGGGGCGGGTGTCGCCGCAGAGGGATTCGAACTTCGAGTCGAACCTCGGGATGGCGAGGGATTATTTCGGCCTTCATATAAACGACACGAACGAAGTAAGGCACGCGTTCCGTCTCAGCATGACGCCCAGGGATAACCGGAAGTCCATCGAGCCGAACTACGACAGGCTGTTCGCGACATACGACCCGTTTACGATGGCCGTCGTGAAGGCGGCCGACGCCGCCGCCGGGATAACCTGGAGCACGTACTACCACACGGGCAGGGACGTCCCCATATCCGCGATCGGGTACGGCGCGGAACTATTCGCCGGGGAATACGAGAACACCGAGGTGTTCGCTAAAATACTGTCGGTGATAGGCGCCGGCCAGGCATCTTGGTAACGCGGGCTATGAACCAGCCAAAATATTAATGCTCTCTATCGCGTAGAGCGGTAAGTTGCGGTACAAAACGTTCATCTCCCCATTTTTTGGTATGAACTTTTTGGCATTTTATCACAAAACTGCGACGACTTTTGTTCAGCGCGCCGCTTTAATTATGGGGTGATTTCGTTTCGCCGGTTTCGACCGGGGTCTCGATTGCCTCTTGAGGCATGATCGCGGTTCGGTAAAGAACGATCAGAAAGTAAGCCACAGACAGCACAAGAGGCCCCATAAACAATCCGAGGAAGCCCCACACCGATATTCCGCCCAATATCCCGGCGAAGATCATCAGGACGTGCGCTTTCGTCCCCTCGTAGATAAATAACGGCCGCAGGAGGTTGTCGATGGAACTTACCACCCCAAAACCCCAGGCCAGCATTATTATCCCGTTCCTGGTGTCGCCGGTCGCAAACAGGTATATCGCCCCCGGCACGAAAACGAGGGGCGTCCCCATCATGGGGATCATTCCCAGGAAGAACATCAGCATCCCGAAAACGACAGGGCTCGGCAACCCCACGAACAGCCACCCCAGGCCGCCAAGTATTGCCTGCACCCCGGCGGTCAGTATTATTCCGTAGAATATCGCGTAAAGCATCTGATTCGTCCGCTTGAAGAACACATCCCTCTCGGACGGGGACAGCGGCAGTATTTGGCGGACGAAGGACACGAACCTCTCGCCGTCGCGGGTCAGGAAAAAAGTCCCCACTGTCATAACAAGAAGGCTGAAGCCCAACTGAATCGTATTGCCCAGCAGCGCCGTGGACATGCCGCGTATGAACGACATCAACGCTCCCGGCAGATTCGAGAGCAGGTCGCTCCAAAATGGCATTTCGAAGATGTCGGGATACCTGTCGAGGAACGCGTCGAGCTGAGGCATCCGCAATAATTCTCCCAGTGATTGGCCGCGCACGGTCGGGAACCATACGACGAATCGCTGATAGACGTCGCTCAATTCCCTTATCGCCGTGGCGCCGAGACCCAGCACAGGGAACACCAGCACTAATATTATCAGCGCGGTGTTGAGCCCGGCCGCGAGGTAGGACCACCTTCCCCGGAAAATTTTCTCATGTATGAAACGGTAGATCGGGTAGGTGAAGAACGACAACACCGCGGACCAGGCGAGGGCGCCCGAGAGTGGCCATATGACCCTGACCGCGAGCAGCACGAAAAACACAAGCAGCACGACGAACGGGACCGTGTTGCTCGTGAACTTCCGCAAAGAGGCGGAATCATGCGTTTCGCTCAAAACAATACCTCCAAATTATCGTATCGCGTTCGATACGATCTCCCGCGCCTCCTCCTGTATTTGCTTCAGGTGTTCCCCGCTCTTGAAGCTCTCCGCGTATATCTTGTACACGTCCTCCGTGCCTGACGGGCGGGCGGCAAACCAGCCGTTCTCGGTGGCCACCTTGAGGCCGTCTATGGGCTGTCCGTTGCCGGGAGCCTCGGTCATCCGGGCGGTTATCGGCTCTCCCGCGAGCGTATCGGCTTTCACGTCCTCCGGCGACAGGCGCTTCAACGCCGCCTTCTGCTCCGCGTTCGCCGGAGCGTCGATGCGCTCGTAGAAGGGTTTGCCGTATTTATCGGTCATGTCCGCGTAATGCCGCGACGGGGATTTGCCGGTGACGGCCAGTATCTCGACCGCAAGAAGGTCCATGATGAAACCGTCCTTATCGGTCGTCCACACGGCGCCGTCTTTGCGCAGGAACGACGCCCCCGCGCTCTCCTCCCCGACGAAGCCGAACGAACCGTCCATGAGGCCGTCCACGAACCACTTGAAGCCTACCGGAACTTCGCAGACCTTCCTGCCCGCGCCCGAAGCCATCCTGTCGATTATCGAACTCGATACGAGGGTCTTGCCGATCATCGCGTCAGGCTTCCATCCGGCGCGGCTTGTCATCAGGTAATTAGCCGCGACCGCGAGATACGCGTTGGGGTTCATCAGCCCGTCTGCGGTAACTATGCCGTGCCTGTCGAAATCCGTGTCGTTGCCGAACGATATGTCGAACTTGTCCTTGTAAGCGAGAAGCCCCGCCATCGCGTGGGGCGACGAGCAGTCCATCCTTATCTTGCCGTCCCAGTCCACGCACATGAACGAGAATGTCGGGTCGACGTACTTGTTTGTTATCCGCAAGTCGAGCCCGTACATATCCGCGATGGGCTCCCAGTACGCGATGCCGGAGCCGCCCATCGGGTCCACGCCTACCTTGATGTTTGCGGCGGCAATGGCCTTCATGTCGACGACATTGCCGAGGTCGGAGACGTAGGGGGTGATATAGTCAATAAGCTTCGTGGTGGGCGCGCTCAAAGCCTTTTCGAGGGATACCCGTTTCACGTCCCTGTTGCCGCCCGCTATAAGCTCGTTGGCGCGGGTTGCTATCCGTTTTGTTATCTCGGGAGAGGCGGGGCCGCCCTCGGGGGGGTTGTACTTTATCCCGCCGTCCTCGGGAGGATTGTGGGACGGTGTGATGACGATGCCGTCGGCCTTCGCGGCGTTCGACCTGTTCCATCCGAGTATCGCGTGCGAAATGACGGGCGTGGGGGTGAAGCCGAATTCCTTATCCGCGCGGAGTTCGACGCCGTTAGCGGCAAAAACCTCCATCGCCGTCCGGAGCGCCGGCTCCGACAGCGCGTGGGTATCCATGCCGATGAATAGCGGCCCGGCGATTTTGTCCGCGGCGCGCACCTCCGCGACAGCCTGGCATATCGCCAGTATGTGCGCCTCGTTGAACGACCTCTTGAACGACGACCCCCTGTGTCCCGACGTGCCGAACGCGACCATAGTGCCCGGCTCGTCCGGGGAGGGGCGGTCGGTGTAATAAGCCGACACGAGTTTCGGCACCGATACGAGCATCTCCTTGGGCGCTTGTTTTCCGGCGGTAATAATTGTTTCCATCTCTGGCGCCACCTTTCGCAAGATTTATTTTAAATAAATTCGGTATATCGGTTTGATGTTATCATAGATTGGCTTAAATTTCCATTTTGACGCGGCTCGGAGGCAGCCCCCCGATGAAAAAAAGTTTCAGCGTCTTCGTAATAATCTGCTCCGTCATAGGACTCGCCGGAATACTCTTCATCGGCAGGATAGATCCTGTCAACACGGCGTCGCGCGACGGTATCGCCATGGATACTGTGATACGCCTGACCGCAAGCGCGCCTAAACCGAGGGCCGCAATTGAGAAAATCCTGGATGGAGCCTTCGGCCTTATCGCCGGCGCGGATAAAAAATTTTCGATGTATGATCCCGATTCCGAAATCTCGGCGATAAGCGAGGCGTCGGGGGCGGAACCGGTGAGAATAGCCCCGGAGACATACGCCGCGCTGGCCTCCGCCCTGCAAGCCGCGGATATAACCGGCGGCGCGTTCGACCCGACGATGGGCGGCGTCACGTTCCTGTGGCGGAAGGCGCTCGAAGACGGACGGATACCGTCGGACGCGGAGATTTCGTCCGCCCTGCGGACGGTAGGCTACGAACGGCTGAGATTGAGCGCTCCCGACTCCGCCTTCCTCACTCGCGAAGGGCGGCTCGATCTCGGAGGCATAGCGAAGGGACAGGTCTCCGCGATGGTGCGCGACTATCTCAGGAGCGAGGGCGTCACGTCCGCGCTGATCGACCTCGGCGGCAATGTCGTCGCTATAGGGGGCCGCGCGGAGCGCGGCGAACGCGAGCGCTCCCCGTGGAACATCGGCGTTCAGCATCCGTCGGAGCCGCGGGGCACGCCGATATGCGTGCTGAGGATCTACGAGGGCTCGGTGATCACCGCCGGAGCTTACGAGCGTTACTGGGATGTGGAAGGCCGCCGTTACTCCCATATATTCGACCCCGCGAACGGCCGCCCTGCGGAAGGGCCGCTCAAATCGGCGACCATAGTCTCGAACGACCCGGCGCTGGGCGACGCGCTCTCGACGGCGTTCATGGTGATGGGCGAAACCCGCGCGCTCGAACTCCTTCAAACGATCCCCGGATGCGACGCCATTTTCATCTCCGAGGACGGGAACGGGGAATACAGGATACTCGCGACCGGCGGGCTGCGCGATTCGCTCGCCCCGATGCGGGGCGGCGCGATCGAGTTTCGGGATGTCGAATGAAAAAGAAATACGACCCCATACTCTATCTCATCCTAGCCCTCCTCTTTGCCGCGTCAGTAATTTACGCCTTTCCGCGAAGCGGCGGCGGGGAAATAGTTATCGAGGCGATACGTGACGGTGAGCTCGCCGCCCTCGGCAGCCTCAGCGAAATGGCCGGCTCCTCGGTTACATTCGGCGAGCCGGGAAGTTCGAACGAGATAGCGATAGGCAAGGGAGTGCGGATGGTCTCCGCCGACTGTCCCGGCGGCGACTGCCTGAGGGCGGGGGAGATCGAAAGAAGCGGCGCGATGATAGTATGCGTCCCTAACAGGCTGGTCATCAGGCTCGCCTCGACGCGGAAGCCCGAAGTGGACGCGGTGTCGTACTGACGACCATGAACGCCGTAAGACGCCTGACATTCATATCGCTGCTGACGGCCTCGGCGCTGACCGCGGGGTTGATCGAATCCCGCTTTCCCCTCCCCTTCCCCGGAATGAGGCTCGGCGTCGCCAACATATTCATCCTCATCGCGCTCAAAACCTCCGGCCCCGCGGACGCCGCCGCCGTCGCGGTCATGAAGCTCGCCCTGTCGTTCATGTTCACCGGCAACGCGATTGCGGCGCTGTGCAGCGCGGGGGGGCACGCGTGCTCTCTGCCCGTGATCGTCGCGCTGTATAAATTATTCCCCGGCGATCTCAGCACGCCCGCGATAAGCACGGCGGGGGCGTTCGCCTTCAACTTCGGACAGGTCGCCGCCATAGCGATGTCGATGAACGCCCCCGGCATATTCGCCTACCTCCCGCCGCTGCTGCTCGCCGCCTCCGTCACCGGATTCTCGGTCGGCTGCGCGGCGGAGGCGGTAAGTAAACGGTTGGAAGTTATAAAAAAGACCGCCTGATATGCGGCGGCCTTTTTCATTTGGAGAGCTTGCCCTCCGGATTCTTTTTATTCCAAATCGCCAATGCCTACCGCGTCCATATCCTCGAACACCTGGTTCTCGCCGCCCATCGCCCATATGAACGAATAATTGGACGTGCCGCAGCCGGAGTGGATGCTCCAGCTCGGCGATATTACGGCTTCCTCGTTCTTTACGACGATGTGCCGCGTCTCGTCCGGCTCTCCCATGATGTGGAACACCACGTTCCCCTCCGGCACTTCGATGTAGGTGTAGACTTCCATCCTCCGCTCGTGCGTGTGGACGGGCATGGTGTTCCATACGCTGCCCGGCTCCAGGACCGTCAGTCCCATGGAGAGCTGGCAGGTTTTGAGCACCTCGGGATGTATGAATTGGTTTATCACGCGCTTATTTGCAGTCTCCGCCGCGCCCATAGGCTTTTTAGCGGCGTCCTTGAAAGTGAGCAGTTTCGTCTCGTATGCGCGGTGCGCCGGAAGCGACGCGCCGTAAAACTTTGCGGGGTTCGACGGGTCATCGCTTTTGAACTTCACTTCGCGCGCTCCCTGGGTGATATAAAGGCAGTCCTTATTGCCCAGCCCGTACTCCCTGCCGTCGACGATGACGGCTCCGCCTCCGCCGATGTTGAAGAAACCGACCTCGCGGCGCTCGAGGAAATATCCGGTGCCGAGGTTTTTCCAAACGTCGAAGTCCTTGTCGATGGACACAGTCTCGCTCACGGGCATGACGCCCAACACGATCATGCGGTCGACATGCGAGTATATCGCGGTGACCGTCTCCGGCAGGTAAAGCCCCTGAATGAGAAACTCGCCGCGCAGTTCCTCCGTATCGTAACATTTCACGTCCCGCGCGTTGCCGCTGTAACGGATATCCATATTCGCACTCCCTTCCAAATTATGGCTGCTTGCCGATGTATGCCAGGATTCCTCCGTCCACATACAGTATATGGCCGTTGACGAAATCGGAGGCTTCGCTCGCGAGGAAAACGGCCGGCCCGATCAGGTCCTCGGTCCTGCCCCAGCGGGCGGCGGGTGTTTTCGCTATTATGAAGCTGTTGAAAGGATGCCCCTCGGTTCGCAGGGGAGCAGTCTGCGGGGTGGCTATGTAACCGGGGCCGATCCCGTTGCATTGGATATTGTGCCCGCCGAACTCGCTGCATATATTGCGCGTCAGCATCTTCAATCCGCCCTTGGCGGCGGCGTAAGCCGAGACGGTCTCACGGCCGAGTTCGCTCATCATGGAGCACATATTGATTATTTTTCCGCTGCCGCGTTTTATCATTCCCGGCAGCACGGCTTTCGCGGTTATAAAAGCGCCGGTCAGATTTACGTCTATCACCTTGCGGAACTCGCCGGCGGACATCTCGCACATCGGAATCCTGCGTATTATCCCGGCGTTGTTGACCAGAATATCGACTTGGCCTTTTTCTCTCCCGATGGTCTCGACCAATTGCGCCACCTGTGCTTCGTCGGTAATATCGCAGACATACCCGCTCACATCGAACCCCTCATCCCTGTAAGCCGATACGCCCTTTTCCACCAATTCCTCGCTGATGTCGTTGAAGACGACGGTCGCCCCCGCTTCGGCGTATCCTTTGGCGATCGCGAACCCGATCCCATACGACCCCCCCGTCACAAGCGCAAGTTTTCCCGTTAAAGAAAATAGATTTTTCAAATCCGACCACCCGTTTCATTTCATATTTGATTGTTAAGCTTGACATGTATAATAACATAAAAACCGGGCGGCCTGCGATGAAGACCAGCCCGGCCGATCCCTACCAGGTAAAGTATTGCTCGGTAACCTCGTCGTCATCCCACGTTACGGCCATGCGCAGGCGGCCCGTTCTGTTGGCGAGGGTTCCGTCGTTCTCCATCAGCAGTTCCAGACGGTTATCTCCGCTGTTCATAGGGATGGAAACGCTGAAGTCGCTGGGGTTGTTTGCCTGGGCGAACTGCCCCTGAGCGTTAGGCCGGCGGATGATAGTAAGCCACGCGTTACTCCCGGGGATTGTATCCCATCTGCCGTTGCCGTTCTCGTTAGTGACGGATATCGCCTTTATCGTACCGTCGCCGCGCACGTTGATCATGAGGGAGAAATCTTTCTGATTGCTTGCCCTCTTATTTCTGTCTCTCGCCACCACGTCGAGATTAATCTCGATCGGCCTCGCCACCATCGAAACCGAACGCGGGGTACTCCTCTGCTGGGGCGCCGGAGCGGGAGCGGCCTGCTTTATATCGGTCTCCTCTATCCTGCCGCCCGTATAAAGGAATGTGAGGCGGAAATCCTGACGCGCGACTTCGTCGCTGCCGTCGACCCAGAAGCTGAGGTCGCGAAGGTCTCTGATCTGTACCGAGATCGAACCGTCGGCCGCGTTGAGCGGCGTCCCGCGGCCCAGCTCGGTCACAACTACCAGTGGGTTTGCGGTGGTCGGCACGGTATCCCAGAGCTTTTCGGGCAATCCGCCGCCGGTCGCGCGTATCCGAACACCCGTAAGCGTATCCGAACCCGCGAGGCTTATGTCGAAGCGGTAGTCCGGGCTCATGTTGGAAGCAATTCTCTTCGTGCCGTCGCTGAGGTCGAAATTACCCCTGCCATGGAATGAGGAGTTGATAACCCTGGCGCTGCTCCCTCCCGGCGCCGGGGGCGCGGCGGGTGTCGCTGGGGTGGCTGGCGTCGCGGGCGCGGCGGGGGTTTCGGGCGCGGAAGGAGGGGTCGCCTCGATGGTAGTGCGCGCCGTCGTCGTCGAGTTGTCCGCGAACCTGACGGTCAACTCGAATTCGCCACCGGCGGCCATTATCGCCGCCCTATCGTTGGCGTAAATCCGGTAATCTCCAATGAGTAAGAAGGTGAGCAGAGGGAGCGAACCATTCACCACCGAACCCCTGCTGTCGGTAACCACAAGAATATTCGGCGCGCCGGACGTCGCCCATTCGGCTCCCGTCGTCAGATTCTTGAGCGAGAAACCCGCGATGGCTCCGGCTGTGCCGCTGATACTGGCGGTAAATTCCGCGTCGGGTTTACCGTCGGCGGCAATCGTTGCGCCCGCCCCCGCAAAATCCCTGTTGTCCGCGTTCGAAAACGCGAATCCCTGCAACCTGCCCATAGCGGCAAAGGCGGGCAAGGCGGACAATACCGAAAACAGAAGCGCCAACGCGATGATCGTAATACGGCAAGACTTCATTATGATCGACCTCCAATGTATTTTTAAAATTTCCTGCTTGGATAATCATAACAAATATTTATCATCCGGAGGAACTGTTTCGTTTAATTTCTCAAATAATGTAATAATAGTAGCGTTATAGCTTTGAAGTCCGCGGCAGTTTTTTGTCAGAGCCGCAAGCGCGTATATGAACGCGGGCTTTTTCGCTGTTGAAGGTTTTTTGAATTTAGCGTATTATGTGTTTATCGTAATTCGGCGTTGAGTTTTCTGCAGTAAATTCAAAGATACTTCAATCGAAAAACTTTTGAAAACGGGTGGTTCGAATTGGAATTATTGGCTGAACTCGAACACATAGAAAAGTCGTTTTTCGGCGTCAAGGCGCTTGACGACGTGTCTTTTACGGTCAATTCAGGAGAAGTAACGGCGCTCCTCGGCGAAAACGGCGCGGGCAAATCGACCCTGGTAAAGATACTGAGCGGCGTATACGCCCGAGACGCGGGCGCGATGAAGGTATTCGGAAAATCCGTCGGAGACATCAACCCTCATGAGGCGAACAACCTCGGCATCTCGATCATCCATCAGGAACTCAACCTCTGCTCCCACCTCTCAGTCGCGGAAAACATCTTCCTCGGCAGAGAGATAGTGAACGGCTTCAGGTTGGCGAAGCGGGAGATGAGCGCGGAGGCGGCCCGAATACTCGGCAGCCTTCACATCGACATGGATCCGGACATCGTTGTCGGGAACCTTTCAGTCTCGAAACAGCAGTTGGTCGAAATCGCCAAAGCGCTCTCGATGGATGCCCGCATCCTCATAATGGACGAGCCCACGAGCGCGCTTACGGCGAAGGAGATAGAGGACCTGTTCGTCATCATCAAAAGATTGCGCGACGAGGGTAAATGCGGCATAGTGTATATCTCCCACAGGCTCGACGAACTGAAGCACATAGCCGACCGCGTCGTGATAATGCGCGACGGGAAGATGATCACCTCTCGAAATTTCTCGGACATAACGATGGACGAAATAATCGCCAATATGGTCGGGCGGGAGATAAAGGAGAAATTTCCGCGCACCGGGTGTTCGCGGGGCCGGAAGATATTCGAGGTGCGGGGGCTGTCTGCGGGCACGATGGTAAAAGACGTATCGTTAGAATTATACGAGGGCGAGATAGTCGGTATCGCGGGCCTGATGGGCGCCGGGCGCACGGAGCTTACCAGGGCGGTATTCGGGGTAGACCAACGGGACTCGGGAAAGATTTTCCTTGACGATAAGGAGGTAACGATACTGAAACCGACGGACTCGATAGCGGCGGGCGTCGTCCTCGTCCCCGAGGACCGAAAGAAGCACGGGCTCTGCGTCCGGTTGTCGGTTCGCGAGAATATAGCCCTGCCAAACCTCGACTCTCTCTGTAGCGGGGGCGTGGTAAACCGTGCCCGCGAGAGGACGATGGTCGGCGAGACGGTCAAAAACCTGGCTATAAAGCTCTCGGGGCCGGAGGTAAACGCGAGCAGCCTGTCGGGAGGCAACCAGCAGAAGGTCGTCGTCGGCAAATGGCTCGCCCGGAACTCGAAGGTCGTCATCTTCGACGAACCGACGCGCGGCATCGACGTCGCGGCCAAAGTCGAGATATACAACCTGATGAACGAACTCAAACGCAAAGGCATAGGCGTGATGTTCGTGTCATCCGAAATGCCGGAAATAATCGGCTTCGCGGATCGTATCATAGTGATGTGCGAGGGGCGCGTTACGGGCGAATTCCTGAGCGGCGAGGCCACTCAGGACAAGATTCTCGAATGCGCCACCCGGTTCGAAGAAAAAGAAATTAACATAGAATACCAGGGGCGGGAGGAAGCGGTATGAACGCGGAAAAACAAGGGCCACTGGGCAGAATACTCGCCATAAGAGGGATGCCGCAGGTGATAACCGTCACCATCGGCCTCGTGATAATAATCGCGGTATTCAGTATGCTCAGCGAGAATTTCCTGTCGGAGAGGAATCTGAGGAATCTCCTCCGTCAGATTTCGCCGATACTGATCATCGGTATCGCGCAGTCTTTTGTGCTTATCACGGGCAACATCGACCTCTCTATCGGTTCGGTCGTGGGCATGAGCTGCATGATCTCGGCCACGCTGATGACCAGGGGCGTATCGCCCATCGTCGCGGTCATGGTCACGCTCGTCTGCTGTATCCTCTTAGGCATTGCGAACGGCCAACTCGTGGCGAGTTGCGGACTGCCCCCTTTCATCGCGACGCTCGGCACGATGACGATTGCGCGGGGCATCGCTCAGATAGTGAACAACAACCGAAATACCGACTCGATAGGCGCGGGGGGGCGCGCTTTCCGCGACCTGTTCTACTACGGGGAGCAGCAGTTCTTCGGGCTTCGGGTCTTCAACACCGTTTTGATAGCCCTTTTGTTATGGGCGATATTTAACTACATATTATCGTCCACCAGAACGGGCCGCCACATCTACGCGGTGGGGAGCAACGTCGAAGCCGCCCGGATGTCGGGGGTCAACGTAAGCCGAACCGTCACCGTCGCCTACGTTGTGAGTTCGTTCTGCTCCTGCGTGGTCGGTTTGATAATCTGCGCCACGGGCGGGTTGGGCACGATGGACGCCGGTAACGGCTACGAGCTGTTCGCGGTCGCCGCCAGCGTCATCGGCGGAGTATCCACATTGGGAGGGCAGGGGCTTCTGTTGGGAACGATAGTCGGAGCGTCCATATGGAGCGTTCTCCAGAACGGCCTGGTGCTTGCGGGCGCGCCGGTCGCCATAAGGAATATCGCGGTGGGGATAATCGTCGTGGTTTCCGTCCTGCTCGACATAATTGTACGCAACGGCAAATGGATCAAGAAAAAGCAGTCCGCGTGACGCGAAAGGAGGACAGCGGATAGGGCGCGTCATATTTGCTCTAAATGGGTTCGTTCCAAAACATCAAAAACTAAACGGAGGTTGATTCTAATGAAGGCATTGCGTTTGGCGTTAGCGGTAGTATTTGTTCTAGGGGCGATGGCGGGCGTTGCTTCCGCCGCGAATTATAAGGTTACATTGATCACGATGGACATGATGGACAGCCATTGGCTTACTGTGAACGAGGGCGCTGCTAAAGCCGCCGCCGAAGCGGGGAATGTGGACTACAGCTGGTCCGCTCCCGACGTTAAGGACGACGCGAAGCAGATAGAGATGATCAACAACGCGGTAGCCGGCGGCGCGAATGCGATTCTGCTCGCGGCGAACGGGCCGGATGCGGTGACCGAGGCGCTGAGGGAAGCGGTTGCCGAGGGAGTGAAAATAATTTACGTTGACTCGCCGGCGAATTTCCCCGCGGAAGCCGCCTTCACCACCAACAACACGGCCGCCGGGAACACGGCAGGCAAGGAGCTTATAGCCGCTCTCGCGGCCTCGGGAGTGACGGAGGGAAGAGTCGGTATCGTCAGCGTTAACGCCGCAACCCAAAGCACGGTCGATCGCGAGGCGGGCTTCCGGGCCGCGTTCGAAGGCACAGCTTTCGAGATACTCGAGACTCAGTTCGGCGAAGGCCAGGTTCTGCCGAGCAAGGAGATAGCCGACAACTTCATCACCCAGGGCGTTGTGGCGATATTCGGAACAAACGAAGGCTCGTCCACGGGAGTGGGCAACGCGATAAAGGAAGCCGGCGGCGGTGTTCTGGCGGTCGGCTTCGACAAATCGGACGCTCTCCTTGAACTTATTAACGACGGAGCTTTGATCGCTACAATGGCGCAGAACCCCGACGTTATGGGTTACGAGGGCATGAAGGCCGCGATAGCCATACTCGAGGGCAGAGTCGTTACCATCGACACCGGCGTATCGGTTCTCACAAAGTAGATAAGACGTTTATCGCGAATAAACGCGAGGCTGTGGGGAGAACGCTCTCTCCGCAGCCTTTTTAATTCAAATGCCGCAGTTTTTTTGAAAGAGCCGAAAGCGCGTCTATGAACGCCGGTGTTTCCGCTCGTATCAGATCGATATTCTTTTCCAATGCCGCCTGCTCCAGTTTATGAGCAAAATCGGAAAGCTCCGTCGCTTTTATATTCGCAAGGGCGCTTTTCATCCCGTGTACTATAGTTTCATAATTCTGTATGTCCGAATTAAAATTCATACCTTCCAACTGGTTTATGGCTTCTTCGGCGTCTATTATAAATAATTCTTCCAACTCGGCCGTCTCCGAATCGACAGATTCAGGAACCGGTTTCTCCGGCGAAACGGCGCGCAGAGATTGCTCCCGGTACGCGGCCTCTATAACCTCGGACGGCTGTCTGTTCCGAACAAATTTAATCAAAGCGGCGTCTATGTCCCGCGAATCGATCGGCTTGGAGATGAACCCGTCAAAGCCCTCCCGCAAAAACCTTTCCGCCTGCCCTACAAGGGCGTTAGCGGTAAGCGCGACAACGGCGCCGTCATACCCCATGCCGCGTATGGCTTTCGTGGTTTCGATGCCGTCCATTTTCGGCATCATGTGATCCATGAAGATTATGTCGTAGACGCCGCCATTTTGGATTTTTTGAATCGCTTCGAAACCGTTTGACGCCGTGTCGATTTGCAATCCATAAGGAAGCAGCATCCCCCGCGCGACATAGATGTTGCTCTCCACATCGTCCACTACAAGGGCTCTCCCATAAGGCATATACTCGCGTACCATGCCGATCTTCTTCGACAGCGAGGTATTATGGAAGCTGTAATCCCGTAATTTATCCGCCATCTCGCTTCCGCACACCAGTGAATCGACGCGTTCCTGCGGGATATGCACGGTAAATGTTGACCCTACGCCCGCTTCGCTCTTCACGCATATTTTCCCGCCCATCAGATCGACAAAGCGTTTGGTAATTGTCATGCCTAATCCCGTACCTGTTGTCGTGCGGTTTGCTTCCGTGTTAAAGCGCGAGTATTCGTCGAAAAGCGATTGAACCTGGCTCGGCTCCATGCCCTGCCCTGTATCGCTTATGGCGAAAACAAGCGTTACGACGGCAGGCTCGCCGTCATCCGAAGGTTCCGGATACACCGACATCTTGATAGCGCCCTTCTCGGTATACTTGAAGGCGTTGGAGAGGATGTTGTTTAAAATCTGCTTCACGCGCAGCTCATCACCGTATAGATTGACAGGCGTATTCGCGTCTATGTCAAGGGAAAACTCGATTTTTTTATATTCGTACCGCAGACTGTTTACTTGAGCAACGTCGTTGATAAGACTTGGAATATCGTACATTACGGGAACAAGCTCCATTTTTCCCGCTTCGATTTTTGACAAATCGAGTACGTCGTTTATGATGTTTAAGAGCAGATTCCCTGAATCGTATATTCTTTCGAGAGCTTCTTTTCTTTCTTCTTTGGCGGCTTCGCCTTGCATCTCTATTTCCACTATACCCAGTATCGCGTTCAACGGGGTGCGGATTTCGTGGCTCATGTTGGCAAGAAAGCCGCTCTTTGCCTTATTCGCGGCTTCCGCCTCGATCGCTAACTCTCGCATCTCGACAATATTCTTTTCGTTCAGCTTTATCGCGCTTTGTAATTCTTTTCGTTGTTTCCAGGAAGTGAAACGCATATAATCTATGGTATGGGAGAACAGTAAGCAAACTCCGTATGCCGACAGAAGGTCGTTGAAGGAATACCTGACGTCATTCTTTGAAAAGTCAAGCCCCACGCCCGTTCCGACAATAAGAAAAACGACAATAGCCGACGTGTAGATAATAATCTTTAACTTTAAAACGATGGGGACGATTATAAAAATCATCATTACAAACGCGAAACCCGATATATAAGGGGAAGCAAACTCGCCCGCAGTACCGGCAATGACGGCGATCATAATACAGTGGTACGCCATGATAACCGTAAATAATCCGCTGGTTTTATCTCGGTAATACCCGGACATTTTCATGATGATTACGGCGGCGCTTACAAAGCAGAAGCCTATCCGTAAAGCACTGGAAAAAACGGGGCGCGGATGTATTATCCAGTCTTGCCGTATATATAGGAACATTGCAAGCAATCCTAAAATAACCAGATAGAAATACTTGCTTGCCTGGTAATTAAGCTCCTCGGGATAATCGGCGCGGTCCGAATCAATGACGAAGTTGCCGAAGAGCTTATTATATTTTTCAGCGATGGTTTCCAGAATTTTTATCATGGTTTTGCGGCTCCCCTAAACCATAACCGTATCGACCGGATGATCGGCGTACTTATGCTGATTGCAGCTTTTTGATCAGGGCGCAAAGCGCGTCTCTGAACGCCGGTGTTTCCGCCCGTATAATATCGATATTCTTTTCCAATGCCGCCTGCTCCAATTTAAGGGCAAAACCGGACAACTCCGCCTCTTTTATATTCGCAAGGGCGCTTTTCATCCCGTGTAAGGTAATCTCATAGGTTTCAACGTCCGTTTCGTCGATACCGCCGGGTTTTCCGCAGATTCTTTCCAAAACGTTCACGGCGTTTTCCGCGTCAAGCAGGAAACACTCTTCAATTTCGGGTAAATCCCCGTTATCTTCGCGCAAACGGCTTGCCGCCTCTATAACTCTCTTTTCCGGCTGTTCCCGCCGCGCCGCCTCGACGACCTCCGGCGGTTTTTGGTCGCGGATAAAACCGATGAGGATGGCGTTCAGCTCCCGTGAGTCGATCGGTTTTGAAATATAGCCGTCAAACCCGTTTTCCAAAAACATTTTTGCCTGTCCTACCAAAGCGTTTGCGGTCAGCGCGATGATATTGTTCTTGTATCCCATCCCGCGCAGGATTTTCGCCGCTTCTATCCCGTCCATTTCAGGCATCATGTGATCCATGAAGATAATGTCATACAGGCTGCCGGCCTTGATTTTTTCTATGGCCGCCGGCCCGCTGTCCGCCGAATCCACCCGCAGCCCATATGGCAGCAGCATACCTTTGGTGACATATATATTTGATTCCACATCATCAACCACAAGGACGCTCCCATACGGCATATACTCGCGCGTCGTGCGGCTCCTTTTAGTCATCGATATGCTATGAAAACGGAAATCGCGTATTTTTTCGGCTGTTTCCGGGCCGCAAACGAGCCTGTTTAATCGCTTTTGCGGAATGCGCGCGGTAAACACCGAACCTTTACCCGGCTCGCTCTCGACATATATCGCACCGCCCATCAAATCGAGAAGGCGCTTTGTAATGCTCATTCCGAGACCCGTTCCCGCCGCGGTTTTTTTGGCGTCAAAATTGAAACGCGTATACTCGACGAAAAGCTTGTCCAGTTGCTCTTCGGTCATGCCCCACCCCGTGTCGCTGACCTGTAAAATGAGGGTAACGCCGTCGTCTTCGCCGCTTTTTGCCGCCTCGGAAGAGACCGACAGCCTGACGGACCCCCTGTCGGTATACTTATAGGCATTTGAAAGAATGTTGTTTAAGATTTGCCTTAAACGGAGTTCGTCGCCCAACATATTGAACGGCGTATTTTCGTCGATATCAAGGAAAAAGTCTATGGGCTTGCTCTCGTAGCGTATGCGGTTTACTTGAACAGCGTCGTTTATAAGGCTCGGAATGTCGTATTTGACCGGCACTATTTCCAGTTTTCCCGCTTCGATTTTAGAAAGGTCGAGTATGTCGTTGATGATGTTAAGCAGCAAATTCCCCGACTCAAAAATCCTGCCGAGCGATTCCACGGTGGCAGAGGGAAGCGATTCGTTCTGTAATTCTATCTCCGTTATGCCCAATATGGCGTTCATGGGGGTTCGTATCTCGTGGCTCATTTGAGCCAAAAACCGGCTCTTCAGTTGGTTTGCTTCCTGTTCCTTTATGACGGTGTTGCGGAGCCTTTCCTGATGCTCCAACTGGGCGGTCACATCCTCCATCGCCGCGAGGGAAGCGCGGTGCCCGGCGTAGTTCGTCTTGATGGAGGTAATGCGGCAGATAAACGGTTGGCCGTCTAATTTGAAGCACTGAATCTCCGCGACGTATCTGTCGGCCTCGTTTATTTCGGCGAGGTGTTCCGCCGTCGCCCTTCCGTCCGGCTGTATTTCGGGCATAAAGCCAAGGCCGCTCCTGCCTTTCACCTGCTCCTCAAAAGACGAGCAGCCGAATACATCCAAACACGCCTGATTGGAATAAAGCAGCGTCCAGTCGTCAAGGCTCAGTATCCTGATCCCCACCGGCAGAGTATCGAGAATTTCCGCCAAATGACGATGTTCTTCCTCGATGGTTTGTTTTTCTTCTTCTATTTCGAGTATTTTTTCTGCGGCGGCCCGCGCTTCGCTCAGGTCGCGCATATAGGCTATCGAAACCAATTCTCCTTTATACATCAAAGGAACGTAGGTTACTTCGCAGGGGAGAAATTCGCCGTCCGGTTTTTGGTGCATCCACTCGAAGCTACCGCCGCCTTCGTCATATATCAAACCGAAAATATTTTCCGTCGCGTCGGCTGAGGCGTTCCCGTCGGGTTGAAATTCAGGGGAGTAAGTGTGGAAATTTGCCATGAAAACGTCCCTGTCCGCCACGCCGAACATTTCCAGCGCCTTCTCGTTGCAGTCGATGATTTTTACATCCTTGTCTACAAAAATTATGCCGATAGGCGCCGAATCGAGCATTAGCTTTGTGCGTTCGTCGGCTTCGCGCATTATCGCCCGCTCCATCGACGCCTTGCGGTTCTTGTAGAACAAAACTATCACAAAGACAAGCACGGCCGAAGACATCACGGCCATCACGGCCGTGCCTATCAGCCACGGGCGCTGTGCCCGCAGCCGCATGGTTTCGATGTTGTATGTCTTGCTCATCCACTGTTCGGAGATACGATCGGTGTCTATCGACGGGAGCGATTTTTCGAAGATCGAACGCAGGACGGTTTGGTTTTTGTTCAGCGCGAAGGTGATCCCGAGACCTTCGTTGAACAGATAATTTGCCTTGTAATCGGAGAGCTCGTAATAATTCGTCAAAGCTGCCAGCCTGCTTTGAATGGACATGACGAGATCGACTTCGCCCTTGTCCAACGCCATAAAAGCGTCGTCC
>Ga0099364_10003836_pt1 | contig 23056 bp, 21 predicted proteins | sample TergutTh196P3_FD_73070 | JGI IMG/M metagenome (GOLD analysis project Ga0099364, IMG submission 73070) | Microcerotermes parvus P3 segment gut microbial communities from Pointe-Noire, Republic of the Congo - Th196 P3 | ecosystem: Host-associated > Arthropoda: Insects > Digestive system > Gut ...
GCGCAGGGGTCGGGCTTTGATCCGTCATCACAAGTGGACAGGGTGAGGGCGATTACCACCACGAGGGCGGTAAATCCGAAAAAGGCCGAAACTTTCGGCTTTTTTGTCAAATTTTGTAAAAAACAATTTAGCATAGAAAACTCCTTTTCTGGTGTTCTAGATATATATTAACCACATTATATAGTGGTTATCTTAAAATAAACCACATATTATAACGGTTGTCAAGCCATAACCCACCATTTTTAAGTAGACTCAAAATATGGGTTTCAGAGAAAATTTGAGAGAGGCTTTAGATTACAGTGGACTGGAGCAAAAAGAACTGGCCTACAAAGCCGATATAAGCCTAAGGAACATTGAAAATTACCTGCGGGAAAATGCCTCTATCCCGGTAGCAGACAAAGCTGTAAAAATTGCTCAAGCGCTTGGTGTTACAGTTGAATATCTTGTTACAGGAAAAAATTTACCTGTTGAAGCTGCATTGGCGGCAAACCTTGAATTTAAAAATTTAATTCACAACATAAAGAAACTGCCCAAAAACAAACAATCTATTGTTATTCAAAATGCTCTTAATTTAGCTGAAATTTTGTCGTTGCAAAGAAAATAATTCTTATGGAGAATTTGTCTTTCTGTGGGTGTGGATAATGCATAGACAAGGCGGTGTATGAGTTGTATAATTTGAGTTAAATGATGTAGGGGGAATAAATGGTAAATGATGAAATTCTAGCAATAAAAGACAGCATTTTACATACAGTAGGCAATGATTGCGAAAAGATTATCCTTTTTGGTTCTCATGCCTATGGAACACCCAGGGAAACAAGCGATTATGATGTTTTTGTAGTTCTTAAAGATGGCTCTGAAATGCCAATTCTTGTACTTCAGAATATTTACAGAGGTCTTGCACAGAATCCTAACTACAAGGCAGTAGATGTCCTTGCCAATTACAAAAGCCGCTTTGAATGGCGCAGCACTCAACCTACAATAGAGCGTAAAATAGCCAATGAAGGTGTAGTTTTATATGAGCGACATTAGACTTGTTCAAGAATGGCTTAATTATTCTCATAATGATTTAATTTCAGCTCGCCACCTCTTTGAAAATTTATTTCGTATTGGCTTGAAAGGAAACAGCATAACAGCAGAAAATTTATTCAATGCGTTATAAAAATGAGAAATTTATGCCATTCCAGTTGGGGATATAAAACAGGCAGTTCAACCTTCAAGCCTTAGTGTTTTGGCACAACCCGCCGCGCACCCAAGCCCGTTGCAGCGAAAACACTGCAACGGGCACTCGCAATCACCTGTAATCGATAATCTCCTGTTCGATCCCAATGCATGTATCCTCAATGCGGTGCAAGAGTTCTGCAATGCCCGGAATGGCTCTTGTATCGTCGCGAATTTTTTCGGCGTGGCGCAGCATGTTTGTGTTTAAAATTCGGCCCCATGAGTTATATTGATTAAAAGTGGCGGCATCCATCCTGACAGGGGTAACCGGTTTTTCAGAAATGTCGCGGATATGTTGCAGAATGAGAACGCCGTCGGGGTCAAGATCTCCTGCGTGGTGGAAAATAAAATCTGAAGCTACAAGGAGTTTGAGCAAGGTGATGACAGCGCGGTTTGGATAACCGCCCACGTATAGAAAACAATCATAGCCGGAAAGATTTTCACTTGTACCGAACTTTTGGGGGCTTCCAAGAGCGTAAAAAGTTTCTTTGTTTTCAATTGTCATCACCTTTCTTTCGTGCTTTGGCGTTAAAAGTTTTATTGCGCCAAACGTTTCTACGCTCTCAAGCGGAAGATTTAAGATTATGCCTTTTGCATTTATTAACGGAGGATCAACTTCACCGGATTGTTCTTTGTATTCAAAGATAAGTTTTCCCGAGATCATTACTTCGGGGTAGGAGCGCTCAAGAAACGAAATATCCGGTATTTGGATATTTTTTTGTATTCGCGATAAATATGGAGTGTAAAATGCCGAAAGATTTTCGAGGCGTTTTGAATCCTGGTACAGTAAAATTGAAAGGGCGCGGGTTGTTATATTTTCCAGCCGGGCAGGATCGCAGGTAAATTCAAAAAGTTTAACAAGATCTTCCATTGTTTGGGGATCGATTCCCTGTCCAATTTCACGAAGTGTAAAATTGGACAAAAGAAATTCCAGAAGCTCTATCACTTTTTCCGTCTGTTCCCGCACATTGGGAGAATTAATTTCATTTTCTGATGATGCACTTTCTTTTATGCCTGCAAGCGATTCCTTCAGGGCTTGTTTTCTTGCACCTAACATGGATTTTGTTTTATCCACTTCAAGCCGTGGATATGGTTTTCCCGCTTCTTTGAAAAGTCTTTTGAAATTTTCGCACTTTATCAATTTTAAGCGTTCACCCCTTGCGCCTTTTTCCCACGTGAGAATTGCCACGCCTTTTTGCTGAAGGGCTTCTGCGGCTTCAAGGTAAGTTTCTTTTTCATCAGGATGAGCTGTATCAAAATTTGGGAATAACAGCGATGAACGGATACGCAGGGTTTCCCTTTCATCTTCCGATTTTGGCGAGGATGCAAAATACTTTTTAACAAATGTATTTACGATTCTTCTTTTCCAATTGATCATTTTTTTCTCTTCTTTTTAATTTATTTCAAGGGTATCTGAATCGACACTGTCGATGTGGCAGTCCCGTACTTTAACCGCGCTGCCGAAACGGCTTATTACATTGATACGATCCATGTAAGGTGCAATCGCTTCAATTTTTTCGGGCGGGACGGAAGTTATTATCTGCAAATTCAAGTTGTTGTAAAAAGAGAGTATTTTACCGATACGTTCATCATCCATGCGGTTAAAGGCTTCGTCAAAGATCACAAGACGTACCGTATTTTCAGGGCGTGCCTTGTAAAAACGGTAGAAACTTGCGGCGATGGCTACATAGTAAGGGGTTTGTGATTCGCCGCCTGATTTTTCTTTTAGTACTTTTTTTAATGAAAGTACAACTGGTTTATCTTCATCATCCAGATTATCTGTTTCTTTTATTTTAATGTCGTATTGAAAATATGTCCGGTAATCGCAGATTTCGCGTAACTCTTTTGAATCAAGCGGGGAGTTCAGGATCCGGTTAAAAAGTTCTTCTGCAGCGTTGCGTTCCGCCGGTTCTTCAAGCTGAGAAAACAGGCCGTCTTCGATTGCAGGAATTTTTGCCGCAAGACGTATCACTTCGATCTGCCCTCTTCGCTCCGGGAGAGTGTCAAGATCAAACCAGTATTGATCACGACCGAAGAAAAGAGTGCGAAGAATGCCGTTTATTTCCTTAAAACTTTCTTTTGCTTCTTCAATACGTTCGTTAAGGCGGGAGATAAAATGATCCTTAAATTCCTTCTCGGCATCTTTGTACGCCTTTGAAATTTTTTCGCGGTATTCAGGCAGTTCAGATGTTTCAAGACGTTTTAACAGGTTTTCTGCTATTTCATTTTCGGCAGGTTCCATTCCAAGAAGGAAGTTGAATTCATTTTCATATTCCCTTACAAGTTTGCTGTAATCGTTTTTGTGCGTTTCTGTAGTTGTTTTAAATCTTCTTAGCGTGGATTCATACGAGCCTGTCAAATCCGAGATGCTGTTTTTTGAAAGCCTGTCCTGCGCGTATGCTTCGCAATCAACTATTACAAGCGGATGAATACTTGCAAAGTTTTTAATTGACAGATCTTTTTCTTCCTGCGATTTTGTGTAGAGATCGAGGTTTTCACTGCAGACAGAAAGTTTTGTTGTAAGGCTTCCAAGACGAATCTGCAGGCGGTCATTATCTTCCTTTAATAATTTTAATTGTTCTTCTAACTCCTTTCGTTTATTTTCAAGTTCTTTGAAAGATTTTGTGTCTATCGCTGCAAGTTCTTTTTCCGCAGTTGAAAGCTGATCTTTTAACAGAGCGGAATTTTCAATTGATGGAAAGAATAATTTCATCTCGGGCAGAGTACGCAGCGCTCTTTCACAACAGTCTGCGTGGCCACGGGCTTTTCTTTCATCTTTTTCTGCATTTGCAAATTCTTCTTCAACACGGACGGCTTCGCTGTTTAGGAATTTCTGTCGTTCTTCAAGAGCGGCTCTCCCCAAATAGCGGCGGCGGTAGACTTCTTCCCTGATTCTTGATGCAGTGTGGCTCATGTACGTCATACATTCTTTTGTAACCGCAGAATCGTATGTTTTAAGATTTGCAAGATCTGTGCGCATAACTTTTCCGAGTGTATAGTCGATGTAGATTCGCGCGTATGCATCCGCCTTGACAACTTCCGCAAGAGAGCCGGGTCTTGCCGCAGCATTTCGCATCTTTTCGATGTTTGGGATAAACGCCCCTGCAACAGAGCGGGGAAGGCGGTCGTACACTTCAAGGGCTTTTTGAAAATTTGCAGGATCAACAAGGATCACAAAACGCCTTGTGTTAAGCCAGCCTTCCACAGCATCCACCCACGCCGGATCTGTTATCTCCGCCGCCTCCGCAAGGAAGAACGCTGTAATGCCGGCTTTTTCCAGAGCCGTTTTGAGTTCGCGCGGAGCGTCGGGATAGCGGAGAATGCCACGCTCAAGGTCTGCAAGTTCCGAACGGATGTCGCGTAACAGTTCTGCAGCTTCGTTCTTTTTCCTTTCTGCGGTGTATCTTTCGTCCTGATATTTTCTTGCCTCGTCAGCTAATGCTTCAAGTTCTTTGTCGAAGTTTTCTGTAAGGCTTCGGTTCAGCAGAACTTCGCACTGGGATTTAAGGCTTCGATATTTTTCCGCCTGTTCTTCTTCTTTTGCGTGGTTGTGCTGCAACCGTTCAATGCGAGTTCTTATTTCTTCGTAGAGCCTGTGGGCGTCATTTGTGGCAAGCCTGTGATCAAGAGCCCTAAGTTCCATCTCCGAATCCACGCGCTTATCGTTTAACGAAACAATTGCACGTTCTGTAGAATCAAGGTTGTTTTGAGTTTCCACAAGTTGGCGCGATGAGTCATCTTTTTTTTGTTTTTCGTTTTCAAGTTCTATTTTAAGTTTTAGATATTCCTGTTTTAGGATGAGATCGTTGTATGTCCGCCAGTCTGCGGCTTTTGCAGAGATTTTTTTCAGCGCGTTGATCTTAAGGACAGCCATCTTTGCCTGACGCTCTGCTTCCTTGTAGTTTTCAAGGTTCTGTTTCATGTCGTGAATCGAAACGGGGTTTTCGTCGAGGATAAAATCACAGACAAATTGATCGATGGAATCAAGCGGTTTAAAACCGATGGATCTTGTAAGCGAATCAAGATAGGGGTTGACTTCGGACTGCCTTTTGAAAACGCCGAGTTTATTAGTTAATTCTCTTATATATTCTTTTTTTGTCGGGCAGTCGTTGATTTTATTTTCTGCAAGAATACTTTTGAATTGACGGAATGTAAGGGGTTCGTTTTTTTCGCTTCGGATGTTTACATTTTCTATAGAAAAGCCGGATGAAAGTGAATCGACAGCTCCGATCCAAAAATGTTCGTTGTAGTGGTTATCCTTGTACGCTTCGATGCAAACGCCGCAGGCAAAACCCGCGCCGCCGCCTGTGCTCCATTCAAGCATAACATGGGCTATTGTATCTTCGCGGCGGTATTCTGTGGATTCGCTGCCGAGTTTGCACCTAACATAGCCCATGAGATCGCGCCCTCCGCTTCGGCGATCTTCCGCTGCGGAGTTGAACCTTGCCATTCTAAGGTTAGCCGCCATCACGTATTGAATTGCGTCAATTACTGTGGATTTTCCCGAGCCGTTGTCTCCGGCAAGCAGACAACGGTTGCCGATCTGGATTACTTCATCATCAAAGTTATGCCAATTAACGAGCCGGAGGCGTTCAAGCGTAGTCATTCCACATTCTCCGTATCTTCCACAGTTTCAGCGTCGCCTGCTGCGGTGCCGCTCTTGCTTTCAAGCGCCGCGACGGCTATATCCAATGCATTGCGGTCTATGCTTAAAGGGATGCTCGGGTACATCTGGATGATTGCTTCCGGGTCGGCATAGTCGCCTGATTCTACAGATACAAGTTTGCACGAGGAAAGCCGCGTTAAAACTTTTATAAGCGCGGTCTTTTTAATGTCTTCGCCTGTCATCGCATTGTACTTGTCCTGAAAATCCCTGACGCTGATAACAGGAAATTTTGTCAGCGAGACTTCAAGTTTTTTATCTTCGTATAACAGGCGAAGAACAAGAACAGCGCAGATTTCATCTTTGGAAAAATAAAGCCGCGTATTTCCGGAACCGCGAAACGCAATCACACCAAGGCTTTCGTCCCGTACGACAACTGCATTCATGCAGGAAAACCACGCTTCAAACAGCCTGATGTTCCTTATAGTAAAATCGTATAACTCGCGTTCTTTATCAATGCCGCGTACGATAAATGTTTTATGGGTGAGAATCTGTACGGCTGATTTAAAGAGTTCAAACTCACTGCTTGAAAGTTCCCGAATCAAAATAAGCGCATCAAGGTCTTGATTCATTCAGCGCTCCTTTTTCGCGGTCGTATTTGCGGAAACGAATATCGGGAACCATATAATCGGCGGCTTTTACCGGGTCTGCATTTGTTTCATCTTCTTCTATATAATAGCCAAAATTGTTACGCGAATCGCCGTAGAGAAGGGCGTATATAAAACGGATATAAGAATCTTCATCGGTGATAAGGCCTGCCGGAGCAAGGATGCGATCCATTCCGCCCTGATCATCAAGCCATGTGTTTATCTTTTTGATTGAAAGCCGCTTTTTCATGCGTTCAAGGAATTCAATTTCTGTTTGATCAAGCGCCTCAATATCCGCCCTTGAGGGGGCTGCGTTAAAGTCGCCTTCTGCGCGTTTCTGGGTAAAAGCCAATGTTGAAGGTGAAAGAAACCTGACGCGGTGCAAGTGGTGGTGGATAACTGATTGAACACCGTCCGCGCCTTCCCGAACTGCTTTTATCAACAAGCCGATTTTTCCCGCGACGGTGCTGTCCGGTTCAATGTAGGCTTTGATGATCTCGGTGCTTGAGCGCGAATATGCAGCATTGCGTCTGTCAATTTCATCTTCAAGCGGATCCACAGCGCGAAGGTCGTCTCGGATTTCCTCCAGCATAAACTCAAGTTTTTTCCTGCATTCCTCGCGGCTCACTTGGAGTATGCGCATGTACTTGCCCGCGCTTTCGTTGAGCCACTTGTCGTCGCGTAACAGATTTGCCACCTGCTTGAAAATGCCTATGCGGTAACGTGAAACATTGTCGGAAGTTTTCAGCCGTTTGTAGGCTTTGTCCAGAACTTCTCCCATGTAGAGGTTGTAATGTTCGTGTAACACAGATGAAGCTTTGGAGCGAATCGCATCGGCATTCAGGTTATCGTAATAGCCCTTGATGCTTTGGGATAACACTTTAAGTGAATCTATAAGCGAACGTGTTTCTTCATGCGCCTTGAGTACTGCGTGGTGTCCGTCCTTTTTTATCGTTTCGCCGCATAGCATTGAGTAAACTGTTACAACATGGCTTTCGTATTCGGTTTTTTGGCCGCCGTCAATGTCGGCAAGGGCTTTCATGAACGGTCTTCCCCACGCGGTGATGTTTATAACTTTTGTAAAGTCCGCAAGTGTTTCTTCACCTAACCAGCCTGTTTTGATAAACCGCCGTAAAATCTTGCTTGCCGCAGTGCGTTCATCAAAGGAATGCCCGCTTGAAACCGTAGTTATCTCCGAACCAAAGTCAAGTTCTCTTACATCAGGCTCTGTCTGTGAAGATGTATTATCCTGCGCAGACCCCGTTGAATGTCCCGTAACGCTTGGTGTTTCATCGATCTGCGGATCATCGAATTCTTCCGTAAGCGAATCGCGGTGCAGGGCAAGGTAATTCATAAATTCTCTGACTACATGTTCGCGTTCAAGCCCGCGCGTGTTCTCCTGAAAAAGCCGGTAGTATAGAACTAAGAGCGAGGCATAATGCTGCCTGTTAGTTCCGGTCAAAAGCGAGAAAAAATTATCCGGGAGAACTGAAAAAACACCGGAAGACATTTTTTCAAGCTATGTAAAAATAAGGATTTTGTCAAGGGCAAGTTTTACATTAAATTGTACTAATCATTAGCCGGCGGCTTTATTCTTATTGAATTCATCGCCCATGTTTTTTATTTCTACTGCTGCAATATAATCGCCGTTTTCCAATAGTATATCTTTTCAGGCTTTCTGGAAAGTTAAATCCCTCAAAAAATCCGCAGGAACAGTTGAATTTATTCTTACTTTGAGGTATATGTAGGTATGAGCTGGAACACAATCCACGCACTAACCCAAAAACCCCACGCTTTGCAGAAACGCAGTCGCCCCATAAGAGCGGCATTGCGCAAGAAAACAATTCGGCTCTGCCCCCCCCCCCGTACAATTCATTTTATAGAAGAAAGATGTCACTTTCCATCAAACATATTTTTACAGGATAGATCTGCCCAAAAGGCAGCGTTACTCAAGAAAAAATGCCGGAAAATTAACGGCTTTTTATATAAGTTCAAGGAGGTTTTTATGAAGAAGAACAAATTTATGGTTCTTGGAATGTCGGCAATAGCGCTGGCATTGATTTTGGCTTTCGCCGGCTGCGTTACCGTTCCCGGCGAAAGAGATACGCCGTCCGCGGCCGAGGCTGCGGCGCAGTTGGCGGCGGATTTCAACGCTCTCAAAACGGGGCTTGCAACGGTTAATGGCGCGACAGTTACGCTCACTGAAAGCATTCAGATCGTTTGGTGGGACGGAGACGGAGGGGTGGGCGGTTCCGTTGTCCTTGATATGGACGGCAATAATTTAGGTGTCCCTAGAGGCACATGGTTCAGGGGCGAAGAATTCACCCTCATCGTGCCCGCGGGCGTTACGCTTGATCTGACAGGCGTAACGATCTACAACGGCGGCATCGATACATTGACTGTGAACGGCACGGTGAACGCAAGAACTGGCTTTTTTGGAGACGATCGGACAATGACCATCAACGGGAACGGGACAATCAACCTGATAGGAATGGGACATCTCTTTTATGTCGGTCGTGATGAATGGCGCGGTCATACGCTCACCCTTGACGGCGTAACGCTGGTCGGCGTGGCGGACAACAACGTATCATTGGTGCGAGTCAGTGAAGGCGGCGAACTTGTCCTTTTAAGCGGCGCGATTACGGGCAACAGTGTTGAGGGCAATCGTGGCGGAGGAGTGAGGGTTAACGATGGCGGAACATTCACTATGCAAGGCGGCACAATTTCTGGCAATAGCGTTAGTAATAGTGATCATGAATGTGATGGCGGCGGTATTTTTGTTGACACGAGAGCAATCTTCACAATGACGGGCGGTGAGATTTCCGGCAACAGCACCAGTCACGGCGGCGGCGGCGTTGGCGTAATGGGAACTTTCACCATGTCCGGCGGTACGATTTCCGGTAACACCGCATACTCAGAAGAGGAGGGCTCTGGCGGCGGTGTCTACTTGCTCGGCGGCACATTCATTATGGAAGGCGGCGTTATTTCCGGTAACAACGCAATGTTTGGCGGCGGTGTGTGTATCGGCGGCACTTTCACCATGGAAGGAGGAACGATTTACGGCTCTGACGCAGCGGAAGGCCTTGCCAACACGGCGGGGGTTGAGGAGTTGGCGGCGTTGGCAGCGAATTTGGGTCAATCCCCAACGATAAAGTGGGGCACGGGCGGCGAATACACCAAGGGCGGCGTACCTCAGATCGGCGGCAGCGACATTGAAGATATGATGTCGGCTGAAACGTTGATTGCAATACCCGCATCCGCGCCGTAAGGGCTAAAAAAATTATAGAAAGCGTGCAGTTGCCGGTGTATGCATTCGCAATAAGTTAGTACATACCGCCGGCTGGCTATAACAACTTTTCCAGTTCGTCCACAAGGCGGGCAAAAACCCCGCAAGCCGCTTGTACCGGCTGCGGGGAGTTCATATCCACACCGGCGATTTTTAATGAATCGATGGGGAAGTTTGAGCCGCCTGATTTTAGGAAAGCAAAATAGTCTTCACGTTCCTGCGTTCCGCCGGAAAGCACTCTTTCTGCAAGAGCCAATGATGCAGAAATTCCGGTGGCGTATTTATAAACATAAAAAGCGCGGTAAAAGTGAGGAATGCGCAACCCTTCCAAATCGCTTGCCGCTTCCAGAATCATCTCAGGGCCGAAGTATTTTTCCAGCAGTTTGCGGTATTCGGCGCGCAGCAGTTCCACCGTTAAAGGCGTCCCGCCTTCTTCAAGCGCGTGGGTTATCATTTCAAATTCGGCAAACATGGTTTGGCGGTACAGCGTGCCAAGCAATTCGTCGGCGCGTTTGTTCACAAGGTACAAACGCATTTCTTTGCTCTCCGCGTTTTTTTCAAGATAGCGGAAAAGCAGTTCTTCGTTAAACGTACTTGCAACCTCGGCTTCAAATATCGTGTAATTGTAGTGCATAAAAGGATTGGAGCGCGATGAATACCACGAGTGCATTGAATGGCCGCCTTCATGGGCAAGGGTGAATACATCGCGCAGGCTGTCTTCCTTGTAATTCATCAGTATGTAGGGATCGCCTGTAAAGCTACCTGCGGAAAAAGCCCCGGAGCGCTTGCCCTTGTTTTCATAACGGTCTGCCCAGCGTCCAAGAAGACCGGTGCGCAAAGTTGAAACATATTCATCGCCAAGAGGGGCGAGGGCTTTTGCAATCAGTTCTACCGCTTCATTCCAGCTTGTTTTTATTTTGACTGACTTCACAAGCGGCGTGTATACATCGTAATGCCGTAACTCTTTAAGACCCAGCGAATGTTTTCGCAGTTTGTAGTAACGGTGCAAGGCATCCAGATTTTCACCAACGGCGGAGACTAAATTGTCGTACACAGCCTCGTCCACATTATCGGGGAAAAGCGCCGCCGCCCGCGCCGAAGCATGACCGCGTATCCGCGCGTTGATTACATCCTGTTTTACCGAACCGGAGTAAAGGCTTGCAATCGCCGTTTTGTGAGACTCAAAACAATTGTAAAAAGATTCATAAGCACGGCGGCGAAGATCGCGGTCGGGGCTTTCCAAAAACACAGACAAGCTTGACTGTGAAAGAGGCTTCCTGCCTTCATCCGTTTCGATGGAACCGAAATCAAAATCAACATTGGTAAGTACGTTAAATGTATCGCTTGGGATGTTTTCCCCCTCGGCATGGAGGGCGATGATCCTTTCTTCTCTGTCGCTTAAAATGTAAGGGCGGTCCCGTAAAATACGCTCAAGATAAATGCGATATTCGGTTATGCGTGGATGGGTAAGAAACTGCCCCATGACCTGTTCGGGGATTGCCAAAAGCTCAGGGCTTTCCCATGCGTTTGCAGCCTGCGCCTTTGCAGCAGCCATCATGATTTTGCCCTGCATAGTCCGCGCTGTGCCGCAGCCCTCGTCTTCGGTCTGCCGCAAATATGCATAATAGGAAAGCCGTTCGCCCAATATGCCAAGATCCTGTTTAAAAACAAGATAATCTGCAAGGCTTTCTGCAGATTGCCCAAGCGTTCCCTGAAAAGACGGTATTCTTTCCGCCATTTTTTCAAAGGCGGAAAGAGCCTCATTCCACGCATCATCGTTTACAAACAGTTTTGAAAGATCCCATGTGTCCGCCTGCGGTATTTCCCGGCGGACAGGAATTTGAATATTATCGCTCATAACAGTTATTGTATAGAAAAGTGTTATATTTTTCAACGGTAGGAAATTCGGTTTTTCTCCATTCTGCCTGCTTCACGTTAATATGTTTTTTCAATAAATTCTCTTGGTGTTACAATTTCTGCTTCTGTGGGAAAATGTTTTTTGTTGCCTGTTATTAAATACAAAGCGTTTCCCGACTTGTAAACTTCATAAAACTTTTTATCTGATTCATCAGTGAATTTGATTTTTTCCGGTACAGGTATAACAAACTCTCCTTCTTTTTTTATGAAACCTAAGATGTATTGCGCCGCTTGTTTGTTTATTTTTAGGTTTTTCTTGAATAATACGTATATATATTCACTAAGTATTCTATTGTCATAAACGATTGTCAATTCTTTTTTTAGTACACTATCCAATATTTTTGCAGGTAAACTTGAAGGAATTAACAATGCGGAAACAATAACATTTGTATCTAAAACGATTCGCATTTTGCCTGCTCTCTTCTGGCTGAATTTATAACCTCATTAATTTCTTCAAGAGTCATTTTATCAGTGCCGTTTTTTATTGATTCCTGTTGTATTAATCTTACTGCCTGAATAGCTTTTGCCTGTCTGATAGCTGCCAGATTTTCTTCCAGATTTCTGTCAGTCAGCGGAGTTAATAAAGCGATAGGTTTCCCGTTATTTGTAATTACCATTTCCTGCTCTTCCGGCAGCCTTTTCCAAATATCTGCGGACGATGTTCTAAAGTCCCTTACTGTAATAAACTGCATACTTTACCCCTTAATTAGATGGTACACTATTGTCTCACATTTGTCAACGGTACGCGGTACGCGCGGTATATGCAATACCTTCAAAACCGGGTTATAATAAAACATGAACAAATATACACCATCAAACCCAAACACATCGGAGCAGGCGCGGAATGTGTTGGATTACCTTGCCGACCTGCGCGGACGCGGGATTTTACTTGGACAGCATACACAGACATGCGCTCAGGAAGAAATTGCATACATTCGCAATGTAACAGGAAAAGAGCCTGCCCTTTGCGGCTTTGAACTTTTAGCATATTCGCCAAACATAAATTATCAGGAAAGCGACAAAGAATGTTTAACAGAGGTTGAAGAAAACAAAAACACTTTGGAGCAGGCGTGGGAGTGGGCTGACCGTAAGGGGCTTATCACTTTTACATGGCATTGGTTTTCGCCGCTGTACGGTAAACATAAAACCTTTTACCAGAAGAACACGCCCTTTGACGCGCGCCTTGCATTGAAGGAAGGCACGCCGGAACGCGCTGCTTTTTTCAGCGACATGGACGCGATGGCGCAGCTTCTTAAACCATTTTGTGAAAAGCGCGTTCCAATACTCTGGAGGCCGTTTCACGAAGCGGAAGGGGCGTGGTTCTGGTGGGGCAGCCGCGGGCCGCAGACAGCGCGCGGGCTTTGGCTGGATATGTACGAAAGGTATACCCGTGTTCACAAACTGGACAATTTAATCTGGGTGTGGAATTCGCCGCTAAAGGAAGGCTATGTCGGCGATGAATACTGCGACATCATCTCGCGCGATGTTTACATTCCCGCGCACACGCACAGCGATTATAAAGAAAAGTACGATGAACTTGTGCAAATCACATCAGCGGATAAAATCACAGCGTTAGGTGAAACAGGGCCAATTCCCAGTCTTGCAATGCTGTCCGAAACCAAGATTCCCTGGACATGGTTTATGACATGGAGCAAGGGGCAATGCTATGAAGGTGCAACCAGCCGCGATGAATTGCAGGCGGCGTACAACAGCGATTACGGCATTACGCTGGATAAACTCCCCGCGCTGTATTGATTTTAATTTACACTAAAGCGCAATCCCGAAAAATTTAAAATTCTTCTATGTACATTCCGTTAAAGTCAGCCAAGTCAAAGGTAGCAAAGTTGTCGCCGGTGAATTTTCCACTCGCTTCTGAAATGGTCAGCTTACCGTCAGCACCTGCCTTTGCAGTAAAAGATAAATAGTCTAATTCGGTGGTATACCTATCTCCACTCTTTCTTAATATAGTAAGAAATAAACCGTCATTACCAATCTGTACGATGCCTCTAATTCGATTATCTCCGGCTAGATAATTACTGAATTCCAGCATTTTTGAAGAGTCATTTTCCATTACCCATCTTCTGCCATGGATGTCTGTTAGGTCTGTGTTTGGCCGCCCAGTAAGAGCTTCAGGAAAAGTGAAGTCCTCCAGAGGCGGCTCGCTGGTACAGGCGGTCATTGAAAATCCGATTGTCGCAACAAGGGCAACAATCCCGAGTAGTCTGTAAAAATTTTTCATACAAAACTCCTTTTACAAAAGAAAAAATAAGAATGAAAAATGAAAAAAGAAAAAAGGTGAGACGGGCTTTTGTGTTGTAAAGCGCACAAACTGAGGATAATTTCTTTTTTCTTCGCACTGTAAGTGCGTTTTCTTTTTTATCTTATACGGGGGGGGGGGGCCAAGTTGTAATTAAGCGCAGTTACGCCCAGTCTTCGCACATCTCGGCAGCTCGAATTCGCGGGGCTTCCGGCGCGTGTTTGGGTGTTTTCTTGTCCGCTCAGGGCAAGGTGCAAACCCTTGGTTTGTCGGCTCATGGGTACAATATACATAAATCTGTTAAAAATATCAACCATATAAGGTGGTTTTTTGAGGGAATGCCAATGGGGTTTTGGGATTGCAAAAACCGTTTTAAATGGGGTATAGTATTAAGTACGGCGGTTTATGGACATTTTAATTCTTGACAGTGCATACAAACATGGGATAACAGAGGAAAATATCAGCTACTGTTTATCACATTTCAATAATGACATCATGTTACAATATCCGCCGATAAAGCGTTTGTTTGTCGGATTTTATAATTTAGGAAGGGCTTTGGAAATCATTGCGATTGAAGATGAAGAACAAGAGCGTCTTGTGGTCATTCATGCAATGAAATTAACCAAGCAGTATTATTTTTTGTTAGAAGGGGCATGATATGAATTACGATGAAATTGATGTTGACAAAATCGTAAATGAAGTGTCTACTGCTGTAGCACAGGGGAATTACCGTAAAGCAACAAAAAAAGAGTCTATGGAAGTTCGCCTTGCCGCCCTTGCCCTCCTTGTTAAAAATATGCAGAGTGAAATGCACCATATTGTTCAAAATGAAAGAGAATTAGTACACGCTTAGGAAATAAATCCTGTCAACTGCGTTTGACATTAAAAAAGAGTGCCTGACACCGGGGGTGGATAATCTCGAAATCAATATTTAATATTCACGTCCAATTGCCTTCCTTCGTTATAGGCCTTTTTATCCATACTCGACCCCAACAACATTCCAATAATCATACCGATTGGTATGCCAACTCCGAGGAATGCCATATTATCTGTAAAAATTAATGAATATATTATTCCTATAGGAACTCCAAATACTGACATCCCAACTGCTAACCAAAGATTTCTATAATAATCTTTTGGTACGATTTTGAGTTCTTTTTCAAGTAATTTCAAGATTTTTACCTGTTTCTTTTTAATTAATTTTTTTAAATCATTGCCTGTAAGGGATGTTGAATTTAATTCTTCAATATCTTGATTAAATGTTTCAATGATTTCATGAGGCAATTCTTTTTGCCTTAACTGTTTTAAAAGTTCATTGAATTGTACATAAATACGATTCAATCTGGCATTTTCAGATGTACCATCTTTTTCATTTAGTTCAATAATAAACATAACATTTCCTTAATATCCTTTTGCATGTTAAAGCACTATAGCTAAAATAATAACTATAATCGCGATAACGAAAACGATTGCAGACATGACCTTTAGAACTTTGTTTTTATTCATATCAATCCTCTTTAAAATTTACTTTCCTCTATAATAGCAGAAAATTTCACCTGTGCGAGATGTTGTAATAACTGGGCAGGTTTTTGTAATAACTGGTATTCAAGCACCTTGTAAATAAAGCAGAATTCCGACTGTAAAAATGTTCCCCTCATGGGTGATGTCTATATGGCCGTCATATTTCTCCACAGACTTGCGGATGTTTTTTAAGCCATGACCATGCTCGCCGGCCTCTTTTAGTGTGGCGATTATTTCTCCCGTTCCGCTCTCGCAGGGTTCATAATGCACCTCGCCGTCAAAGGTGTTTTCTGCCGTTATAAAAAGGTTGCCCTTGATGGATTCGATGCTAAGTTTTATTTTTTTGTCCTCTGTCTTTGCTACGGCGTCCAGCGCATTATCCAGGAGATTGCCAATTATGGTTACAACATCAGCCACTTCAATATTCAGAGCAGGGGGTATGGACACGCCTATATCCAGTTTTATACCTTCATCTGCCGCGTCTTTCAACTTGTAATTTATTATGCTGTCAAAGGCTATGTTCCCTGAGTCGCTGTAATTTTCAATTTCGCCTATTTCGCCAAGAAGATTGCCAAGGTAGTCCAGTGCTTCATCGTATTTGTTGTTCGCGGTATAATCCCTTACCGTTGTTAAGTGGAGTTTCATGTCATGGTGAATAGACTTTACCTTTTCTGCCGATTCTTTCATTAGTTGACATTGGGCAAAATAATATTCTTTTTCCTGGGTGTGCAATGCGGATTTTATACTTTCCTTAAAGGCTTTTGACAGGTAGTTATATACATAAAAAATAATATACGCAAGCCCTGCAGAAATAAGCAAATGTCTAATCGCACCCGAAATCAAACTATTAATAAGCGTGAAATTATTAAAAATCATACTTACAATTGGAAAAAACGAAAAGGCAAGCCAAATCTTCTGTAGATTTGGAGTTATTTTTTTTATATTTTTAAATCGTGAAAATAATAATAAAACTATAAAATAACTTACCAGAGTAGATAAAAACAAAAAAAGAGAAGCCGTAGTATTATTTTCTATAGTCTCAATATAAAATATATCCATCAATAGACCTAAAATAGAGTCCATTGCCATCATTATAAAATAATATCCGGCTGCTGCTGCTATCCTATGCCTCATGCCCGATTCGTAGTTAAGCGAAATAATTGCCATTTGAAGAATAAATACTAAAACAATCCACCATGGGACCGATGGATTATCCGGATAAAACAAAATGATTAAAGAGCTCGAAGCCCAATAAAAAAGATACGAAAAAACGAATATCAGTAAAGGTGTCCGTCTTTTTTCAAAAAATATTGACATAACTCTTTCTGCCATAAGAGTTAAAATGCCGTTAGACAAAATCATCAATGTGATATACAAGATAGACATGATTATACCCTCCGCCTTTTTACTATTTCATAGTAACGCTGCCTTGCCTCATTTTTTTTGTGCTTGCTGATAGGAAGCGTCGTGACAGGCAGCGCTTTGCCAAGCGTCTCTTTGCCAAGCGTCTCTTTGCCAAGCGTCGCTGTCTTGCTGTTAAGTAAAGACACTTGGTTAAACGTAAGGGCTGTTACATAATCATAATTTACAGCATAAGAAGCGTGGATAAAAAGGAAATCGAACCCTTTAAGCTGCTCTTCATAAATTTCTTTTAACGATCCGTAAAATTCCTCTTTTCTGCCGTCCGCAAGGTGGAGAATCACTTTTCTTTCGTAGTTTTCAAGGTAGATTATATCTTTTATTTGCACCTTGAAAATGTCATGCCCGATTTTGTACGTGAACACCCCCGACCAAAGCCCGGAAATTTTCAGATGTTTTCTTACGGCATCCTCAATCTTTTCATCTTTCAGGGGCTTTACGAGGAAATTCAGGGGCTGTATTTCAAATAACTGCAAGGCATAACTTTTTTTCCACGAGATAAAAACGATTGAGCTAAGATGATTTTGATAAACATCACGAATAAGATGTCCCGTTTCCACGCCGTTTATTTTATTCCGGGCAAATTCAATGTCAAGGAAAATTATGTCGTAGTGTGTTCCGCTTTCCATCTCTTTGCACAGTTCTTCCCCGGTATAAAAAACATCAATTTCATATTTGATGTTCAGCCTGCCGAATATATTTATCAAGGCGCGTTCCAACTCTGCGCCTATTTTTATTTCGTCATCACATATGGCAACATATATCATTATTTTATCAATTTTTCTATTAATAAATCTTGCGTGTTTCTTCTTGAATCAATAATTATTAAGACATCCACAATATCGGTATCTATTTTGTAGATTATTTTCCATGGAGATTCTATTAACTGTCTGTAATCCTTTATATTGTGTTTTAGTAATTCTGGAACATATCCTCCCCTTTCAGGAAATTTTTCTAATGAATTTATTCTGGCTTCAATTCTTTTTAGTATATCCAATGAATTCATGGGATTATTTTTTGCAATATATTTTATTATTTCTCTTAGATTATTTTTGGCGCTTTTAGTTACATTTACAGTGTAAAGTTTTATTTTTTCAGTCATTTTCAAGTAATTCCGTTCTTAAATCAGAAAATACCTTTTTAGAAGTTTCGAAATTTCCCTTTTGTATGTCTTTTTCCGCTATTTTTATCAAATTTAATAATGCGAATGTATCTTGAGTTTCTTGATATGTTTGAACATCAACCAAAACGGCTTTTGCTTCTCCATTCTGTGTTATAACAATAGGTTTTCGCCTGTCGTTGACGTATTTCATCATATCGGCAGCATTAGTTTTCACATATGAGATAGGTTTAATATCGGTAGCCAAATTTACAGCCATAATATGCCTCCAGTATTAATATAGTATTATAGAAAGACTACAATGTCAAGTCAAGTATTTCAGGAATTACGATTTAATTGACTTTATGCCATAAATACCTTAAAATAGTTTTAATGATATGAAAACTATTTTTATAGTGGACGATAACAAATCCAACCTGTTTTCGGCGAAAACCGCGCTGGAAGGCATATACAAAACGTATGCCCTGCTTTCAGCCGAAAGAATGTTCAAAATATTGGAAAGAATAACCCCCGACCTTATTCTGCTTGACGTTAATATGCCGGAAACGGACGGGTTTGAGGCAATGCAGATACTAAAATCTGACGAAAGATTTAAGTCAATCCCTGTCGTTTTCCTTACGGCAAGAAATGATGCGGAAACGGAAATTCGCGGATTTGAAATGGGAGCGCTTGATTTTATCATCAAACCCTTTTCGCCGCCCGTGCTTATAAAACGAATTGAAACCCACATAGAAACTGACAAGCTGATCAAAGAAAGCCAAAAAGCCCTGCGCGACATTCACAGCGCGACAATAAGCGTTATAGCGGATTTAGTTGAAACCCGCGATGAAACAACAGGCGGACATATCGAAAGAACGCAGGTGTATATTGAGCTTCTGGTAAATGAAATCCTCCGTTCAGGGATTTATAAAGATGAAGTATCGTCCTGGGATAAAAATATACTTTTGTCGTCGGCGCAATTGCATGATGTCGGTAAAATCGGCATAAGCGATTTGATATTAAACAAGCCCGGAAAACTTACCGGCGAAGAATTCGATGTAATTAAACGGCACTGCGACAAGGGAGAACTGGTTATCAGCCGTATTATAGAAAGAGCAGCTAACGATGTGTTTTTGCATCACGCAAAAAAGTTCGCCGCTTATCACCACGAAAGATGGGACGGCACGGGTTATCCGAGAGGGCTAAGCGGAGAGGAAATCCCGCTTGAGGGAAGGATTATGGCGGTAGCCGATGTATATGACGCGCTTGTTTCCAAACGCCCGTACAAAGAACCCTTTTCTCACGAACAAGCGGTGGAAATTATACAGAAAGACAGCGGTACGCATTTTGACCCCCAAATCGTGGAAGCTTTTTTGAATGTGGCGGAAGATTTCTGGGTAGAATCTACGCTCATTGATAACACGAAATAGGGCAGTTAAATGAAGATAAAGAAAAAATATTTAATCGCAGCGCTTCTTCTTCTGTGTATTGTTGGCGGCATTGCAATTTACCTTATAGAATCAAACAAGTCGCGGGAGACCGCTTTCGACATTAACTCCATTACATCCTACCGTGAAATTCCCGGCATAACAGACGAAGAAATATCCGCAATAGAAGCGCTTAAATCCGCAAGGCAAAGTTTTTCTTATGCAAGCGCGCCGTCAACAGAAGCATTTACGTTATCAGATAACGCGTTATCTGATAACGTGATAGCGGGATTTACCGCGATGTTATGCGAACTGCTCTCGCAGCTTTTCGGCATTCCCTTTGTACTTGAGATACACGAGTGGGATGACTTAAAAAACGGCATAGACGCAGGAACGCTCGACTTTACAGGCGAGCTTACCCCAACACCCGAACGGATGCTGTACTACTTTATGACCCATCCTATCGCCGCACGTTCGCTCGGGGTTTTTACAAGAAGAAGCTCCCCTGAAATAAAAGCAGAAACCGAATTAAACGGCCGGAGAATCGGTTTTTTTGAAGGCACCATAACAGCTCAGTCGATTTTCGATATTTACCATACATTGAATTTTGAAATTGTAGACGTGCAAAATAACACCGATGCAAATGAAAAACTGGAGTCGGGTTATATTGATGCGTATGTCGTTGATTCGACAGATTCATATAACTACATCAATTATCCCTTTTCAAGGTTTCAAGTGCTTTTCCCTCTTGTTTATACTCCTGTCTCGATGGTCAGCGCAAACCCGGAACTTGAGCCGGTTATATCGGTAGTGAGCAAATATATTTCCGCAGGGGGAATAGACAAGCTCAACGGATTTTACAGGGAAGGCAGCTACGAATACGCGAAGTTCGATCTTAACAGATCATTCACAGGCGAAGAAGCGGCGTTCATTAGTCAATTGCTGGCAACCGGCTCCAAGATACGCGTTGCTCTGGAGCATGACAATTATCCTGTCTGTTTTTATGACGAACGCAGCGGCGAATTTCAGGGGATTGCGGTAGACACCTTAAAAGAAATTACCAGATTGATCGGCATTGAATTTGAAGTGGTGACTGATAAAGACACTCCGTGGAGCGATATACTCGAAATGTTAAGGCGAAACGATGCCGCGCTGGTTTCTGAATTGTTGTATTCAAGAGAGAGGGAAGCTGATTTTATCTGGGCTGACGCTCCCTATTCCACCGCCTATTACGCGCTTGTATCAAGGGCGGATTATCCGAATCTGGAAGTTAATCAGGTAATACGGACAAACGTAGGCGTTGTCAGAGGAACCGCGTATGAAGATTTATTCAACACATGGTTCCCCGGTCATTCTTATAAAAAAACCTACTCAACTCATTACGATGCCTTTGACGCGCTTGAAAGCGGCGAGATAGATTTGCTGCTCACTTCCGAGTCGCTTCTTTCTCTTCAGATTAATTTCCGCGAAAAGCCCGACTTTAAAACCAACATTGCTTTTCCCTCGCCGCTGGAAGAATCTTTCTTCGGGTTTAACAGGCAGCAGGTGTTGTTACGCTCCATTATCAGCAAGGTACAAAGCCACGTCAACACAAACCAAATAGAAAGCAACTGGAAAGACCGTGTTTATTTTTATTCCGCAAGAGAAGCAAGAGCGCGTTTTCTTTACATGTCGATTATCTCCGCGATTCTTCTGCTGATGATTATCGTTGTTAGTTTACTTTTTGCAAGAAACCTCCGTACAAGAGAACTGTATAAAAAAGCTGTGGAAACGGCGAATGAAGCTTCAAAGGCAAAAAGTAGTTTCCTTGCAAAAATGAGCCACGAGATACGCACCCCGATGAACGCAATTGTCGGCATATCGCAGATGCAGCTTCAAAAACCCAATCTGCCCAAGGACTATTCAAATGCGCTGGAAACCATTCACGATTCCGGCATCAGCCTGCTTGCGATTATCAACGATATACTTGATATGTCCAAAATCGAAACGGGGAATCTGCTGCTTGATCCCGCAGAGTACAGCCTGCCGAGTCTTATCAATGACGCAGTAACATTGAACGTTATGCGTATAGGTTCCAAGCCGATTGAAATACTTATAGACATAGACGAAAACCTTCCGTCAAAAATGAACGGCGATGAAATGCGCTTAAAGGAAATCCTCAACAACCTGCTGTCAAACGCCATAAAGTACACCGAGGAGGGAAGCATAAAGCTGTCGGTAAGACACTTTATGCAAGGGTCTGACTTGATGCTGCGCTTTGTCGTAGAAGATACAGGCTGCGGCATTAAACCCGAAGACAGACAAAAATTGTTTTTGGAGTTTACGCGTTTTAACACATCAATCTCGCGGTATATCGAAGGAACAGGGCTTGGCTTGAGCATAACAAAAAACCTTGTAGATATGATGGGCGGAACAATCGAAGTTGAAAGCGAATACGGCAAGGGCAGTAAGTTTACCGCGACAGTAAGGCAGGAAGCGGTGGAGTGCGAAGCAATAGGCAGGGAACTTTCAGAAAGGATTCGCAACTTTACATTCTCTGTAGACAAGCGGTACCATAATATGCAGATCACCCACTATCCAATGCCTTACGGAAAAGTATTGATAGTAGATGACGTTAAATCAAATCTGTTTGTAGCCGAAGGGTTAATGCTGCCCTACGAACTGAAAATCGAAACAGTATCAAGCGGTTATGACACGCTGGACAAAATAAATGCAGGTAACACCTACGATGTCATATTCATGGATCACATGATGCCGCAGATGGACGGAATAGAAACAACGCGCAAGCTGCGCGAAACAGGCTACGAAGGTACGATTGTCGCACTCACGGCTAACGCATTGGTGGGCAACGATGTCATGTTCAAGGAAAACGGTTTTGACGACTTCATCTCAAAACCCGTTGATATCAGATACCTGAACGCTGTCCTGAACAAATTTGTCCGTGACAAATATCCCGAAGAAGCCGCAAAATACAAGCTGACGGTAAAGGACGCGAAGCAAAACCGCGAATCCAAAACAAAGCGGAAACTGTTCAAGCTGTTCCTCAGCGATGCGGAAGAAGCCGTAACAACATTGCGCAAAACAATGGCGGACGGCGACATAAAATTGTTTACCACTACCGCGCACGCAATGAAGTCCGCGCTTGCCAACATAGGGGAGGATGGAATATCCGAAATGGCGTCAGCTTTATCAGAAGCGGGCAAGCGCGGCGACTTGGAATACATCGGCGCTAATCACGAAGCCTTTATAAAATCCCTTGAAGCGCTGGTAACTTTGGTAAGAAATCTTGGTCTTGTTGAATTGCCGGAAGATTCCGATACCAATGTTAATGAAGACACTGTTTATTTAACGGAGCAGCTTCATGTAATAAAGAAAGCCTGCGAGGATTACAACGATGCAGAAGTGTATGCCGCCCTCGACAGGTTAAAAGAAAAACAGTGGAAGAAAGAGACCGCCGCCGCCCTTGAAGAGTTGCACGATATGCTGTTTTTAGACAGCAATTTTGAAGGCGTTGCGGATAGGGTTCAGAAGATGAACAAATGAAAAAAAATACACACTGGACAAATCATGAAATAACGGGCTAAACTGAAAAAAGCGTTAATTTTTCAACAGATACTAAGGAAGTATAAATGATCGAAAACATCAGCGTCCGTAACACGGAA
>Ga0099364_10003837_pt1 | contig 23051 bp, 20 predicted proteins | sample TergutTh196P3_FD_73070 | JGI IMG/M metagenome (GOLD analysis project Ga0099364, IMG submission 73070) | Microcerotermes parvus P3 segment gut microbial communities from Pointe-Noire, Republic of the Congo - Th196 P3 | ecosystem: Host-associated > Arthropoda: Insects > Digestive system > Gut ...
CGGGGAAAGGGTGGTTTTGGCCCCGCATCACGCGTCATACATAGACCCTCTGCTGTTCTCCCTGTTCTCGCCAGGAGAACCGCTGGCGGTCATATCCCCATCCATGACGCAGCAGCGATGGTTCGGGCGGTTCAAATCGGCGTTCAATCACGTGGTGATTGACCAGAATGACCCGACGGCCGCGGATCAAATCGACGACCTGTGGAAAAAAACGAATTTCATAATCCTGTTCCCGGAGCACGAACCGACTACGACCGGGCTTTTGATGAAGGTGACTGACGCCGCCGCCTCGGCCCTGGATAGGAGCGGCGCGGTGATAGTAACCGCGCGGGCGTGCAACACGCAATTCACGCCCTTTTCGCGCATGACTGACAGGCTGAAGAAGATACTGATGCCCAAAGTGACGCTCCTTACCGGGGAAGCGTGGAAAATGAAAGATTACATAGACGATGTGAGCGGAGGCCGATATTCCGCGAAGCGGGCCACCGAGTCCATGATTAACGACACGATGATGCTCGGCATATGGGACAAGAAGCCGCTGTTCGATACTCTGCTGGAGCAGAGGAAGCTGTGGGGAGGATCCCACGTCATGGCCATAGAGCCCGGCAGCAAAAAGACGAACTGGAATCGTTTCATCACTCTCGTCATGGTGATGTGCCGCATCGTGCAAAGCCTCGCAAAGCCCAATGACCGCGTCGGCATAATGATGCCGAACACCGTCGCCACTCTCGCGATGCTGATAGGCATACAGCGGGCGGACATGGAGCCCGCGATGATTAATTATTCGATGGGCCCGCGTCATCTCAGGAGCGCGTGCGAAGTAGCCAAAGTAAACCTGATTCTGACGTCGCAGCGTTTCGTGAACGAGGGCAAGCTCCATCCCCTCGTCGAAGCGGTCACTGCCGGTGGTATAAAGGTCAAATATATCGAGGACCTGGTTAAAGGACTCTCCACTTTTCAAAAGCTGGGAGCCGCGCTTTCCGCAAAATTTGCCAGCCCGACGCCCGATCCCGAAAAATACGCGGAGCGCACCGCTCTGGTGCTGTTCACGTCCGGTTCCGAGGGCACGCCCAAAGCTGTCGCCCTGTCGTACTTGAACGTTCAGGCGAATACCGCCCAGGTCCGGAACGCTCTCGATTTTTACAGTACCGACGTGATGCTTGGCATTATGCCGATGTTCCACAGCTTCGGGCTCTGCACGGGCACTATAATGCCGCTTTCCGCCGGAATGACCACCGCGTTCTATCCCACGCCCCTTCACTACAAGAAGATACCGCATTATTCATTCGAAACCAAGGGTACCATATTGGTGGGCAGCAACGCATTCCTCATGGGATATGCAAGGAACGCGGATCAGTTCGACTTCCTGGAGCTGCGCTACGTTGTCGGCGGAGGGGATAAGTTGAAGGAATCCACTGCGAAGCTGTGGTACGAGAAATTCGGCACGTTTGTAATGGAGGGCTACGGAGTGACGGAGTGCAGCCCGGTCGTCAGCGTCAACAAAAGGGGACACAACAAACCCGGATCGATAGGAATGCCGGTCGCCAACATCAGGACCGGCATCGCCCCGGTTGACGGTGTGGCCGAAGGCGGACGCCTGATCGTGAGAGGCCCCAACGTCATGAAGGGATACATACAGGCGGACGGTTCCATAACTCCGCCGCCGGAGGGGGGCTACGATACGGGGGATATCGTTACTATAGACGACGAGGGCTTCATCACTATAATCGGCCGCGCGAAGCGCTTCGCAAAGATTGGCGGCGAGATGATATCTCTTGCCTTCGTGGAGGAATCCGTGCAGTCGATTTGGCCCGACGAGCCGCACGCGGTGGTGAGCATTTCGAGCAATGAAAGCAGGGGAGAAACCATTGTGCTTCTTACCGAGCGCCAGAACGCCGACAGGGAAGAACTGCGCGCCGCCCTTATGGAACACGGCCTGTCGGAACTCGCCATACCTAAAAAGGTGAAAATAGTCGAAGCTCTGCCGCGGATAGGCGTAGGCAAAGTGGATTACCCGACCGCCGCGACGATGGCGGCAGAAAACGGGCCGCGCTGAAAAGAATTGCAACATTATTGTGCGCGGCTGCGGTGCTCTTTTTTTTGGGACACGCAATCGGAGGAGCCGGAGGTTATCTCGCGGGACGCGGGCGTCCGTATGTCATATTATGGGGAGCCTTAGGCGCGTGTTTTTTCACGTGGCTGTCGTTTTTTATATGGAAAAGTTATCTCAGGGACATAGGGGTTCTTGAGAGGCGAGAAGGAGGAGGCGAACCGCCTCCTCCCTGAGTTTGCGGAATAAATTTTACCGCGGTGCATTACACGCGCCGGTAACAAAACGATGGCGGGATACCGCCCGTTCCCTTTCGTAAATTACCAATGTTTTGAAATGAATTGGATGTATAATGCAGACATTGAATGATTTTGCATCCTCATAACTATCACAGCGAGGTGAATTAAGTGGAACCGCGCAAAGTATATTTGGATCATTCGGCGACCACCCCGGCGGCCAAGGAAGTTTTAGAAGCCATGATTCCATTCTTCATAGAGAATCCAGGAAACCCCAACAGCCTGCACCAGTGGGGCAGGGAGGCGCGGAACGCTCTTGACGCGGCGAGAGAATCCGTGGCGACGCTTATCGGGTCCGATGTTCACGAAATAGTGTTCACCGGGAACGGCAGCGCCTCCGACAATCTCGCCATAAAAGGCACGGCGTGGGCGGACAGAAAGGGCAAAAAACACCTGATCACGTCCGTGATCGAGCATCATGCGGTGATGGACACGTGCAAGTGGCTGGAAAAGAATGGATACGAAGTTACATGGCTGCCGGTGGACGAATTCGGAATGGTTAGCCCGGAGGATCTCAAAAACGCGCTCAGGGACGACACACTGCTTGTCTCCATAATGCACGCCAACAACGAGGTCGGCACGATAAACCCGATTGAGGTGCTTGGAGCCCTGTGCCGCGAGCGCGGCGCGCTCTTCCACACGGACGCTGTGCAGACCGCAGGGCACATACCGGTTGACGTCTCGAAGCTGCCGGTAGACATGCTGACCATGTCCGCGCATAAGATGTACGGCCCCAAAGGAGTCGGGGCGCTGTACATAAGAAAGGGCATCAAACTGACGCCGCTCGTACACGGCGGCGGCCAGGAATACGGTATAAATTCGGGCACGGAGAACACCGCTTTGATTGTCGGCTTCGGCGCGGCGGCCCGGCTTGCCATGAAACTTCACGAGTCCGGCGAGGAGGCGAGGGTATCCGCCCTGCGCGACAAACTACTGGATGGTATAATCGAACGCATACCGGCCTCGTTCGTGACCGGACACAGGACGAAGCGCCTGCCATTCCACGGCAGCGTATGCGTCAGTCTGATAGAGGGCGAGGGCATACTGCTTCGCATGGACTACGCGGGAATAGGGGTATCGAGCGGGAGCGCCTGTACATCCGGCAGTCTGGAACCGAGTTACGTGCTGCGGGCGATGGGGCTGGATCACGCGACAGCCCACGGGTCGGTCAGATTGACGCTGGGCAAGGATACGACAGAGGAGGACATCGACTACGTGCTCGAAAAATTCCCGTCTATAGTGGATACCCTGCGGAAGATGTCGCCGTACAAGGGAGGTTATTAATTTGCAGCAGTACAACGAGAAAGTCATTGATTACTTCATGAACCCGCGCAACGTCGGGGGGATACCGGACGCCGACGCGATAGGCGAGGTAGGCAATCCCCGCTGCGGGGACGTAATGAAAATATATCTCGACGTTGACGAGAACGAGGTTATCCGCGACGTCAAGTTTGAAACGTTCGGATGCGCGGCCGCCATCGCCACAAGTTCCATGGCGACGGAGATGGTGAAGGGCCTCACAATTGACGAAGCCCTCAAAATCACCAACAGGGAGGTTGCGAACGAACTCGGCGGTCTTCCCCCTGAAAAGGTGCACTGTTCATTGCTGGCGGAGGAGGCCCTGCGCGCGGCGATTGCGAACTACAGGGAGCGCAGGAGCGGCGCTGCCGTTTCGTCCTCATGCAGCACCGACTGCGGCGGGTGTGAGAATTTCGAAGAAGAGGAAAAATTCATCGCCGCAACCTCAAGGCTGGCCGACTGACGATGAACCCCGCTTCGGGCAGGATAATTGCCGTTTGCACATCCAGTGAAAAGGGCACAAAAAAGAAAGACGCCGGGGAGGCGAAACTAATACCGGATTTCGGCATGGAAGGCGACGCGCACGGCGGATTTGGTCACAGACAGGTAAGCCTCATCGCGTCCGAGGATATTGAAATAATGAAAGCGAAACTGCCTGAGCTCGTGCCCGGCAGTTTCGCGGAAAATCTGACGACCGAGGGGATCGATCTGGCGTCATTGTCGGCCGGTGACAGGCTGAAGGCGGGGGAATGCCTCCTTGAGGTGAGCCAGATAGGGAAAGAATGCCACGCCAGGTGCCAAATATTTGAACAGACCGGCGAATGCATAATGCCAACGAAGGGCATTTTTTGCAGGGTAATAACCGGAGGTTACGTACGGACCGGAAACCCGATAGAGCGGCTCTGACGGCTGCGAACGCGAATATTAACAGGAGGTGTCGGACACCGTGAAAATAATTAAAATAAAAAAACTTTGCGCGCTTTTCATAACCGTTGCCATTCTCGCCAGCGCCGGGACGGCTTCAGCGAGCATAGGGAATATTTTGAGGGACGGAGCCATCATAGTCGGCGGCGGAGCTGCGGTAACGCTGCTTTCCAAGCAGCTCAACGACTTCATAAACACCGCCACCTTAAACAGAGGCGCGCATTTCGAAGGGTATACCAAAGTCGTGCCTATATTATCAATAGGGAGCGGCACGCGCATCGGGGCGGCTCAGATAGGGGCCAACACCGAGGACGCGATGGAGCGCACGCAGGCGGTAGCGCAGCTTGAAGTGACATTTCAGGGCATACGTATCAGCGTCCTCATCCCCATAGACTCGCTAAACCCTGTTCAACAGTTCAAACGAGTCCAGGGAGTGGGCGTGACGGCAATAATAGACGTGAAGATATGACCATCATGAGTCTTTAGGACTATTGCAATAGGGACAATAATACGTATAATGAACATGTAAATTTATCATTTTTTTGCGGAGAGGCGATGACGACTCAATGATATTTAAAAGAGCGGCAGCCGGCAGAGGATTTACACTCGTTGAATTATTACTGGTCATCGTACTTATATCGATACTCATGGCGCTTGTCACTCTGAGCGGCTTCAACATGATGGAGAGCACCAACGCGCAGACGGAAGTGCGAAGGATAATCAGAACGGTCCACGCGCTTCGAAGCGCATGGCTTGCCTGCTACGCCGACACGCAAAAGATGATTGGCGTGTCCGGGGGCGTGTGGAATTCGAATAGCATCGTCGCGGAACTATCCACATATTCGGACCGCAGTCTGGCGGACGAGGTGAAGCGTTACGGCGAAATCAAGGTCGAAGCAATACCGGCGGGAAGCAGGAGTATTTACATCGGTTTCGCCCCGGCCTCACCAAATCAAGGGGCATGGTCAAAACCATCCACGAGACAAATGATAAAGGACAGTCTCATTGCACAGAAAGATGATTACGAACTCTTAGTCGATGTTCCGGGAGATAATAACGTGTTTATCAGAATTAAATAGATATAGATAATTTTTACCCTTCAAATCTCCTTTCAAACAAACCTCATAATATGATAAAGCCGCGGGCTAAACCCAAACAGCCCGCGGCTAAGAGGAAGGAACCGCGTATTGCGATTTTTCCGCCCTTGACAACGGCAAACTTGAAAATATACTGAAAACCGCTGCAATAATCCGGGAAGCCCTGCATTCATAAAGCTGCCCGACGGGAGAGATTTTATTGATTCGTTTGTCCGGCATCAATAAGGTTTACAAGATCAAGGATAAATCCTCTAAATCCTTGGAGAGTGATTTTTACGCGCTGCGCGACGTGTCGCTGGAGATAGAGGACGGCACGATATTCGGGGTGATTGGGCGAAGCGGCGCCGGGAAGAGCACGCTGATCCGGTGCGTGAACATGCTTGAGCGCCCCACGTCCGGGCAGGTGTTCATCAACGACAGGGAAATGACCGCGCTCTCGGGCATCGAACTTCGCTCGGCGCAGCGCAAGATAGGCATGATTTTTCAAAGTTTCAACCTGCTCTCCAACCGCACCGTGTTCGGCAACATAGCGTTTCCGCTGGAACTTGCGCGTTGGAACAAGCGCGATATTACGGACAGGGTTCTTGAGATAGCGTCATTGGTCGAGATAGAGGGCAAATTGGACCAATATCCGAGCACGCTTTCAGGGGGACAGAAACAGCGCGTCGGCATAGCCCGCGCCCTGGCTAACCGTCCCGACGTTCTGCTGTCGGACGAGGCTACGTCCGCGCTCGATCCCCAGACCACAAAATCGGTCCTCCGTCTCATTCGCGACATTAACGAAAAACTTGGCGTCACAGTAATACTCATAACGCACGAGATGAACGTGATAAAGGAGATCTGCGACTCCGTCGCCGTGCTCGAAAACGGCGAGGTCGTGGAGTGCGGGCCGGTACTCCGCGTGTTCACCAATCCGCTCAAAACGGCGACTAAGGAACTCGTTTCCAGCGTTATGAAGTCGGAACTGCCGGAGTCGTTCGCGGATTTGAAATTTTCCGAGACTCCGTCGCGCGACGCGGACCTCGTGCTCCAGATATGGTTTTTCGGCAATGTGGCCGCCAGCCCTATAGTTTCGGATCTGGTCCGCAAGTTCGACGTGGACGTAAACATTCTAGTGGCCCACATCGACAACATACGCTCCATCCCATTCGGCACTCTGATAATGCAGTTGTCGGGGGAGGACAAGGAGGGCGTAATAGAATTTTTAATGGATATGAAATTGAGGGTGGAGGTAAAGGGCTATGTCGTACGAGCTGTTTCTGACATTACTTACTGAGGGGACGCGCGACACGCTGTATATGGTCGGCATCGCGTCGGTTATCGCGTTCTTTATCGGGCTGCCGCTCGGCGTGATCCTGTCCGTGACGTCGGAAGGGGGAATACTGAGGAACGGCCCTCTCTATAGCTCGCTCTCGCTGGTGGTGAACGTCGGCAGATCCGCGCCGTTCGTGATACTGATGATAGCGTTGATACCGTTCACGCGATTCATCGTCGGCACATCAATAGGCAAAAACGCGGCGATCGTGCCGCTTTCGGTTGCGGCGATACCGTTCGTGGGGCGTGTAGTGGAGTCGTCGCTGCGCGAGGTGGACGGGGGTATCATAGAAGCGGCGCAGTCTATGGGAGCGAGTCCGTTTGAGATCATATATAAAGTGCTGATACCCGAAGGACTCCCTGGGATAATCGCAGGGGCCACTCTGACGGTGATCAGCCTTATCGGTTATTCGGCGATGGCGGGCGCGCTCGGTGCCGGAGGACTTGGCGACATAGCGTTCCGATACGGATATCAGCGATTTATGACCAACGTAATGATCGCGACGATTATTATATTGGTGCTGCTGGTGCAGATAATTCAGCTGCTAGGGGACAAACTGGCGTCAATCACAAGGCACGACAGAAAAAATAACTGATGTTATTCAAAATGAATGGGAGTCCAGAGGGCAAGCCCTAAGCGCAGGTTTGGGCGGAGCCCAAGGTTTCTTATTTTCTTTATTTCTTTCGATCACCCATCACTCCCGATTTCTGCTTGAAGAATGTCTTAAACCACTTCGAGGTATCTCGCGGCAGTATGCGGTAGCCCTTTCTCTCCTTGGATATCCAGAGGAAATAGTCGTTCATAAACGCCTCCTGTAACGCGCGGATGCCCTTGCCCTTGTTCACCTTCAATAAGGCATACGTATCCTTGAGCGTCCTGTCTTCATCGTTGTCCCAGCGGAACGCCGCCAGCGCGAAACAGAAATCTTTTATGTCAGAAACCGCGGCAAATATAGGGATTATCAGGCTGTTATCCTCCCAGTCGTAGACGCCGAGCCCCTGACCCGGCGCCATGATGACGCGCGGAAGACCGTACATCCTTATCCTGGACGCCCGAAGCATATCGGGGTCGAGCGGCGTGAGATCCATCATAATCTCTCCCGCGCGCGCCATGGAGATGGGCTTGTTCTTGTTCTGACAGAGCGGCGATGTGTCTATCCGGGCTGTGCGCGCCGCGACCGTCATAAATTCCTTCTTGCGGTTAATCCCGTCACGAAGTTCCATTTTCAGCGCCGGCACACCATGCTTCTTGTATTTGTTATGAGCCATCTCCACACGTTTTTTCCAGCGCTCGGTCTCGTTGGTCACGTGAACTATCAGGCCGGCGAGGAATTTTGTGCGGTCATGGAGGGCAAGGACGTTCTGTATTATCTTGAGCGACTGATCCAGTTCCTCAGCGCTTGCCGCCGAATCATCGTGAGTCGTTTCCGCTGTCGCTTCGGAATCCGGTTCATCGTCGGACATTTCAATTTTCTCCGGGCGATAACCGGACTCGGCCTCATCCGCTTCATGAGCCTTGGGAGCGGCCTTGATGTACTTCGCGCTCTCTATGTAGTCGTGACCTATCTCCACAAATGGATCGAAGTGATCCTCTTCCCTTGGCGGCGCGGCGTCCGTACTCTCATTCTTCTCCGGCGACGGCTCAACCTTCTTCGGTTCATCGGCTTTGGTCAGCTTCTTCTCGATATTGTCCATGAGATACCACAACGTCCGCTCCGCTGTTTCATACCGCTTGCAGCGCTCGCCTATGGCGGCTCGCTCCTCGTTGTGAGCTTCCCGTATCCGTTTTGTGCGCATGTCGGTTTCTATAGCGTCGCTCAGCCCGTCCTCGAGGTTTTTCAGCGTTTCTTCCAAATCCTCTTTCTCGATCACTTCCACCTTTATGATGAGCATGTTGAGCGCGGTTCTGCGGCGGGTCTTCGCCATTTTGAGATCGTTCTCGAAGCGCTTCAGTTTGTCCTCAAGGGGTACGCCGCCCGACGGCCCCGAGTAGGGCTTGCCGAATATGAGCGCGTAACTTTCGCATATGTAATCCGTTAGCCTGGTGTATTGATACATATCGACGGCGGTAGGGTCGGCCAGATGTTCCGTGAACGCCGGGTTCGGCGTCGTGTAGGTGGACGAGAGGTGACCGTAATCTATCAAAAGCCGCTCTGCGGCGTCAAATTCCAACATCTCCGGGGGACCCGCGTCAATCTTCGCTTCAATTATCGCCCAGAGCAGATCCCAATACTGATTTGCCGCCTTCTGCCAGACCAGACGCGCCTTTTTTCGAGATTCGGTGTCACCCGCTCCGCGCAGGTGCGACATGTTCTTGCCCAGCACCTCCATCTGCTTCGCAAGAGAAGAAACCGGCTCTTTGCCTTTCCATTTTTCGATTATTGCGGCTATCGCGTTATCCACGTAATCGTTCACGTTTATTCCTCCTCTGTCCCCGGAGTCCATGTCATGCACTCCACCAGGCGGGTGTACCAAGCCTTGGTTTCTATGGCCCCTATCACTGAGAGGCACGTGTACTGAGGATCCCGCTCACCGCCCAGTGAACACGCGTCAAGGCACTTATCCCAGCTCTCTCCGGTGAGAGAGATTATGCGGTCATCTTCCCCGGGCAGTCTTGTGGTGGGTACTATCCCGAATGAAACCGCGGAAGTTTCTTCATGTACCAGCCTCGTAACGCGGAACTGCTTATCATCCAGGCTTGGGTTTATCATCTCGAATCGCTCGCGCTTTTTCATTCCCCGGGTTTCCAGTTCCCTGGCCGCATCATGGAACTTTTCGGACTGCACTTCTTCGAGTATGGGCCATAGCCTCAAATACGCTATCAGTTTATTGATAAAATGTTTTCCGGCCGAGGCTATCTGGGAAACAGTTTCGCTGTTCCTGTAGTTTGCCTTTGGCAGATGCTTCCACAAGGCGTCGGCTAAGTGATGTTCCCCGCCGCTCGACCAGTCGCTGAAACCAAGCAGCATTGCCCTCGCCAGCGGGAGCATGAACTCGCTCCACCGCGCCGGGTTAGCGATTGAGATTTCCTTCACCAGCGGGATATTTCGCATCGTGGGCGGCAGCGCGCCGTTCTCTATGGAGAGCGCAGGAACCGGCCAGGGCTTGCCGTCCTCAAGCAGCGAAGACATGACTCCGCGTTCGGCGTCGGTCGCTATGAAGCACGGAAGCACACGCCATTTGCCCCTCTTTGGAGTGTACGCGTACCAGAGAGCATCCCGTTTATTTTCCGCTATGAGGTTCAGGTCCACATCGCTGCGGGCGGCCTTTGGCATATGGATGAGATCGCCAATCACATGTACGCCCCTCCATACGAGGGGATTGAGAAACAGCGCTTCCGCGGAATCTTCTAAAAGATAGGCTATGCCCTCCATCAATGATGATATTGGGTACTCCTTGGTACTCCTCCCAACCTTTATCTTTAGCATCCGAGAAGGATTCTCCACCCATGAAAAAGGAACGTATTTTTTCTTATCGCTGTTGAGGTTGTAGATCCCCAGCCTCGGCATTCCTTCCCCGCGGGCAATGAGCAATGCCAGGTCGTCATCAACCTCGTATTCAGCTAAAATCGAAAACTCTCCAGCCAATAACATCACCCCATATTAAAAGAAACAAACTTATCTTACCGGAGATGACTCTTCGGATTATATACTATAATTCTATCAGTTGTTTGAACATCTACTATTCCAATTTCAAATCAATATGCCATCTGTATATTGATTTGAAATTGGAAATAGAACTATCAAAAAAGAGGACCGAGAAAACTCGACCCCCTTTGGAATAACTAAAAACGATTTTTCGGGCGGCATCTTTTACGTGAATATTCTCGTCCTCTGTGCTGCCGCGCCTGCCATTCTCCGGACAACAAACTATCAATCCGACCTCCTGCGCTTGTTCCTCACGGAAGCCGCTTTTTTGCGTTTCTTAATTTCACTTGGTTTCTCGTAATGCTCGTGTTTCCTGGCCTCTCGGAGCACTCCAACCTTGCGAAGCTCACGCTTAAAACGTTTCAGGGCATCCTCAATGGATTCGTTTTCACGCCGAGTTACGCTGGTCATCTTTTGTCCCCCCTCCCTATGCGCAATAACTATCATTTGTTATGAAAACGTGAGGGGACCATACACACACATTTTCATCACGCACAACCACCCACACTGCCGGCATCTTAAAATACCAAATGCCTGTCGAAGATATTTTAACTCAGGTTTTGATCTCGCACAATAGCGGAAGCCCACACTCTTACGGCAGGAGAGGGATGTTCCTTCATAAGTTTTTCCAGGCGCATTCCAGTCCATGACGGCAATTTTTCGCGCTTTAACACACGGAGCAAGGGGATGAGTATACTCTCATCTTCATGTTTAAGTAAACTGGTGAGGTCTGAACCGTTTCCCCTTCTGTAATCCATTGGCCATCCTGAAAGCGCGCAGGCTATCACAGCCGGGGATTTGTACGACAGGAACGGGCGCAAAAATTCCGGCTGCATCTTCCAACGCTTGAACCTGCTCAAAAGGATCATTACATCGGCCTCCGAAAATCGGGGGAGGTGTCCCAACATAACTTTCGCCAAGTCTTCTCTTCGCGGGGAATTTGAGAATACGTCCATGACACGTTCCAACGTTTCGGATACCGGAATGTTTTTCTTGAAGTGTTCGATGACGGCCTCGGTAATCTCATCATTCGCGCAATATACGGAAATCTGTTTCAGCGCAAGCAGAATCACAGCGGGGTGCCTGCTTCTGAGGCGGAGGATGGTCGCATCCATCCTGCCGCGCGACATGAACTCGTCCTTTTTCGAAATGACGGTAAACATTTCGGACTCCGCCCGCGACAGTACGCTGCCAATAAAGCGCACCCTGGCCGGAGATATAAAATCTTCCTCATGCGTACCTTCTTTTCTGTCCTCGCGGTAAAAAAGTTTTCTCCAGAACTTCTTAAATATTGACTCGTTCCTGGTTACTTCCGTTCGCGGCTCGCTCCGCCACCCGTCGGCGGCGCGGGCGCCAGCCGTACGCGCTGAGCCAGAGGATACGCGCTCTTTGAGAGACATGTACGCCTCCGTTATCTCGACAAACTTGTGTTCTCCGGATTGGCCGGCCACATCCGGGTGATAAAGACGGGCAAGACGCCTGAAAGCGCGTTTGACATCGTCCCAATTTGCGTCGGAACTCAGGCCGAGAACCCTAAAATCAGCGTCATTCGCAATCATGACATCACTCGCTCCAATTCCGAGATCATTCTGTCCATGACCTCCAGCGCCTCCCATTGCAGGGATGGGTCCTCATTTTTTAAAGAACGGGCATCCTTGGTCAATTCCATGAGTCTGGATTGGAAATTATCCGGGAGTCCCATTGAAAGCCTCGCCAGCCCCTCTTCTCTGATGCGCATCTCTGCGGATAGATCGCAATGCGTTTCTCCCATGTCGTCGTTTTCGAGCGATATTGTCTTACGGCTGACGTTCTTCTTGCGCTTAACCTCTACGTGCAGAAGACCGCCGCCGTCAACCCTGAAAAAAACCTCAACCGCCTCGCCGTTTGACACGCCGTCAACGGTGAGCGTTTGCAGCACTCTGCCGATGCTCCTCACCTTGCGCTCTCCCTGGACGATCGTCACTTCGATCGATCCGTTTCCGTAGGCCGTGAAGCTTTGCCTCGATTCGGCCGGAAGAGGCGAGCCCTTGCGGAGAATCGGGACAACCTTGCCGTCGGCGTTCATTATTCCCAGACTCTTGCTCAGCACATCTATCAAAAGCCTTTCTTTTCCCTGGTGTGTGTACATTGCTGTACCGGTGACTACCGCGTCCTCCGGGCACGACAGCCGGCGGTAGGGTTCACGCACGCGCATTGCCAGCATCCTGCCTAAAAGCGGTATCCTGCTGCTTCCGCCGACAGTGAGCAGTTTCTGCGGTTTATACTTCTTCCACATCTTTTCGACCATCTTGAGAATTTCTTCAATTAAGGGATATATAAGGGCCTCAAATTCGGACCGCTGCACATCAATAGACCGTTCGCCCGCGAGCAGCCCGGCGGGTACCCGCCACGTGACGCAATTCGCGCCGGACAGCGCGATCTTCACGTCCTCGGCTTCCTTCATCATAACAGCGCCCCTTGGATCTCCTGGACGCGCCATCGGAATACCGACATTCCGGCACATCCACGAGGCAAGCAATTTGTCTATATCAAGACCGCCTATATCGCTTCTGCCCTGGCTCTCCACAACCTGAAACACGCCGGATTCGCTCTCGACCAGCGACATATCGAGTGTTCCGGCGCCGAAATCTATTATCAGGAAACGTCCGTCAATACCTGTGGAAAGCGCCGCCGCCGTGGGCTCGTTCACTATCCTGATCTTGTCGAATCCGGCTTTGCGGGCGGTACGCGCGAGCGCGCCTCTCTCTGGGAAACTGAAATGCGCGGGAACTGCGAGCACACACGAGGATATGAACGTTCCCAAATGCGCCTCCGCGTCCTCCCTCAGGAGAGAGAGCAGCGGCAGAAGCAGTTCATCCGGCATGTATGAGCGGTAGCCTACCTTCGCAACCCATTCCGAACCCAAGTGGCGCTTCATATCCCACCACACCGAATCCGGATTCTTCAGCAGCACACGGACTGCATCCTCCCCGGCGACCAGTCCCTCCGGTGTGAATGCCACCATGGAGGGAGTTCGCATTCCCCCCCACCTGTTGGGGATAATCCTCACACCCCGACCGGGAACATTTATCGCTGTTTGGGCATACCTCGTCCCAAGATCGACGCCAATCGCCACCTCGTCGAACACCTTCACACGTCCTTCTTATACCGGTAATTACGGGTTTCTCACTCGTCTGCGTAGAAAATTATTTTTTCCCTATCGACACCCTCACATAAGAGTATACTACCAATAGAAGTTTTAGGACACACAAAAATTTCTTTCCCGATTAAATTTTTTTTCGTTCCCTGCGCCGGCAGATAAATCCTCAGATAATGCCTGCTCCAACCAGACGCAATGCCGTTTTCGACGCTTTCAACGAGAACGGAATCCGCGCGTCCCGCCATGCGGGCGGCATATTCCGACAATAACGTTTCCGCGAGAGCGAGCGCCCTGCCGGTCCTCTCCTTCACGACAAGGGAGGGCAGCCGGGCCATAGCGGCGCTGTCTGTTCCCTCCCTCGGCGAATAGGGAAATACGTGCACCTTCCCCAACGCGAGGAGCCTGAGCAGGCTCATGCTGTGTTCGAACGCCGCCTCGCTTTCGCCAGGGAACCCTACGATCAGGTCGGTGGATATATGCGCGAAGTCGCCGAGAAATTTTCTCGTCATGGCGACTGCGCTCGCGAAATCGGACGCGCCGTATCCGCGCCGCATCGCTCTGAGCACCCCGTCGTCGCCGCTTTGCAGCGGCAGGTGGATATGCGGGCAGAAGACATCTGAATCCCTCATGACAGCCAGCAGTTTCTCCGTGAGGGAAAAAGGTTCGAGAGAACCGAGCCTGAGGCGTTTCAATCCCGGCACGCGAGAGATTTCGGCCACTAGGTCGGCAAGCGCGGCGCCTCCCGATTCATACCCTCCCAACTGCACGCCGGTCAGGATTATCTCACCTGCGCCATTCGCGGCAATGCGAGCCGCCTCCGCGACCGCGTCATCAATGTCCCGCGACACCGATGGCCCGCGGAGTGACGAAACAACGCAATAGCTGCACCTCCGGTCGCACCCGTCCTGCACCTTCAAGAACGCCCTCGTGCTCATCCTTGGGCGATCAAGCGACAGATAATCCCATTCGCGGTACTCCGACAGGTCGGCCCTGATCGGACTAGCCGCGCCCGGGGACTTGTACCAGCGCTCGATTTCATCCGCTATGCGTTCCTTAACCCTGTTTCCGATGAGAATGTCCGCCCCGGACGACTTCACTTCCTCCGCGCCGGCTGCCTGCGCCCAGCACCCACACGCAACTATCAGCGAGTCAGGGTTCGCCCTGCGAAAACGCCTTAACGTCTTTCTCGTCTTTGCGTCCGCGGCGGACGTTACGGAACAAGTGACCACTATCACGATATCGGCCCGCTCGTTCCCTGTTTCCTCACTGCCGCCAAAGACGAACGTGGCGCCCCTGTCCTCCAGCATCGAGGCAATCGCTTCCGATTCGTAGTGATTCACCCTGCACCCAAGGGTGACGACACGAAATTTTTTCCCCGGCAAATTATTGGGCTTACCCATTAGAAGGCGAGCAAGCCATTGAGTATGGAATGAGGGCGTTTCTTACGCAGTCCTTGAGCAGCGCCTTCGGCGATATTTCCAACTCGCCCCGGCGAACTTTTTCAAACGACCTCGGAAGATACTGGCTTAGAAGGGGCAGACCGATATTCACGCTTTCGAGGTTGCCGATCAGTGTATTGACAGCCATTTCCACCGCTGGGACAGGTAGATAATACCTCGCGCGGTCGAACAGGCTGTAGCGTCTTTGAAGTCTAAGGCTTTCCTCGTCCCCGTGATAGTGGTTTCTCCAGTTAGAGTCGTCCGATTTCATCGCGTTATCAAGAGTATCGGCGAAATTACTGAGTTTGAAGCCGTTTGAACGAGCCAGCTCGCGCTCTATGTGTTCCAAAGCCATGAGGCCCTCTCTCAGCGCGAAAGTCAGCCCCGGCCCTACCTTGAGGATACCTATGCCGTCCTCCACCATCATGGCGAGTGACTCCGGCCTCTGGTAGTCTGCCGAGTGCCCTTCGAATACCAGGCGCGGCACTTCCGACAGCGACGCCGCGAGGGCTGCCGCGGCGTTTCTGTCGTAGTCGTGTATGGCGTCTCCGCCGAACTCGACGCCCGGTTGAACGACAAACGCTACTATCCTCTCCAGCGCGGCCGAGAGCCTCTTTCGCTCAAACGCGGATATGAACGCCTCGTATGACGCCTTGAATGCCGACGGCTCGGTGGGCACGAGCGCATCTTCCTCCGCGCCGCCTGGGATCGGGACCTCGCTGCCGATTACGTAAACGGGCAATTGTGATGATGACGCACCCTCGGCCGCGGCGCACAAGCGCGCCCCTCTTGAGGCGATCGCCTCGTCCGGCAGGGCGCGGTCTGTCGGATCACAGCCGAGCCTCATGCTGGTGTCGATGTGGATTTTAGTGAAACCGGCCTTCACGAAGTCCGCGACGAGTTCCTCGGCGCGGCTCATAGCGTCCTCCTCCGGCATGTGTTTCCACACCAGAGGGCCGAGATGGTCGCCGCCGAGTATCAGGTTTTCAGGGTCGAAACCTGAGCGGGACGCTATAAGCATGACAAAAGCCGCGAAATCCTCCGGCTTCATTCCCGTGTAGCCTCCGTACTGATTCACCTGGTTCGACGTGGCTTCGACAAGAAGAGGGCGTCCGGAGCCCCTCGCGTGATCCATCGACGCCTCGATCACTATGGGGTTCGCGCTGCATACCGAATATATTCCCGACGGACGCCCTTCGGAACGCTCTCGCAGGAGATTCTCGAAAAAAGCGCTTGCGTTCATGTTACGCCTTCCCCCCGGACATACATATCCCAATCTTATGCTTAACAAGTTCCCTTACGGCTGCGCGCGCAGGTTCCCCGAATTTTTTTGGGTCTATTGTGTCCGGGTTGGCATTCAAATACTGCAAAACAGCCTTGGTGTAAACATCGCGCAGCTCGGTCGCGAAATTGACCTTCGCCATCCCCAGACTCACGGCGTGGCTCACCGTCTCGTCGGACAGACCGGAAGCGCCGTGCAGGACGAGCGGTATGTCCACCAATTTTTTAGTCCTCGTTATGATGTCAAGATCCAGAACCGGATCGGTTTTGTAAAACCCGTGAGCCGTCCCCACGGCAATCGCGAGCGACGACACCCCCGTGCGGCGAGCGAAATCGGCGGCCTGTTCCGGGTCCGCGTACCTGGCGCGGTCCGCGCAAGTGTCGTCCTCCTTGCCGCCTATAACTCCAAGCTCCCCCTCGACTGGAATATCGCCGGCGGCGAGTATGCAGACCTCCCTGGAGAGCGCCACGTTCTTCTCATAAGGCAGAGCGGAGCCGTCTATCATTATGGACGAGTAACCGCAGGCGATGCACCGTTCCGCGATATCCCGGCCTGAACCGTGGTCGAGATGAAGCGCTACGGGAACCGGCGCTTCATCTGCCGCCCGCCTCACCATCCCCGCGAAATACTCAGGCCCGAGATAACGCAGAGTCCCCGGCGTCGTCTGTATTATCACGGGAGCGCGCATGGCTTCCGCCGCCGCGATAATCGCCCACACAAATTCGGCATTCTCCGCGTTGAACGCTCCAACCGCATAGCCTCCGTCCGACGCGCGCCGCAATAATTCTTTTGTCGTTGTGTACATTATGGCTACCCCCGTTCGTTTAAAACTTTAAGAAATATTATAGTATCAATTTATGAAAATAAAAAAGACGAGTGGGCTGCAGGCCCCTGCTCGTCTTTTTTATATCCGTTTCTAATCCCTCGCGCGTCGGGCATGCAAACGGACGTAAATATTAAGTACGGTTGCGAGCTCCTCCGGCACTCTGCGCAACCCCATACTATTGCCGAAGCATTAACGCGGCTCCAATTATGCCGAGCTCTTAAAAGCTCCTCTGGCGCGCGTGGACGGTGTTTACGGGATGACAATCCGCCTCGCGTACCGCAGCATATCGACCGACGTGGAAAGTTTATCAGGGAAAGAGTTAATTGAAATCGTTATAATTACGTATAATATGATATTTGTCGTTAAAATAATTTGTTAATTGGCGTCTAAATATAAATAAAAAACATTTATTATATTAAAATAAAAGCGCAAAGATTCTCCGGTCTCCGATGTACCGTTAGTTTTGAATCAATTTTGAAAATAACTTAAATATTCATTATTCTCAAAAAAAATTTTTTTAGTTAGTATTTTTTCGGGAAAAATTATTTTTTTATTGGATATTTTCCCGAACAAGAGAATGTAGTTGCCGTAAATCCAGTAATATTCACCTGTAATGTTACGTTATAGTTACTTATTTTGGTAAATTCCTGGATAAAATAACTTTTTGAGCGGACCAGCAAGATACTTAAAAAAATAATGAACCGAAAGAAATGTTAAGCTATTTGCGCAAATTACGTACGCAAATTTGGGTTTTTTGCCGCAAAAAAGTGGTTTCGATTATTTTGACGGATGCTCACAGCGGCGCGAGGCGTATAATTGTTGCTGTTATGGGCGCGCCTAACAATGCCAGGAGATATGGAGGCAGTATGTTGACTCAATGGGCCGCCACAAATGATAAACAACACGGAGAAGAGGACTGAACTATGAATGTTAGCAGACATTCTTTAATATTCGGGCTCTCATACGCTTTGGACATTTTAGGCAAAAACAATCTATCACACTCAAAAAGCACGGCCTATTTATCGGTTCTGCTCAGCAGAGAAATTGGACTTGACCAAGACGCGACTCTTGCCATTTATTATGCCGCTTTGCTTCACGATATAGGTATAAGCAACGAGTTTGTTGCAAAAGAATACCAGGTGGACATGAAACCGCACTGTGTCATCGGCGAGGAGATGCTTAAAAAATTACCGCTATCTGAAGTAATACCCGAATATGTCCTTTATCACCATGAATTTTACGATGGTTCCGGCCCGTTCGGATTATCAGGGGAAGATATTTCGAAAGGCGCGCAAATAATATGTTTCGCAAGCACGTTTGATGATATGTTCGGCAAAGTCGGCAATTTTAACAGAGATTTGTTTTTGGAAATCTCTAACTGGCTCGATATAAACCGGGCGTTGTTTTCGGAAGAAATCGCCGGCGCTTTTTGCAGCCTGATAAAACGAGAGTATTTCCTGCTTGATTATTTTAACAACGAAACAAAATATGAGCTGTCCGATAAAGTTGTAGTTATAAACCATGTATACTACCAAAAAGAGGATATTGAAAAATTCGCCCTTTGTTTTGCCGGTATTATCGACCAAAGAAGCAGCTTTACATTCCATCATTCTGTCGGAATAGCGGCGCTTGCAAAAAAATCCGCCGCACATTTGGGTTATGACGATGAAATCCAAAACAAAATGTATATAGCCGGGCTGTTGCATGATATTGGCAAATTGCATATATCGACCGATATATTACATAAAAATGGCGCGCTCACGCCGGATGAACGGTTTGAAGTAAACAAACACGTATACTTCACACGTAAGATTTTAGAGCAAATCCAAGGCTTTGAAGAGATAGTAAATTTTGCCGCGAATCATCATGAAAAAATCGATGGCACGGGATATCCATATCGGATGACAGGCGAACAATTAAACGAACTTGATAAGGTAATGGCTATCTGTGACGTATATCAAGCCTTGACTGAAGAACGGCCTTATAGAGCAAAGATGCCTTCTGATAAGGTTTGGAACATCATTGACAAAATGGCTCTAAACAAACACCTTGATAAGCCATTGGTGGAAAAAATCAAGAAAATCTTCAGTTAACGTTCACCATGCCCTTGCGATAAGTCCCAACGTTGATTATTCCACACATAAAGAAAAAGGTCAGGTAATCGCTACGCGCCGAGCAAAGCTGCCGGAACTACAGCGATCCCGTCTTTGCGCCTGAATGCTATCCCGCCTGTAGTTATTATCATTGCGTCCCGGCAATCATCGCCGACCTTATCTATGAACCACCTGAGGTGTTTCCCATCGGAAGCGGCAACAGTAGGGGAGAACTTCACTTCACAAGCAATTACTTTTGAATCCTTCTGGAGAATGAAATCAACTTCGTGCTCCCCTTTGTATGTCTTTGCAAAAAAGAGTTTTGCATTATTGACGCTCGCGTAAGTTTTCAGGCAAAGATGGATCAACGCTTCAAAAAGCCTGCCTATGATGCTGCCAAATTTTTCATCAAATCTTTGTGCGCGTGACGGCCATCCGTTTCCTCCGGACAAAATCTTCTCATTGAGGTCGAGAAGGTAGACGGCAAAAGCAGGGTCAGCCAGATAGTGCTTTGGCGAAAGCTTTAAACCTGAGAAAAATCGTTCGCCTTCTATCCACGGCGTTAGTTCGTCAAGAAGCCACAGGTTTTCAAGAGCCTCTCGATAGGCAATTGTCGTCTTGGCGGCGGGCTTGTTAGCTTCCCCCGCTGTGGAGGCATCCAATATCTCCGAATAGCCCGCATCGGTGGAAATGGATGCAGCGTATGCCCTAAGCCAGCGTAACAGCGTTTCAGGCTGCCTGAGCCTTATGCCTTGCTGACGGAAATCGTGGGATAGAATGTTTGCAAAATATGATTCAAAGGCAATTTTTCTGCTATCAAGGGCGTAATTCCTGAATTCGGGAAGACCCGACGCCGAGATTTCATATATGTAGTCCCTGCTTCCGACGTCTGTTTTCCCTGAAATATTCGCCTTAAACGGCCTGGCAGCGGAGAACAACTCCGCAACCGAAACGGTTGGCTTTTCAATATCCCGCTCGGCGAGCGAGAGAGGATACATCTTTCTTCTTATGATACGCCCGGCGCCTGAATGTATATTTGTATCGGCGCTTGAAATTGAACCTGTAAGCAGGAATGTTCCCGGTTTCGCGCCGTCGTCCACAGCGCGGCGGACAAAATCCCAGACCGACGGGATCCTTTGCCATTCATCAACCAGGACAGGAGGGGGTTCAGAGATAAGAATATCGGGAATATTTGTTATTTGATCAAAATCCTTTGGTCTGTCCAATTCAAAAACCGTTGCCGCAATTCTCTTTGTGGAAACTGTTTTGCCAACGCCTTTTAGCCCGTCTATCGCAACAGCGGGAAATTCTTTCATTAGATTCTCTAAATATGGCTCTATCAACCTGTCATAATGTTTTTTCATGTGTTTATAGTAGCATGGCAATTTTGAAAGTCAATAAATTAGCGCGTTTCAGGTAAATGATTTAGCACATTTCAGGTAAATAATTTGACGCCAGGCACGGTGTCTTGCTATCCATATGCAGGAAGCGCTATGCGGGTTCGATATGCACGAGCGCGGAGGATTTCCAGACGCTGCCGGCGATCTCGTATTCCGCGAAGCCCTCGTAACGCTCGCAGACCGACTTGACCGATAAAAGCCCTACGCCCTCGCGGGCAATTTCTACGTTCCCTTTCCGCGACAGGTAAACGCCGTCTTTCCCGCACTCCTGCCACAGCCCGTCGAAGCTGTTAGTAACGACGATCGACAAAGTATCGCCTTCGATTCGGGAACTGACGCGGATAAATTTGTCTCCGCGTTCCATCCGGCGGCAGGCTTCCACGGCGTTTTCAAGGAAATTGCCCATGACGACGCACAAATCCATCGCCGAAACAGGGCCCGTATCCTCCGGGATATCCAGCCGCGCTTCGACGGAGACGCCCTCGCTTTCGGCAATGCCCAGGTAGTGAGCGGCCACCGCGTTAACGGCGAAGTTTTCGCACAGGATTTTTTCGTCATGCGCAGGGACGGCGGAGGCCAGTTCGTCTATATACGCGCCGAGCTTTTCGCCCTCGCCGGAATTGTTGTAGCCTTTAATCACGGCAATATGGTGGCGAAAATCGTGCCGGATGGATTTTATCGTCTCGGAGTTTTGCATAAATCGCGCGTACTGTTCGTGCTGCATGGCAATATGATTTTCAGCCGCGCGGGCGTTATATTTGAGCATAGTATTCTCCGACGCCTGGCGCAGCGCACTGTCCAGCAGGTGACAGGTCAGCAGCAAAGCGCCGTAAGTAAGAATCCTGATAACGACGAATCCTTCGCTCTTGTATCTGCTCTCGTTTAACGCGCCTTCGCGTTAGCCAGACGCTGCCTGTCGAGCGCCATTCTGTATTTGGCGAATCCCCCGCGCCGCATGTCGGCCCGGTCGCCGTTTTTCATGATAAAAGCGTTTTTCTCCCTGTCGCACGTGTGCGCGTAATTCAGGTTTATCAAATAGCTGCGATGGCAGCGCAGGAAAGGCGGCGAGGGCAGGCTTTTCTCCAGTTCGTCCAGCCTGACGGACCGGCTGGTCGTAAATACGCGGCTTGCTGTATGGACCGCCACAACGTAATTTTGCTGCTCGAAATACATGATACTGTCCAGCGGAACGTCCTCGCGCCCGCCGCCCTCAGTTTTCAATGTAACGCGGGGACTATTTTCCCGTATCAATCGCGCGAACGAGAGCGCTTCCGCCACGCCGCCCGGCGACACGGGCTTTTCGAGGTATTTTATCGCGCCCAGCCTGTAACTCTCCAGCGTGTGGTCGGGGCTGTTGGTCGTGAAGGCGATCACAACATTTTCATCCGCCCCGCGGATTTTCCTTACCGCCTCTATTCCCAGCATACCTTCCATGTAGACGTCCATAAATATCAGGTCATATTTGAAGGCGCGAAAGGAGGCGAGAAACTCCTCGGCACTCGTAAAAAATCGCGGATCCGACGGAACGCCGCTCTTTTCGATATATGACTTCAACAAGGCAGCGTCGGCCTGTTCATCCTCGCAGACGGCTATCCGTAAAACGAACGGTTTATCCATAACGCTCCTCGCCCGCCATGAGTACATGCAAGATCAGCGAACCTCCGCTTTTTGCAGGATATTATAACAAATATTCATCCTTACGCGCCGCTTTAAGACGACGCCCTTCATGCCGCCATTCAAAAAGTACCCTTCACCACGGGTCACGCCGTTTCATTTTCCACGCCATCCCCAAATCATACCTTCCGCCGTTTGTCAAGAACAGTTTTCCCGGCTTACTCCGGGAAAACTGTTCTTGAGCGATTACGCGAGCCCAATATAATTCCTTTTGTATCTTTTGTTTTCAGACAATTCTATCATGAGGACAAAATAAGGAGAGAAGGCGAATGAAGATGAAGAAAATATTTTTTGCGGCTCTTGCGGTTTTGTTGCTGTGCCTTGCGGCGGCCTTCGCCGGGGAATCGCCGGCGGGCGGCGGCTACCCGGGCTTTACCGTCACGGAAACGGGCACGGTAAAGATCATCGGCGCCGAAACGATTATGTACACCCACGACAAAACGGGCGCAAGGGTGATGCACATAGTCAACGAGGACAAGGAAAGGGCCATGCGAATCACCTTCGAGACCCCGGCTTTGGACAACAAGGGCGTCCCTCACGTTTTTGAGCATATCTGCCTTTCCGGCTCACA
>Ga0099364_10003838_pt1 | contig 23050 bp, 23 predicted proteins | sample TergutTh196P3_FD_73070 | JGI IMG/M metagenome (GOLD analysis project Ga0099364, IMG submission 73070) | Microcerotermes parvus P3 segment gut microbial communities from Pointe-Noire, Republic of the Congo - Th196 P3 | ecosystem: Host-associated > Arthropoda: Insects > Digestive system > Gut ...
CTCAAAAGCATCAAAGGTTAGTAAGTCGGCAGAGGAAGGAATAAAGTATATCCGAAAGCTGTATAATCTTGAAGATAAGCTGCGCGGTGAAAATTTGACAGAGGATGAATTCTTAGAAAAGCGGAAAGATGGTGCAAAGCTGATACTCGAAGAATTTAAAACATGGCTTTTAAAACGGGCAACCGAAGTACCGCCGACAAATCTAATGGGGAAAGCCGTACATTATGCTCTTAACCAGTGGGATAAAATGACGGCGTATCTTGGAAGTTATCACCTAACGCCGGATAATAACGCTTGCGAGAATGCTATCCGCCCATTTGTAATAGGCAGAAAAAACTGGCTGTTCTGCGGAAGTCCCGAAGGAGCCAAAAGCTCATGTGCTATCTATTCACTCATTGAAACAGCCAAGCAGAATGATATTGTTCCATCTCATTACCTTAGAGCCCTATTTGAAAAAGCCCCATATGCCTCTTCTGTCGAAGATTGGGAAAAGCTCCTGCCATGGAATATTTTTCCTAGTTAATCCCTACAGACACCTTTCAGAAAGCCACTTTTGGAGCTCTTTATGAAGGCGCTAGATTTGATGCTTACCTTTTATCTAAAACATCCAAAAAGATATCCATCCGTACATGTATAAATCCGGCGGCAGTGTCGTATATCCAGAAGGAAATTACATCCGCGCAGGATTTCCATCTGGTACAACTTCGTGTCGCAATGACAGGAGGCACTTTGGGGCTTGCAGGGGCTCAATAGGGCTACTATTGAGAGGAATCGGCGTTAGGCGTGGTCATATTACTTATATAATTATCTATTTCTTGAGTAAAATTATCCGGGGATTCTATGTGCCAAAGAAAATATGATTTATGTGCTAAATCCCACACATTATGTTTATCGAACAAAGCAATGACTTCATTACCGGATATATTTTTTTTATTGCGGTAATATTCAATTACATAAATTAAAAACTTATTTTCTTTACTCATGACTGTTCCTCTGGAAATGCAAGAGTTTCCCCTTTTTGTTCTGATAAAAAAATTTCAGCAAGTGTTTTAGAGCTTAAATGCCAAAGTCCTGTAGCAGGATTCTGCAGCTTATCAAATAAATTTGATTTGTAAAATTCTTTTATTGCAAATTCTTCCTGGTTATCGTAAAAAACTTTTGTTTCTGCTATAATGTTTGGAATTATACATATACCCAGAAGGGCTGATATTTGATTTTTACCTTTCATTATGAACATCCACTTTATATGAATTAAGGAAAGATAACTTTCTTAAAACTAATTCATTGCAAAATACAACTTGATTATACAAATTCTTTATTTTTAATTTTATAATTGCACTTTCTTTGTCTAATTCTCCGGATTCATAAAGAATTATAGTTCCAAAAACATCATCATTAGCTACAGGTCCTATTATTAAATCGTATTTATTGATTGGTTTAATGCCTTTCCTGCGCTCAATAACAAAATCCAGCCATTTTTCATCCGGTGCATCAAATTTAAGAACAGAATAATTATCCAAAGCATCACGAAATTCATAACTATTTACAATAGGATAAAGCGATGGATTTCTTCGTTCACATACTTTTACGGCAAATTCCCTTGCTTGATTTTCATTTTCAGTTGTATAAAACCCTTCGCCAAAATCAAGAGTTTTAAACCTGTTAATTATTACAGGCTGTTCTATTACTATATTTGTTCCATGATAAACAATCATTTTTTATATTTTACCACAACATACACTCATAACACAAGAGAAATTTTGACAAGCGTTTTTAGGTGACACTCGAGGAACACCCAGTCTTCCGATTAAACGGTTTAAAAAATCTTTCTTTTTCTTTGCTATTATGTCAAAAGGCATGGTTGTTTTACGGGAATGGCATTTATCAGGAACAACAACAACCCGAACAATCGCAACAACAATATAGCCGAATGGAACCAAGACCACTACCCACTACCCAAAACTCATGGTACCATTCCCTCATGAACTCTATGGAAACAATTTTTACCTCCATCAAACTCGCGCAGGCGAAACTCGCCAGAGAAAACCGCGCCGCCAAGGATAAGGCCCTTGCCGCCGCCGCCGCCGCTATTAACCGTGAACGCGCCACCATAATAGAAGCCAATGCCCTTGATGTGGAACAGGCTCGAAAAGGCGGCATGAAAGAAAGCCTCGTAGACCGCCTGCTTCTTAACGACAAGCGGATAGACAGCATTATCGAAGGGATTAATATTATTATCCGGCAGGAAGACCCTGTTGGCAGAGTGCAGACAGGCTGGACCCTGCCAAATGGCCTTTTAATCGAAAAAGTAACCGTGCCGCTGGGTGTCGCGGCGATCATATATGAATCGCGTCCCAATGTTACAGCCGATTGCGCCGCCATCGCTTACAAGGCAGGCTGCTCAATTTTACTGCGGGGGTCTTCCTCCGCGCTGGAATCCAACAAGGCGCTGGTAAAGGCTATAAAGGCGGGGCTTGCGGAAGGCGGCGGTGTCGCGGACGCTGTCGCACTGGCGGATTCCGGCAACAGGGACGAAGTTGACGTAATCCTGCAGGCACGAGGTTTTATAGATGTGGTTCTTCCCAGAGGGGGAAGGGAATTGATCCGCCGTGTTGTGGAGAATGCCCGTATTCCGGTGATCGAAACCGGCGAAGGTAACTGCCATATATTTGTAGACTCAAGCGCGAACCTGAATCAGGCGTTGGAAATAATCCTTAACGCGAAACTGCAAAGACCAGGTGTGTGCAATGCCGTGGAAACACTGCTTGTACACAAGGACATACTCGCCTCTCTTATGCCGGAAGCGGCAGCCGTGTTTGCCGGCAAGGCGGAACTGCGCTGCGATGCCGAATCAAAGGCAGCCATCGGCGCGCCGCCTGCGGGGCTTGTTCTGAAAGACGCTGTAGAAGAAGATTGGGACACAGAATTCCTGGACAATATTCTCGCTGTAAAAACAGTTGCCTCCAACGATGAAGCTATCGCTCATATTAACCGTTACGGGACACAGCACTCCGAGGCGATTCTAACAAACGATTTACAGTCGGCGGAAAAATTCCGCGCGCAAGTGGACTCGGCATGTGTATATGTCAACGCATCAACCCGTTTTACAGACGGCGGCGAATTTGGTTTTGGAGCGGAGTTGGGAATCAGTACTCAAAAATTTCATGCCAGGGGTCCAATGGGACTTGAAGCGTTAACCACAATAAAGTACCTTATAAGCGGCTGCGGTCAGATACGGGGCTGAGCTTGTTTCAAAATTTAATTAATCGGGAAAAAACATGATAACACAGCTTATCTCGGACGCGCGTAAAATCGTTGTAAAGTTTGGCTCCAATACTCTTGCCAATAGTGAGGGGAAAATCAATACCACGCTTCTTTCGGAATTTGCCGATCAGGCGGCGGCGCTTATGAAAAAGGGCAAGCAGATTGTTATTGTCTCGTCCGGGGCGCAGGTGGCAGGGCTTTCCAAACTGGACAAGTGGGCGCGTAAAAAAGATATTCATTACAGACAGGCATTGTGCGCCGTGGGACAGGTTGAGCTTATGAATGCGTGGCGCCTCGCGTTTGAACAGAACGATTTACATATTGCGCAGATACTTTTGACACGGGAAGATTTTAAAGACTCAACCAGAACGCTTAACATGCGGAACACGCTTTTCACCCTGGTGGACGAAGGTATTATTCCCATCATCAATGAAAACGACACTGTTTCAGTAGAAGAAATAAAAATAGGCGACAATGATACACTGGCAGCAAACTCGGCAATTCTGTGGAGCGCCGATCTGTTAATCCTTTTCAGCGACATTGACGGGGTATACGACAAAAACCCCAAGGAGTTCCCAGACGCGGCGCTTATAGAAGAAGTGAAAGACATTGAAACTGTACGGAAAAATATTAGCATAGGATCGGCAAACGACTTTGGCACCGGCGGCATTGCCACAAAACTTGACGCTGCCGAGCTTGCCGTATCCTACGCTATCCCAACTATCCTGGCACACGGCGGTAAACCCCGCAGCCTGGAAACCCTCGCGGCAGGCAATCAAAAAGGCACGGTCTTTCTTGCTTAAAGACACTAAGTTGTAGGTTCTTCTTTTTTCCCGGCTTCGTCTTTTTTCGCTTCTTTTTTGGCTTCGGCGCGATCTTTCATGTCGGCGATACCGATAAAGACAGCGACAAGACCAATCAGAATCGCTATGACCGGAACTCCGCCTTTCAGGAAGTCCAGAACATTAGTTCCCCAGCCAAGCCCGAACCCGGCAGTTTCCACCGGCAAAATCGCAAATACCGCGGCAGCGACAATCACAAATCCAATAATAACCGCTTTCATCTCTCCTCCCTAATGTGTTCTGTTTTTGTTACCGCTAAAGCGGCAATATCTCCAAAAATAAGTTGACTCAATATCAAGCCTATGGTCAAGTATCTCTTATTTATTAAGAATTTTCAAGACTTGTAGTGTCCTAACGATTCTAACGATAGTACAATTCTTCATAAACTGCGGCAGCGCCCATAACTTTTCTGCCGTAATCCCTTGTTTCGTAAATAGGGACGGTCTCCATAAAAAGATCCGTGGGCATTGTATTGACCGCCAGCCATCGGCGTACACGGTTCATGCCGCCGTTGTAGGCTAAAAGAGAAACAAGGGTATCATCAAAACGGACGTTAAGATAGTTTAGGTAAAATACGCCAATGTGAATATTCACGTCAGGATCGTCCAAATCAAGCTCTCCTTCCGAAGTGGCATAATCCGGTCCGCCCGAACGGCGGAGGCGGCCTACCATTTCCTGAGCCGTTGCCGGCATTAGCTGAGTTAGGCCGACCGCTCCGGCATGAGAAATAACAGTATTTTGAAAAGCGCTTTCTGTCCTAATAAGGCCAAACAGCAGCGCCGGAGAAAAACCGTATTCTTTAGCGTATTTTTCCACCAATTCCCTGTAGGGACGGGGAAAGAACAATTCCATGTCTTGCCTTGTACGGGAATGATCTTCTCTGGTAATGTACCGTGAGACATGCCGTATGGACTGGGCGTACATACCAGCCTTTTCTAACGCCTGCGCCACGGCGCGCAATTCATCCGGGGAGAGTTCTCTTTCCAATGCTCTGATATATTGAAGAGATAAGTCCGAGACGCCGTTATCGAAAAAACCAAGAATAAATTCAAGAGCGGGCGACAGGTTTGACGAAGATATGGCGGCTGGTACTGACGGCAATTCCAGAAACGGTTCTCTCAGGGCTGTGGCGCTCAGCCTACGGTAAAAATACGCTGTTGTATTATTACGGTTTGCTGTGTTGTAAGCAATGCGCTTAAAAACATCCGGGGTCAAAGCCGGGGAAGGAACATTTGCCGTTTGCGCCGCCATCAGTGTTTCTTTTTCGGAAAGATAACCCTCCTGAACAGCACGGGCGATAACCCACGCGTAACCGGCTGCCAAACTATCGGCACGGTGTTTTATCAGGGCAAAAGTACCAATAATATTTTCCCAGTCCTGCCTTGATACAAGTGTCTGCAAAAATCTTTCCAGAATGTCATAAATAGAACTGCCTCTATGTAAATAAGGAAGAAGCTGTTCCAGCCGTTCCAAAAAAACACCGGATTCGCCTCTTACGGATAAATCAAGAATATACCAAACGCACGCGTCCGACTGTTCGGTTGTGGGGGCAAGAACCAAAGACTGTTGGAAAAGTGAAAACGCTTGCTCATTCATGCCCCTGCGGCGGGCAATCCGCGCGGCGAAAAACAACAGCCTGTAACGCAAGGCATCCGAATCCTCCGGTACAGCCGAAATGTTAGCTGTCATCGCTTCCGCAAGGCTTGCTTCCCATCGCAGAAAAAGGTTAAGCCCTTCATTGCCGGAAGCCGTATATTGAAAGGCTCTTCCTAAATCATTTATCAGGACTGGATATTCCAGAAAAAGCTGTGGTATCCGTTCCGGCCATTCTCCCTCTTGCGTAAACCTTCGGAAAAAAACCAGAGCCTCGTTGTAACGCGAGCGTGAGATGGCAAAATGCCCGTTTATGGCAGCTAACTCGGTTTCGCTGAAGAAGACTTCCCGCTTTTCAAATTCCCGCAGAGTGTAAAGCCTGGCTTCGTTGGGTACAGCGATTTCCTGTTCAAAATCAAGTAAAAACGCGAGAGCTTTTTCTTTGGACGGAGTTCTGCCTACAGCGTCAAAAGCCGCCGCCCATGTACCGGCAGCTTCCCGGCGAAGACGTTTAACAGTCCTCGCGGAAAGTTCCGTGCCGTTGTACATCATATTGGCAAGTTCTTCTGCGGCAGCCTGTCTGATATACACATTGGAGTCGGAAAGAGCGTTTTCAAAAAGGGCAACCGTATTTTCGCTGTTTTGAGTATCCGACTTGCTTATCAACCCTTGGTAAAAATAACTTCTCACTCGCGGCTGTGCGCAGGAGCTGACACAAAAAGAAAACAAAAAGAATAATAATGAAAACCCCCTGAAAATATTAATTCTCAGGGGTTTGTTAACAGAAAAATTTACCAAGCTGGCGCCTTTATATATTTAAATTTGGTTAGCTTCTCGGCGGGATACGAATAATTCTGCCGGAAATAATCAGATCCGGATTGCGGATATTGTTATGCCTGGCTATCCTTGGATAAAGCCATGGGTCACGGTAGAAAGCTTCGGAAATATCCCATAATGTATCGCCCCACCGGATTCTATAATCCACGCCCTCTCTGGGAATAGTTGCCGGAACATTATATGACGAGACCGGAGCAGGCGGGCGCCTGCGGGCAATTGGCTGCGGCCTCGGCGGCGGCGGCGTGGCGGGCGCCTGAATTACAGGGGGTGGATCAGGCGGCCTGGCGACCTCTGGCTGTCTGACAGGCTCCGGTTCGGGTTGTCTGACAGGTTCAACCTGTCTGACAGGCTCCGGTTCGGGTTGTCTAACAGGCTCAACCTGTCTTACCGGTTCAGGTTCAGGTTGTCTGACAGGTTCAACCTGTCTTACAGGTTCCGGTTCGCTTTGCCATGTTTTTTCCGCGAATATTGCCTTTCTGTACGAAGATATAACTTCAAAACCGTCAAACAAGAACAACCACGCGGCGGCAAGACCTAAAATTATTATCAGACCGATTAAAACAAAAATCCACATTTTGCCGCCGGAAGAACGCTTTTCCTGCTTCCGTATGTTACTCGCGTGCTGATACAATCCCATAGGCGGTTCTTCATTGGATTCAAGTTCAAAATCTGGCAATTCCATATCGCGTTCATCAAGAGACTTTAGGGAAACGGTAAGCACATAATGTTCCGCGCCCGAACTTACATCCAAATCAAGGGCATCGGCAACTATCTCGCCATCGCCGTTGGAGGAAATAACCATCTCGATAGAAGGCTCGCCTTTCAGCTTTGGCTTAATGTTTTCAACAACCAGGCTGCCTATATACTGAGCATCCGTCATGACGCTTGACGCGCTTCTGAAAAGATCAATTTGAACACTAGGTTGATTATCATGAACGGTAGTAAGGATCAATCTTTTCCTGATAGCGGAATTCTCCTCCATTATGGGGTAGAATTCTCCGTTGGCAATCTTAATGCCTATAGTTGATGCCATTGAATCAACTCCTTATCACTAAATTTAGGCTTGAAACCTGCCTTTGTCAAGTCCACTGTCCATACCGTTCCAGCCGATTTTTTAATTATCATATGAAATCTAGAATATTAATATAATTGTCGGCAAAGTGGGTATAAAAAATCATAAAATTATCCGATAATAAGGAGTATGATTCCCGTACTTATTGGGATAATTTCCCTGGTTTTGGTTGTAAGTGTTGTTGTTTTGGTCTCAAGCGGTTCAATTTCCTTTGGCGGAAAAAAACGTTCCAGTGATATGGAAGCTGCTATAAGGGAGGCAAATAAACGGCTTTCCCAGAATCCGAACGATCCCGAAGCGCTTTTCACCCTTGCAAACGCATATTTTGAAAGCGATAACTGGGATAAAGCCATGAAAACCTACGATCTTCTGGTTGCTCAGATATCTGCCCAAAATATTCAGAGAATCGATAAATTTAAGATATATCTGCGGTACGGAATCTCAGCGCGCAGGCTCAACCTATTAGATCAGGCGTATAAGGGTTTTTCTGTTGCCAGAACTATAAGACAGGATAATTTTGAAGTAAACTACGAACTGGGCATTCTGGAGTTTGACAAGAAAAATTACGAAAAAGCTGTTCAGCTTCTGCAGCAGGCCCGTACCCAGGACCCGGACAATCCGGCGGTTCTCCGTTGTCTTGGACATGCGCTTTTCAGGCTGAAAAAGCCCAAAGAAGCAATGAACTTTATCCGTAAGGCAATAGATCTTGCCCCGGAAGATAAAGAATCGCTTTATACGCTGGCGGAATGTTATTACGAGGCAAAACAGACTGAACATGCAATTCGAATTTACAACCATCTGCGGGCGGATCCGGTAATGGGTCCCAATTCCTGCCTTGTTGCGGGAACTATCCAATTGGAAACAAGACAATACGAAAACGCCATCCAGAATTTTGAGATTGGTCTGAGACACCAGAACATCAAGTCTGACATTTTAACGGAACTTCGATACAAGCTTGCCACTACATATATAAAGATGAATGAAATTGGCAAGTCTATACCATATCTTAAACAATTACAGTCCGAGAATCCTTCTTATAAAGATGTTAATGTTCTGTTAAACAAATATCTGGAACTAAACGCCAACCACAATTTACAGACATTCCTGATGTCCCCCTCGGCTGATTTTATTGCGCTTTGTCGTAAAATCGTAATGACTTATTTTCCAAGAGCCAAGGTAAAAATAAACAATATATCAGTAAATAAAAATGAATGGGCTGATATTCTTGCCGAAATTGATACTTCCAAATGGTCGGATTTAATCATGTTCCGTTTTATCAGGCAGCAGGGTTCCATAGGCGAGCTTATTGTCAGGGATTTCCATTCACATCTGAAAGAGGTAAAAGCCGGAAAAGGTGTCTGTATTACTGTTGGCAATTACACTGAGGAAGCGAAAAAATACACGGAAGCTCGTCTTATCGACTTAATCGAAAAAGACAGGCTGCAGGCAATTTTAAACTCGCTGGACGCGAAAACTGCGGCTTTAAAGAAATAGTAGAGTAGTTAGAGTCTGTCCTAATTCCCTAATCTAATCGTCAGTAACAATGGTAGATGATCGCTTAACCCCCAGCCTGTCCGCGCGTTGTAGGGTATTGGCATTCCTTCGGAAGTAGCGAAGGGCGGAAAATTTACAACTTCGGTTTTTTCATAATTCCAGCCGGTATTAGTAAAAAATTGTTTCGATATCAAGAAATGATCTATCGTTTCCCAATTGTTTCTGAAATAATAAGAGCCATTTTCCAGTTCGCTTATCCATGGGGAAAAAAGGACTATTGTCTCCTGTGGAAAGTAAACGGGAGCGGGAGGCTTGTTTTTGCCAAGAACGAAAAAATCCTTTTGCCCTGTCCCTGTACTGCCTGTTATTAATGCGGAATAAGGGTCATCGGGAAGAAGCGAGCAGATTATTGATGTGTTTCTTCTGTAAAACCCGTCGTGATTTTCATTTAAATCTCCGGCGACAATAATGCCAAGGTCAGGCTCATTTTCCCACAATTCACGAATCCGGCGCAGAATAACCCTTGCCGAGGCTTTGCGGACATCTTCGGTAGCGTCCTCGCCGCCAAGTTTTGATTTCCAGTGGCAGATAAAGATGACAAATTCTTCATCTCCTGCCCGAATTCTTGTCTCCAGAACCGGTCGGGGGGTAGTTTCCCTGTCTATGGTTATGGAGTGCGCCGAGGCTTCCATTATCGGGAATCGGCTTAAGATACCCAATCCCAGGGCTGCTCCGGGATTATTGGCGAAATGGCTCCATTCATAGTCATGGGACAGGGAAAGGGCAATATCTTTTATGATTGTAAGGGATTCAATTTCCTGAAACATTATGATATCTGGCAGCGGTTCCAGTCTGCCAATGGCATTGGAGATAACATTAATCCTGCCCAGATATTTTTCCGTTGACCAGCCTGCCGAATTTAAAAATTCGTTATATTCGAACCCGTTGTCCTGTCCATCGAATAAGTTATGCACATTCCAGGTCATCAGGGTAAGGGGGCTGGTATCCCGGGACGTTCCTTCCGGCTTTGTTTCCGAAAATACGCAGCCTGCCAAAACCAGAAGAAGCAAGCCGCCCTGCCAGCAAATGTCCGCCAAACATAATTTTTTCACATCTACCTCCAAAGAGTTTCTTTACCCTATATAGGCGCGTAGATGTGTGGCGCTTTACTTTGGCGGCGAAAAAATAAAAAAAATTACACTCGTCAGGCGGTATCACTCATCCCAGGTCAGGAAAACCAGGGTTTTCTCGTAAGTGTACATGGGTTCTAAAGTGTGAGTGGAAGCTGCGTTTATACTTACAGATTCGCCTGTTGCCGTATCCCATAGTTTGTGGCCTGTACCTTTCAGTGTTATGCTGACATCGTACGGCATGAATGTGCTGTTATTCCATACAATCAAAGTACGGCTTCCATCGTTTCCTTCAAAATATAACGGGTGAATATCGTTTGGGATGCCAGGGAAATTTACTTTTCTGTATGTTTTTCCCGGGATGTTATTTGCAGAAATACGGAAACCCTGATAGCCGCCTTTTTCATGCCAGGTTACTCCATCCTGCTCCCGATACAATAAACCAAAGAAAGCTTCGGAGTCTCCAAGCCTTTCCGGTGGAGCATGTCTGCTTCCGTCAAATAAATGGTACCATGTTAAATTTCTGGCTCCAGCAGAGGCTAAAAGCGCAAACGTTTTTGTAACAACTTCCGGCATATCTCCTTCGTATTGATCCGTACCATATCTGCCTTCAGGAATATTGCCTCTTTCGGGAAATGTAGGATATCCCATTTCATTCAACCAAATTTTGTCTTTATATTCAGCGGGCACCAAAGCTTCAAACTCTCTATAAAAATCCAAACTGCCCATTGCGGTGGGGCTGTACGGATGAAAAGCAATGCCGTCTACATGTTCCATCGCGCCTGAAGAAAAAAGACCTGTCACCCAGTTGTAATCCCTCATAGCCAATGGGCTGAAAACGCCGCCAATAATTGTTGCATCTGTAAGAGGCCTTATTGCCTCGGCTGTCGCCTTGGTCAAAGCAAAAAATTCTTCCTGAGTGCCTGTCCAAAAACGCGGCCTCAAATCCGGCTCGTTCCAGATTAACCATGCATCTACATAGCCGTGTTCGCTTTTCCCATCGTAGCGTTTTACTGTTTCTACCGCGTAATTAACAAAATACTGAAGCTGATCTTCTCTAATTCTTCTTTCTCTTGGGTAATCGTATTTATCATGAACCCAGACAACATCGTAAAGAAGCATACCAAGGATTTTTTTTTCTTCTTGATTAGCACGAGCTACATAGGGGTCGAATGTACTGAAATCCCATTTACCTTCTTCACTTTCTATTCTACTCCAGCTAAAATCGCGGTGTATCCAGTGGACATTTAGTTCGTTAAGTACTTTGTATTCTTGATCAAGATCAGCCGAATAACCTGTGTGGCATATTCCTGTAAAGTCTACAGGAACAGTTATTTCCGAACCTGTAAAAGTTACATTGTTAAAATCCAGAATAACCGGGCCATCTTTTTTGTCATTGTCATTACAAGACATAACAAGAAATATAACGATAATTATAAAAAACAGTAAATATTTACGCATCACCATTCCTCTTACTCTGTTACTTTTGTATAAGTACCGCCAAAGAAAAGAGCTGCTGCTGGGACAGCGGTTGTGAAGGTAAACTCTGTTATCTCCGCATTAGGAGTTTGCGTTACCATAATGTTATTGAATGCCCCAACTTGGGACCTAAGAGTAGTGTTTCCGTCATTGTATGTTGCATCAGGATCACCAGCCTCCGCTCCTTTCATATCCTTTAATAAAAAATGATTGTGGCCGCCTCTGCCTGTGGGAGGTTTGCCAAAGTTCCCATAAACCCGTCCGGGGTCACCTACCTGAACAAATAAATCACAAACAAAGGAAAAATCTTCCTTTTCCTTTGTTATGGTAAACTGCGTGCGACCAAGCGCAGCATCTCTATACCATGTTCCTACAAGCCATGACTTTTCTTCCAGCCATTCTTCTAAATCCTGATCAACAGGGTCATCGTCACATCCGGTAATAAATAGGGTGCAAGCCATGATAAAAAGCACAAAAAACCCAAAGCGGAAAAGGTTATTTTTCATAAAAACTCCTTAATTATGGTATATAAGGTTAAATTTAATTAATTGTAATTAGACAAAAAAGCAGAGTCAATATAGTTATTGAACTTTTTTTGAAAATCGTCTAATGTATAGACATCTTGATTTTATTATTAATCACAAGGAAAAAAATGAAAAAGCAGATTTGTACAATTTTACTAATTTTTACAGGAATAGTAGCTACCTATGGGCAGGATTTTTCCCTAAGTGCAGGGGTGGGCGGTTTACTGGGCGGCTTTTTTACCCGGTACACTTTATCCGCTGACGGAATTGATGTAAACGACAACAATATCAAAATAGACGCGAATCAGGATATGAACCAACTTAACTATGGTTGTTTAGCCTTTTTCGATGCTACATACGGAGTTTTTAGTGTTTATTACCAGCGCGGAACGAACAATTACACAGAAACATTTGAAATTCACGGTTCTGGCAGGGAAATGCCTGCGGGTACGGGCGATGGCTGGGATTCAAATATAGGGTTTAGTTTTTTGGGTAAATATCCTTTTTCCTTAAACGAAAGGCTCACTGTTTTTCCCATGCTTGGAATGGACTACCAAATAAGCATTAGGCAGCAGCGAACCGAGCCTGATGGATGGGTATACGACAGGGACGATGGCTTTAGGGATAGGGACAAGGACGGCAATGCCTATAAGGTAACAGACTGGAACTCTGCATGGGTAAACTTGGGAGGCGGCGTGGATTTTATGATTACGGACAAAATCTTCCTGCGTGCTGAACTTCTCTACAGTTTTCACCTTATGACATCATACGAGAGAAAAAACCTTGCTTTAATGAAAGATATTTCTGGCGATCCTTCGCCCAAGCTGGGCGGGCTTACCAGCGGCCCTTCTATACGGATAGGCGCAGGCTACAGGTTTTTTACGAGGTAAAGTCGGCATTTTTTGCTTTATCTTGTTTTTACGGGTTTTGTATTACTTTTAAGGGCAATTCGGGTACAAGAACATCCAGAAAGAAAAGCTTCTATCATTAATTCCAAGGATTGCTGTGTATACATACGATATTTGAAGTTATAGAACAATAGATTTATAAATGTATTTATTCTTTTTTGGAATTCTGCAGTCTGATTTTTGGGATCATAAGGTAATCCGGCTTCTGCCAATATTCGTGGAAGAAAAACACCAAGAGCAACCTTTTCATTGATATCAAAATGCTCGGGCATATCCTCTATAAGTTGAATTGGATGCCTACGCAGAAACCAGAAAAGCTCATATCCGTAGATTTTATCAACATTTGCTCGTTTAATGTCTTGAAAATCTTTTAGTCTGGCTATGTCTGTAAAATAATCTATAATCACCATTTGGAAGCTTTTTTCGTCAATGCGCAAATTTTTATCCAACCCAAAACTTTCAATTACCTTTACGGTATCCATCCACAATGTCTTAAATCTTATAGATATCTTATTTGCAGGAAAATAGTTCAAGAGAAATTGATAGTGCTTATCTTTTATAAAACCTGATTCACTCATTGTTAATTCAGCTTTAATATGTCCTTGAATATCTGGGTTTTTGTAAATTCGTTTACAGCATCAGAATCCCGCTTTTGTTTTGCACTGTCGTAATCCTTCTCGGTATTCCTTGAGCGCGACATGGTAAAGCCGTTTCCTGTAAGTGTTTCCATAAAGCGGTTTGCCGCTCCTTGAGCGTCTTTATCAATCATAAATAATATCCTCTGCTTTTAATTGTAACCCATGAATCATGCTTATGTCTATTTATTCTGTCAAAACCGATACCCCACGCCAATCTATCATCATAAATCATAGGAAAACCAAACCTCCTACTTACAGTATTGACAGGAGATAAGCCTTTGTCAAGGATCGGAATCGGATCGTTACACCAAAAAAAGGACTACCCGCAATTCATGGACAGTCCCTTTTGTGTTATAAGCTAAATACAACGCTGTAGGCTAAACCTTATTATGGTTGTGCCATTGCTGCTATGGTTTGAATAATGTTTAAAACGGATATAGGGAAAAAGTTTTTCCATTCAAGTGTTACAACATCATTTTTGTTAAAACTATATGGTGCAGGATTTAATGCCGCTGCCAATGCTTGGTTTTGCATTAACCAGCCTCCCACGACTTGCATTACCGCCTGTTGGTCTGCTTGAGCAATGGCAGTAAGAAGACCCGCATAATCAGCAACATCAAAATTGGGGCCTATGTACATAAATGGATTAGATGCGCCTTCATAACCAAGCGTAGGAATTTTTTCTTCATCAATTTCTGCTATGGTAACAATGTAAGTCGCTTCACCTTTCCAAGGCTTATTATTATCCGGCATTGGCATACCAGACATCGGCTCATGGAGCTTAAAAACCGCAGTAGTACCTTCCGGGAAATTCATACCAACAACCACAGGTGTATCCGGAACAGTTGGTACCATTAAGCTGGCTCCCATGATATCCAAATCAGCAGGAATACCTGTAACCTTCAATACAGTGAATGGATCCGGCTCGGGTTCAGTCTCGTCATCATCACCACAACCGGCAAAAACCAACGAAAACGCTAAAATAAGCGCAAACGCTATCCAAAACAACTTTCTTTTTTTCACAAAAAACTCCTTTTTACGTCGCGTAAGCGACGAATTTAATTAGGATGGCTCCGCAAGGTGGAGACAAAAACTCCTAAAATAATGTTTATTCCCCGTACGGGAAATGTTTCATATAAAGAAACATACCTCATACTAAAACAAAAATCAATATAATTTTTAAACTTTTTTAAAATTTCGTCTAAAAAATGACTATTTTATGGAAAAGGTATGGAATTGAAAAAAGAGACTTTTGTGATACAAGTTTTTTACGAAACAGTGATAACAGTCTTGACACGATTCCTCTTTTTATAGTACGCTGAGGTTCCCGTTACAATATTGAGATTTTTACTATAAATTTAGAAGGTTGTTGATATGAAGACAGTATTTGTGAAACCTGCTTCGGTGGAAAGGAAATGGTACATTATAGACGCCGAAGGAAAGGTCATGGGCAGGGTGGCTGCCAAGGTAGCCTCCATTGTCAGGGGCAAGAATAAAGCTATTTTTGTCCCAAATCAGGAAATTGGGGATTTTGTTGTGGTTATTAACGCAGATAAAGTCGTTCTAACCGGCAGAAAAGCCCAGCAAAAGATGTATTATCGTCATACAGGTTATGTCGGCGGCTTAAAATCCCAGACTTATGAAAAAGTCATGGAACGGCATCCAACAATGCCGCTGGAAAATGCCATTAAGGGAATGCTTCCCAAGGGACCGCTCGGCAGGAAATTGGCAAAAAATGCCAAGGTTTACGCGGGGACAAACCATCCGCATGGCAGCCAAAAACCGGTGTCCATTGAGGCATAAGAGGTAAATATGATTAAGAATCTTGGAATAGGAACAGGCAGAAGAAAAACATCTGTAGCGCGGGTTTATGTCCGGGACGGAAGCGGCAAAGTCACAATAAACGGCAAAGATTTGGCCGCTTATTTCTCTTTAGAGGAACATGCGCAGATTGTTCGTCAGCCGTTGATGGTTACCTCCAGCGAGAACAAGTATGACATATTAATTAATGTTTACGGCGGAGGATGCAAGGGGCAGGCGGGCGCTTGCCGGCATGGACTCGCGAGAGCGCTTTGTCAGGTGGATCATACCAATTACTCCAGCCTGCGTAACAACGGTTATCTTACCCGTGACCCCCGCATGGTGGAGCGGAAAAAGTACGGTAAACCCGGCGCCCGGCGAAGCTTCCAGTTCTCCAAACGTTAGAGTTTTTTTACAAAGGCGTTCAGGGAATAAAGGAAAGACCAACGAATTACACAAATGGACGCGAAAGAAGAAGCGCGAGCGGAAAGTACCGCTTTACAGCTGGTTGCCAGAGCGGAGCAATGTACTTTTGGCTTGGCGCGTAAACTTGAAAAGCGCGGTTATGACGCGGCCTGTGTCGGGGCGGTAATTTCCAGACTCATTGACCTTGACCTGGTCAACGACCAGCGTTTTGCCCGGCTTTGGCTGGAATCCCGCCTGCGCCTTGCCCGTAGTCCCCGGCGGCTTCTTGTTTCCCTGTGCGGACGCGGCATTGACCGTGACACCGCCGAGACTGCCATTAGAACAGCGCTGGACGAAGAAACCGAGTGGGCTCTTATGAAGCGCTTTGTAAACAAGTACTCCCGAAAGACCGTAAACAAGGGCGCCGCCGCATTGAAGTATCTGCTTAACAGCGAAGGGTTTTCACCGCAGGTAATAAGACGTTACTTTAATAATGATTAGAAAAAACAAAGATTCCCCATTTAAACATAGAGCCGAAAAGTAAATTTGTCGATGTAGAAATATGCTCATTGGACTTACCGGAAAGTACTGCGCGGGAAAAAACCACGTCGCCGCCATACTAGAAAAGAGAGGAGTGCCTGTCCTTGATGTGGACAAATTGGGTTATCAGGCTCTTGAAGCGGAAAAAGAGACTATTTTTGCCAAATTTGGCTGGGATCTGCAAAAAGCTGATGGTTCTTTGGACAGACGACTGTTGGGAAAACGTATTTTTGGCAAGCCGGAGAAACTTGCCGAGGCTGAAGCCATTATACATCCTCCAGTAAACCGCCTGGTAAATGAATGGATAACACGCCATACAACAGAACAAAACAAACCTCGCGTTATAAATGCCGCCCTACTGCACCGTGCGGCGGTTTTTACCCAGTTGGATTGTATCATTTTGGTAACTTCGCCCCTTTTTACACGGCTTTTAAGGGCAAAGCGTAGAGACAAGCTCTCATGGCAGGAAATTCTAAAGAGATTTCTCAGCCAGAAAAAATTCAACTCTCAATATTTATCTGTAAAAGCCGAAATTTATAGAGTAAGAAACCCAGAAATAGTTGGTTCACGAAAAATGAATCAGAAACTGGAACAAAAGATCGACAAGATTTTAGAGGGGATTAAGTAATATGGAAAAAGAACAGAAAAAACTGCTATTGGTTGCCGTTTCGGTAGGTGTATTTTTACTTGTAACCATCACTGCCGCTATTGTAGTATTAACGCCTAAAGTGAATGTGGAAGAACCTTCCTATTCTTTCTCACATCCATATCCCGCTGGAAGAATACAGCCCGCGATTGTAAGCAACGGGAACAATCAACAGCAGCCGGAACCTATACAGGAGACAATTGTCAGCGAAGATATTGAGGATACCGAAACTGTTGCCGAGGTTATTGATGTAAACAATGGGGATCGGCTTACCATTAATATTCCCAGACCAACTACTGCCGCAGTCCCTGATACTCCGGTTCAATCAACCAGACCTGTAGCGACAGTAACGCCTAGCCGGCCCGAACCTGCGCCCGCTCCGGCGGCAAGACCGGCTCCCGCTCCAGCGGCAAGACCAGCGCCAGCGCCAGCCCCAGCGGCAAGACCGACTCCTGCTCCAGCAGCAAGACCGGCTCCTACACGGGTAACAAATGATTATTGGGTACAGACAGGAGCGTTTACAGCCAAAGTCAGGGCCGAAGATGCGAAAGATTTACTCGCTTCCAAGGGTATCACCTCGATCATAGAAAACCGCCAGATAGACGGCAGACTCTGGTATCGTGTACGGCTAGGCCCATACACTTCCGAAAATGAAGCCAACTACTGGCTTGCGCTTGTAAAAAGCATTGATGGTTTCGGAGAAAGCCAAATACGGCAAAGCGTCAGGCAGCAGTAAGAGTATTTACCAATCAGGCGCCGCCCCTACCCATTTAACCAAGGCGGCTGCCGGTGGCGATTAATTAGAGTCGAAAAAACGCGCTTGACCCAAACTCAAAAAAACCGTTATTATTTAGGTTCAGAGAGTTTCCCGGAGTGTCGTGTGCGGCAGTTCATGTAGAATTTTTGAAAAACAGCCCTTGACGGGCTGCCTATTTGGAGCGGTGTCCGAGTGGTTGAAGGAGGCGGTCTTGAAAACCGTTGAGCCGCAAGGCTCCGGGGGTTCGAATCCCCCCTGCTCCGAAAATTTAAAAAAACATGACATTTTCATATAGAGAGTAATATGAGCAATTTGCATATCTTGTCTGTAACTTTCTCGTGTTTAATATATTCCTATTGTAAGTTATAATTTTATCTTAAAAAGCAGGAGGATATATGAAACTGCCCGGGAAAACAGCAATGTTCACAGCCAGTTTTCTTTTTTTATTTTTTCTCATATCCACTCTTTATGCGGAGCCCTTACCTGAACCTCAGCCAAACCCCGATAGTGGCGAAGGTACCCCTATTGAACCTCAAATAAGCCGTGATGGCGGCGAAGATTCCCTTTTTGATGAATCCCTCTTGGGAGAGGAAGCTTTTTTAAGTGAAGGACCCTTTCTTGAAGAAGAACCATTCCTTAGCGAGGAAACCTTCTCCGATGAAGAACCATTCATTAGTGAAGAAGGTCTCCTCAGCGAGGAAACCTTCTCCGATGAAGAAGAACCATTCCTTAGTGAGGAAACCCTTCTTGCTGAGGAAACTTTCGAGGAAAATTTCCTAGATGACGATGCCTTCTTTTTTGAAGCCCCTCCACTGATTATTGAAGCCCCCATATTTGAGATACGTTCTCTTGATGAAATTTTTCCAGACTTTTCGCAGAGACAAAGAAGAATGGCAATGAGTAGTACAGGGCTAAGAAATTCTTTTGTGAAGGATGAATCCCCGACTATTATTCCAGACCCGGATTTGGGGATTGATCTCCTTGACAATATCATGAAGAGAAATCCTTCTCATCTTATTGAAGCTCTGGTAGTATTGCCATATAACGAAAGAGAACTCGACTTGCTGGATATTTACAACGCGCTGGGAAGGATTGAAAAAATAAAAGACCACTTTGTTACTTTGAATGGCAACGATTTTTATGTTTTTACAGAATCCACCCGAATTGAAAGCAACCGTAGCAGAAGAGCCATTTCCGATCCTTTACCCGCAGTTATGCTCCCTTTTTCGGAAACAATGTATCTTCGCCTAAAAGAATTTAGTTTTGGAGATCTCTTTATTCGTGGAGATGTATCTATAAGCATGTACGGCATAACTTACAGCATGACCAACTTCATAGACGTTCGTTATTTTCTTTTTCCAATTATGAGAGCGGAAAGATTTATAACCATAATTTACCTTGAGCCAGTTAAGGAGGGTATGCTTATCTACAGTATGACCGGATTTTACTTACCGGGCTTTATTGCTGACAGGGTAAACCTCACTCCGAACATAAACAGACGGATTCAAATATTTGTTAACTGGATTACTGACGGTCTAAGAGAACAAGAAAATACAATGGCGGAGCAGGAAGATTATTTGAGTTCTCATTAATTGACATCAGACATTTCCAACTTTCAATTTTATAGGATAAAATAACTTGACAAACCCCGTCTTAACGTGATACAAAAACATGGTAAACAATGGCGTTTACCGGCAAAGGTCTGTCCGCCGGTAAATGCCTTTTTTTCAAAATTTTGTAAGCCCCTTTGAAGAGTGCCAAAAATGATAAGAAGAATCTTTGTTGAAAAAAGAAAAACCGTAAGCAATTTCTCGGATAATCTTCGCGAAGAATTGAATGTACAGCTAAAGGAGACTATCAGCTCATTAAGATGTTTTCTCCGTTACGATATAGAAGGACTACAAGACGATGATTTTAACGCTTCTGTAAAGACGGTTTTTTCCGAGCCGCCCGTAGACGAGGTTTATTTGGAGAACCTTCCCGATTTGCCGGGATATGATATTTTCGCAGTGGAATATTTGCCCGGTCAATACGATTTAAGAGCAGATTCCGCCGCCCAATGTGTTCAACTTTTAACTATAGGGGTTCGTCCGGCGGTTCGCTGTGCAACAATTTACGCAATGTCCGGCGCGGTGGATATTCAAAAAATTCAGAACTATCTTGTGAACCCGGTTGATTCACGCATAGCACCCAATGAAAAACCTATTAGCTTAATGCAAAAGATTTTACCGCCGCCGAAGGTAAAGGAAATAAACGGCTTTTGCTCTTTCGAGACAAAACAACTGCAGACATTCCGCGAACAATACGCTCTTGCCATGAGCATCGAAGACATTCAATTTGTTCGCCAATACTTTGCCGGTGAAGGCAGGGAACCTACGGAGACTGAAATTCGGGTACTAGACACCTATTGGTCTGATCACTGCCGTCATACCACCTTTCTTACAGAGCTTAAAGACATTTGCTTTGATACAAAAATTCCCGAAATTAAGGAAACGTATAACGAATACCGTAGATTATTCAAAAAGCACTACAACAGCCGCGCTGACAAGTACGAATGTCTTATGGATATGGCAATCATAGGTGCGCGTGAGTTGAAAAGCAAGGGGCTTCTTGCCGATTTGGATGAGTCGGAAGAAATAAACGCCTGCTCAATTAAGGTTACGGCAGAAACCAACGAGGGCAGCAAGGATTACCTTGTAATGTTTAAAAACGAAACACATAACCACCCCACCGAGATTGAGCCTTTCGGAGGAGCCGCGACCTGTTTAGGCGGTGCAATCCGTGACCCGCTTTCGGGCAGGGCTTATGTTTACCATGCAATGCGCGTAACAGGAGCTGCGGACATTACAAGACCTGTGGCCGCTTCAGCTAACGAGACAATGCCGGGTAAACTGCCGCAAAGAATTATATCAAAGGAAGCGGCAAGAGGTTTTTCATCATACGGCAATCAAATAGGCTTGGCAACAGGAATCGTAGCAGAAGTGTATCATCCCGGTTATGCCGCCAAACGGCTGGAAGCGGGCTTTGTCGTAGGCGCCGTCCCCGCAGAAAATGTTGTACGAGCAAGGCCGCAGGCGGGGGATATTATTCTTTTAATCGGCGGCGAAACCGGACGGGACGGCTGCGGCGGGGCAACAGGTTCGTCAAAAGCGCATAACGCAGGCAGCCTTGAAACAAGCGGCGCAGAAGTTCAAAAGGGCAATCCCATAACGGAACGAAAAATACAAAGGCTGTTTCGCAATCCTGATTGTTCAAGGCTTATTAAACGCTGCAATGATTTTGGCGCGGGCGGTGTTTGTGTAGCCATTGGGGAACTGGCAGACGGGCTTTTGATAGATTTGGATACGATTCCGAAAAAATACGAAGGGCTGAGCGGTACGGAACTTGCCATTTCGGAATCGCAGGAGCGTATGGCTGTTGTAATCGCGCCGGAAAATCTTGATAAAATGACAAAGCTGTGCGCCGCAGAAAATTTAAAAGCGATCCCTGTTGCTCTTGTTACAGATACAAACCGTATGATTATGATGTTTGGCGGCCGGGAAATTGTCAATTTAAAACGCTCTTTGTTATCATCTAACGGTGTAAAGCAGACTGCCTCTGCGGTAATCAAGGATAAAATCCCGTGTTATATGGACGAACCTTCGCCCGATGCCGGTTTTTTTCTTAAAGATGGTGATTACGCGGGCGCTCTTGCAGCAGAGCTTAAAAGGCTGAATGTTACTTCCAATAAAGGCATGAGCGAAATGTTTGATTCCACCATAGGAGCGGGAAGCGTATTTATGCCTTTAGGCGGTGCAAAGCAGCTAACACCCGTGACAGCGATGGCGGCAAAATTACCCGAGCAACTTGTTGATACCGATACTGCAACAGTTGCGGCGTGGGGTTTTGACCCATACCTTATGGAACAATCTCCCTTTGTCGGTGCGCAATATTCGGTTTTGGTTTCTGTGGCAAAGTTATGTGCAACAGGCGCACCCTTTGAAAGAATATATTTAACCTTGCAGGAATACTTTAAAAAACTGGGGACAGACCCTGTTCGCTGGGGCGAGCCGGTATCCGCAATGTTGGGTGCGCTGTCCGCTCAGCTTCAGTTGGGACTCGGTGCGATAGGCGGAAAGGATTCAATGAGCGGTTCTTTTTTGGAAATGGATGTACCGCCCACCCTTATATCTTTTGCGATTGCTGCGGCAAAAGCATCAAAACTGATAACAAATGTATTATACGAAGGAATTTTAGTTTACAGAATTGCCCTGCCGCGCTCGGATTCGCTCTGTCCCGACTATGATTTCTTTGTCAGGCTTATGAAAAAACTGTCCGCGAATATTTACGAAGGGAAATTTTATTTTTGTACTGTTACGGAAACAGGCGGAGCTGCGGCGGCGATTGCGAAATCCTGTCTTGGTAATGGTTTAGGTTTTAAGTTCGATTACTGCAAGGAAGATTTATTTTATCCGCGTCTTGGCGACATTTTAATTGCGGGCGATATTTCAGTTTTAAAGGAATTTTCGCCGGAGTTTATCGGAGAAGCAGGCGGAGAAACCTTTGTTTTTAAGAAAAATTCCTTGTCGATTCAGGCTGCAGAAGAAGCGTATCTACAAACCCTCGCCTCGGTATTTCCCATAAGCGCACAGGATGGCAAGGATGCAATGGTTATAGATTTCAGCAAAAGAACCTTTCAACCCTACGGCGGAAAAAAAATCGTATCCCCAAAAGTTTTGATTCCCGTTTTTCCCGGAAGCAATTGTGAATACGATACTGCAAAAAAATTTTTGGACGCAGGTGCAAAAACGGAAATGTTTATTTTCAAAAATCAAAACGCGCAAGACATAAAAGATTCCGCCGCAGCTCTTGCCGCATTAATCAAAACTTCACAGATTATAGCGATTCCCGGCGGCTTTTCCGGTGGTGACGAGCCTGACGGCAGTGCGAAATTTATCGCAACAACATTCCGCTCGCCGGAGGTTGCCGATGCGGTAACAGAACTGCTTGAAAAAAGGCAGGGACTTATCCTTGGGATTTGCAACGGCTTTCAGGCTTTGATAAAGCTTGGTCTTTTGCCTTTTGGAAAAATCGCGCCTATGACACAGGACAGCGCTACATTGCATTATAACAACATAGGAC
>Ga0099364_10003839_pt1 | contig 23049 bp, 18 predicted proteins | sample TergutTh196P3_FD_73070 | JGI IMG/M metagenome (GOLD analysis project Ga0099364, IMG submission 73070) | Microcerotermes parvus P3 segment gut microbial communities from Pointe-Noire, Republic of the Congo - Th196 P3 | ecosystem: Host-associated > Arthropoda: Insects > Digestive system > Gut ...
CACCCTCGTCGAACTCCTCGTCGTCATCGCCATTATCGGAATGCTCATCGCCCTGCTGTTGCCCGCCGTGCAAGCGGCACGAGAAGCCGCTAGACGGATGCAGTGCACCAATCTTCTCAAACAATTGGGATTGTCTCTTGGGGACATTCGTGGCGCAGGAAATGCCCGAAATTGCCTGAATGGGACAACCGACGGGAGAAATCTACTCGTTAATGATACGTTCCACCAGATGCCAGCGGATAGAGCAAACCGTTCACGCGGGATGCGGCTGGCTTACGGCTTTGCTATGTTTCACGGTTTCCAAACGATACTTCCTCCGAACTCGCCGAGTTGCGCTGGGTCACAGGATGATGCGGGGGGCGGATGGGGCATATATGCAGCCAGTAGTTTTCACACAGGCGGCGTGAACATCGTGTTTTTTGACGGTTCAGTCCGTTTCGTTCCCAGTACAATTGACTTTGGACTGGCGACATCACGACAAGTAGAGAATGGGGGAAGCCTATTCGGCATTTGGGGTGCGCTGGGTACTCCGAATAGCGGCGAAAACGCCAGTTTGTGAACCTCAATGATGAAGCAAGAACAGGGCGGCATTCGCCTTGCTCTTGCGCAAACTTACCGCCTGGGTAGTAACACATTACTAACACCAACAATACCATGACACGTACATTTTTTTCGCTCACTGCGTTTCTCCTTACGGTTTCCTTTGTAGTAGGTTGCGGAGGTCAGCCGCGTCCAGAAGGCATGCCGCGCCTCTATCCTGTATCAGTTGAAGTCGTACAAGAAGGATCGCCTCTTGAGGGGGCAACCGTTACGTTGGTCTCAGATGTCTCGGAACTTGGACGCTGGGCGCCGACCGGAATCACCGGCGTATCAGGTGTTGCCGTACTTCAGACCAATGGCTTGTACAACGGTGCGCCTCTCGGCTCTTATAAAGTCGTCATCGTGAAAAGGATGACAGAGCCGCATCCGCACCCTGAATTGGCAGGAGCGGATAGAGGAACTCCTGAAGAAGCAAAGTATGACCAACTGAACAGAGAACGTAAGACATTCAATTACGTTGAGTCTCAATATAGTTCGATAGAGGAGACACCGCTCACTGTTGAAATTGTCTCTGGTCAAAAGACTTATTCGGTCGATGCCGGAAAAAAAGTTCAAGAGGCGGTGCGATCACTCCAGTAGTGCTTTGTAAATAGACTTGTTCGGAAATTCGTCATCACGGTTGGGTAAAAAATTTGTGGATATTTTCAACATTGCGCAAGCGAGCGGGGGGCATTAGCCCAGTCCGTTGCCAAGTTTGTGGATTTTTTCTAAAATTTTCGAGATTGTTCCCTACATTTCGCCTTTCCAAATGAGGTTGATATTTTTATTGCTCATTGGCTACTGAGGTTGTTTTGTTCGTTGTAGATGAGGTTGAAAATGAGGTTTTCTTCAGCACAGCGTTGTGGCGAGCGGACGTTGCAGGAGGTGCGTGAGTCTAGTTCTCATTTTCCGCGTGCGCCGGCTCGTAGGCTTGGCTTTGGGGATTGAGTGGAGTTGAAGGATTTTGTTATTGCTGATGGTATTTGTCGGCTGTGTTCGACTGCGCGCGGAGGGTGAAAAAGTTTGCGTGTGTCAGACGTTTGGGTGGGCGTATGCTCTTGGCAAAACGATAGGCGAAGCCAAAAAACAAAAATCACAATAAAATGAAAAACTTGGCAACGGACTGAAGTTAGGGGGGCAAAAATTTGTGGGTATTTGCAACATTGCGCACGAGCGGGCAAGTGCGCAAGCGAGCGGGGGGTGTTAGCCCCCCGATGGATATCCAACACGCTTCGTACCCCAACGGGGGGCTAACGCCCCCCGCTCGCTGCGCCGCTCCCACTAATTTTTTACACACCCGTATGTTAACCACAACAGTGTGAACGCTTGGAAACTTTTGCTGTTTTGTTATAATTCTTCTGTTAGGTCAGTAAAAGCCACGGAAATGCCTCTCCATTGATAGAGTCTTGATGATTTCCAACCCTCTGTACGACATCGGCTACGACATCGGCATCGTCGGTTCAGGACCGGCAGGATCAACACTTGCACGGTTGTTAGCTGACCGGTATCGAGTGTTGCTCCTCAATAGCAACCGGCAAAAATGTTGCGGAGGCATACTGTCCGAAAAAGCGCAGTTAGCTCTCAAACGCCTCAAACTTGAAGTTCCTAAAGAGATACTTGTTGAGCCGCAACCCGACGCCGTTACCGTGATGGACTGGGATAACCATCTCGTCCGAAGTTATTCGCGTAACTTTGTCAACATCAATCGAAATGCTTTTGACCGATGGCTCCTATCGTTGGTTCCCCAAACCGTTGATGTACGAAATAATGCAATCTATAAGTATTCTGAAATCCATAATGAACGGTTCACTCTTTCTTTCGAGGAAAACGGAGAACCGAAAACTGCCCAAGTCCGCTGGTTGGTCGGTGCGGATGGTGCGTTTTCGGCAGTCCGTCGGGAATTCTTTCCCGACGCTCCGATGCCGAAGCGTTACATTGCCGTCCAGCATTGGTACAAACAGGACGCTGTTGCGGCAAACGCGTCCTTTGCCGTTGACATTTGGAAGGATTATACCGGGATTTTTGACTCGAATTTGACCGACTTCTATATGTGGATGATTCCGAAAAATCAACAGTTGATTTTCGGCGGAGCATTCCCTATTGGGACAAACTTCGCTTCGGTCATGCAAACGATTAAGGAGCAGAAGTTGCAACCGCTGGGACTGCGGTTGGGGGTTCCTGTTATACGGGAGGCAGCACAAATTCTGCGTCCGTTTCGCCACTCTACGCTTTGCTTTGGCAACGACCGGATCATATTGGTCGGCGAGGCATCAGGACTTATTAGTCCCAGTTCTGCGGAAGGAATCAGCAGAGCACTTTTGTCGGCGTTTCATTTAGCGGAGTCGTTTCGGGAATCAGGCTTCGATTCGATTCGGTACCGCCGTTTGCTTCGTAAGCAGTTATGGAGTCTCTGGCTGCAAAAGTTCCGCGTTTTGCCGATGTTCGATCCGATGGTACGAAAGTATGTCATGCTTTCTGGACTCACGGCTCTGCGGTAGGGGGCAAATACGGAACAGCAATCGTAAAAAAACAGTTTTCGGCTATTGTCTAATAGATTTGTTCCGTAATCCAGTGCGTCATTCCTACGTAGGGGGAATCTAGTACCTTCCGCCTCAAATGGTCTTGATTAACAAAACTTTTGCAAATTTGCCTTTCGCATTGTACTATAGGCACCTCTAAAAATCAAATTTTATATTGATTTGTGCCGAAAACGCAACGAATCAAAACTTTGCGTACTTTGCGTAACTCTTTGCGTACTTTGCGGTTAAATCTTTTTTTAACGCAAAGTACGCAAAAGATACGCAAGGAACGCAAAGGGGCTTTTGTATTATTAGAGGTTCCCAGAACGATGTTGAGCCAAGGAAGATATGGGAACCTCTCAAAATCAAAAGCTAGTTTTCGGTTCTCTAAAACTCCCAAAATTCCCATTTTGTTGGCAAATTTGAAATTTTTACAACAAAATGGGAATTTTACGTGGTTTAGGAAATAAAAAATCAGTGTTTTTCGTTGCCGTGAACGGCTGCAAAGATTGCCTATTCTACTTAACCGGAACCCTATTTTACCCAAACTAAAGCCTACCCCTACCCAAAAACGGATTTTCGGTGTACAATAAGGATGTTTGCACGGTGCAAATATTCTAACCCCCTCAATAAAAAGGAGAAAGAAATGAAAAAGATCGCCATGTTTATTGGTGTGTTCCTTGTCGGCGCAGCTGCGGTTGCCGCTTTCACCGGAACTTGTGATGCCAGTGTACCCTACGGAAAAACCAAAGTAGTGTACCCAAGAGTCGTCCAGAAAACAATGGTCACTCAGTCGTGCTGTCCCTGCGGCACCGCTTGTGAGTGTACCCCGCTCTGCGAGTGCTGCCCCGTTGCGGCGGTGCCCCGGCTGGCGAAAGTTAAAACGGTGTTTCCGAGAGTCGCCCAAAGATCCGTTGCCGTAGCCGATTGTGCAGCCATTCCCTGCGAACCCGTCTGCGAGTGTGTCGCTCCGCCACGTTTGGCAAGAGTTAAAACGGTACTTCCAAGAGTCACCCAAAGATCGGTCGTTGCAACAGAGTGCGCAACAGCACCTTGCGAACCCGTCTGCGAATGCGCCGCTCCGCCCCGTTTAGCAAGAGTCAAAACGGTACTTCCGAGAGTCGTCAGCAGAGGAGTCGCCGTTCCCGCTGATTGTTGCTCGTGCTACTGTCCTGCACCGGCACCGTAAAGGAACCAACCTGTAAAAACAGAGCCGAATGGCAAATGAGGCTCTGTTACATTTTCTCTTGTTCCCAATGTGCCGGACGATGAGCAAGACTGTTTTTCGCAGCGGCTCGAACATCGGGACTTCCATCCCGATGCATGGCTTGTACCAGAGTCATGCGGCTTTCGACCCGCTTTCCTGCGACTAACTGTTCCGCCGCCTTGCTGCGCAATCGGGGCATTTCGTCGCGGGCAAGGATTTCGCATAAAGCATCTTCCACCAACGGAACGATTTCGGGACAATAGTCGATACACAAAAGAGCCTTTGCCCGAAGCACCGGTTCGTCCGTTCCTAGCATTTTGGTTAGTTCCAACGGCGTTTGTTTATCTAATTGCCGCACGACATTAAACATGCGACGCCGATGTTCTTCGTCTAACTGATCAAATGTTTGCATAAAACGGCTGAACCGGAAATTCGGCAGTAATTTTGGTATCGTGTTCCGAACCTCTTCGTGAGGACTTTCGACGAACTGTATAATGCGCGACGCCGCTCCCGGAATTTCGCGCGAATGTAACTGGGTCATCGCTTCCACTTGTACGTTAGGGTCTTCGTCTCCCGACGCATCCCAAACAAGACGATCAACGAGTGCCCCTGAAAACACGGCTAATGCGGTGAGTGCTGCCAAGCGTCCTTCCTTTTTTCCATGTTCAAAGATTTTCAACAGATGTCCTTGCAATTCGTCGTCCGGCAAATTTATATTTTGCAACAAGAGCACGAGACCGCATTGTGCTTCCGAATCGAACTTGTCCAAATAAAAATCGACTTGACCAATCCATGGAAGCGGCGGCAAGCTCGCTAAATTTGTTTTAAGCTCCAGTGAAAGCGGTGCTTTGATCCCCTTAAATAGTGCCGACAAAAAAGGAATGTCTGCCCGCTCTAAAATGATTTGCTGAACAATCGGCGGCGGTCTCAAACGATCCAAGCATCGGATAATGAGTTGAAACAAATAAGGTTCGGTCTCTTTGAGAAGCCGGCGATAGGAGGAAACATAGACAGGTGAATTGGGGAGTCGAAGTTGTTGATTTAACTCTCGGTCTGTGCCGGCTTCCGTAAAGAAGGGATAGAGACGCAGATAGACTGCCAAAGTGAGTTCGTGCCGAGTAAAGCGGAACTCTTTGATTTTTTGTGCGAGAAATTTGGAAAGCTCCGGCAAAACAGAGTTGTAGAGTAAAGGATGTTCACTAGGTTCATTTTTTTCCAGTGCTTTTGTGTATTTGTTAAGAAACTGGAGGAAGTCGGCGTGCAGGGAAAGTCCGCTTTGTTCGTGGCTTGCAGGACCGAGACAATAGGCAGTAAGAGTGGGCAGAACTTCGTAAAAGTTTTGTGTGTACGCCAATCGAAACGCTTGCCGGGCAAGGGAAATGTCTTTGTCCACAATAGCACCTTGCAAACCGGGGATGATTTTGTCCCGATTCTTGTTGACTAAATCGACGAGTTCAGGATCGGTGGGATCGAAGTTCCGTATGATTGCTTCGAGTCCTCGTCCGCTGCGTCGAGAGACGAGGATTGCACCGGCAAGATTGCGCACCGCTTTGCTGGTCGATTGAAAAGCGGATTCGAGCAGACCGACAGCCGCTTGATTCTTCGACTTGGCAATCACTTGAAGAGTAAGATCAATACCGCGGCTCATCGTTGAAAAAACAGAGGAAACGCCCGTGAATTGTACCAAATTGTCTGAAGCACCGCAAGGAGAAATGCGGACAAATCACAAGAATGGAATAGAGGGGGAGCATTCAAGTTTAGTGGGTTCTTTTCCTGCGTATTTCCCATTGGTTGGGTAGAGTGCGGCAGAAATGACGGCAACTCGTTTCGCCTGCGGCAATCGCTAACACGCTCCCGTCTGCTTCAACCGACGCCCCGCCAAATTCTTGCACGTACCCTAGATCAAACCACTACCAAACATACAAGTACGCAAGGGACGCAAAGAACAAAACGTATCATTCGTCCCCATTGGGTAGTCTAGTAATAACGCAAATGCAATATCGCCCCCGCCGTATTCGACTTGATGTCTGAAAAATTACTCTTAACTCTTTTGTCTAATTTTGTTATCATATGCCGTTTCCCATTTTCGTTGAAAGATTTTTTTCATGAACCGACGGCTGTTTTTTCGTCGTTGCTTGTTCACTCTCACCGCGGCGGGACTTGCCGGATGCAGACCTACAACAACGAATATCAACCAAGAATGTAAAAATCTCGTAACAACGGGAACAGAGGAAAATAATTCTGCCCCTATCGAATTTTCCTCAGACCATCCTCTGCTCCGCTACCGATTCAAAAAAGGAGAAGAACTACGCTGGAATGTACAACATACGCTTAAAATGCGGAACATCATCGGCGGGATGGAAGAAAATATCGAAACTCGGAGCCGGGCAGCGAAGATTTGGAAAGCTCTCGACGTCGATGCAAGCGGAACGGCAACCTTTGAGTATCGGGTGGAAGACATCGACGTGCAGCAAGCCCAAACAGGTAAAGATGATGTTGTCTATAACAGCCGCCGAGACAGCAGGATACCGCCGGAGTTCATCAATTTAGAAAAGAAAATCGACGTTGCACTAGCACATATCCGAATCACACCTCAAGGAAAGACGACGAAAAAACCGCTCCGTGAATACGACGGCAGCATTTCAGAGAACCGAATAGTGATCCCCCTGCCCGACGAACCGGTAGAAGTCGGTACAAGATGGACGGAGCCGGAGCAAATTGACCTGCCGCAGCCGAATCAGACTGTGAAAAAAATCCGGCTGCAGCATAGTTTTACATTGGAAAGGATTTCGAGCGGTCTGGCAACGATTGGTTTCGGTACCGTAATTTTTACGCCGCTGACTGCGAAGGAGGAGTCGCAAATTCTCGAACATTTTACGCAGGGAACGAAGATACTTGACTTGCAGGCAGGACATTTCATCCGGCATGAGGCGACGACCGACCGTATGGTAGTTGGTATTCAAGAGGCATCGGACAGTATCCGTTATCACTCCCGGCTGACGGAATGTTGCTGTGGTCGGCAGGCGTGTGAAATTTGCAGCGGTTAACTTCGTCATTCCCGTGAAAACGACAATTTACAGGGTTGGTAGGAAAAAAATTCACTGAGCCCGTAACGTCTGTTAGGGACGTTCCTAGCTTACGCCACGGGCTCTGTGAAGTTTTTACCCGCCGAGGCAGTAGGTAGAAGTTTTGGGCTGTTTCGTTTAGCCGATATTATTTGTTCTAAAGAGAAGTTATTACAATCTAAATAAAGTACAATGATTGGCGTGCTACAGTATATTAGACAATATCCAGTAATAGAGTATCACTTCTTCGATGTCATGCAGAATTTATTCAATCGAAGTACGATGCGTATTGGACGCTGTACGAGTGTTTGATTGTGGTAACGAAATTGATTGCTCCTTTTACGCCGTTCTTGGCGGAAAACTTTTGGCAACGGTTGGTGGTGAAAGACTGCACCATTTACGCGCTGCACTCTTCAAATGCCGTCCGCAAGTTCACGATTGCCTTTCAACAGACCGCATTTCGCGCAGGAGCAGTTGAACGTCTTCCCAAGTGTCCTTCTTTGCCACAGGATTCCGCAACAGATAGGCAGGATGATAAGTACAGACTACTTTGATACCTTCGTAATTCCATACTGTGCCGCGTAATGCGCCAATCGTCTTTTCCGACGCAAGCAGACTCTTTGCTGCCACTGCTCCGAGACAACAGATAAACTTCGGCTTGATAATTTCCAATGTCCGATCTAGAAACGGTCGGCAATGCGCCGCTTCTTCCGGCATCGGATTACGATTGCCCGGCGGTCGGCAACGCAAAATGTTACAAATATAGACATCCTCACGCCGCATTTTCATTCCCTTGACGATAATGTCGGTCAACAGTTGTCCTGCCCGCCCCACGAAGGGCTCGCCTTGTTTATCTTCATCCGCGCCGGGAGCTTCGCCGAGAAAAACTAATGTGGAATCAGGATTGCCGACTCCGAAAACCGTCTGCGTTCTGCTTTCTGCCAAGTCTCGGCAAAGAGTGCATTGAGAGACTTCTTCAGCAAGCATTTGCAGTTCACCGGCTTTCCCCTCAAAAGCCGGTCGAGAGACACGAACCGGAGGCGCTAACTCGCGTATCGGCGGCACAGGAGCGGTCGGCACAGGAGCAGGTTGCGCAGGTGCTGGGAATGGTCGCGATCCTGTTTTTTCGGGCGGACTCATCGGCGTACTCACACCGCTCCGCTCCTGCGCAACGCCGCCCTGTATTTGCGCCGGGCGTTTCAATTCCGACACACCGGCAAGCTGCATGACTTCCAGATAATCCGATATTCCTTCGTACATGATGTTATTGATGTTCAACATCGCCGCAAAAAGTTCACGACATTTTGTGCATTTCCTGTTACAACCTTGTGTCCTTTTTGGTTACTGCCCCGGCGGATAAAAAGTTCACAGAGCCCGGAGCGGAAGCTCCGGTGCTACCGCACCGGGCTCTGTTTGTTCTTTGCTTATTTTTCCCGCCAACCCTGTAAGTCCTTTATTTTTAACCACAAAGAGCACAAGGGGACACAAAGGGAAAACATCCGCTTCCCACCCGCTTGCGGTATAAATGTTACGCCGCCGGCACCGGTCCCGCCAGCAATTCATAATCGCTCAACACCTGCATACTCCCTTGTTTTGCCTGCGTACACTTCATCGCAATCATCGGCGAATTCCGAGTGATGAACAACTCCGCAACCTTCTTTTTCCGGTCATTCTTCTCCGCCTGTCCCAGAAAATAATGTCCAATAAGAATCGCTATCGCCGCATCGACCAACTGCCGGGCAACCAAATCGGCATACGCACCACTCTGCGTCTTCACAAACTCGATCGCAGACTGCAACTCCTCACGATTCTTAATCAAGACCGCTTTCAGTTCCTCCAACTCGGAATCGCTGTACGACCCGCCGTGCGACTTTTGCTCCAACGTCTCGACATAACTCGCAAAGACACCGCTCTTGATTCCGCCGATGGCAGCAACAACTTGCAACTGACTCGTTCCCTCATACAACGAAGTGATTCTGGCATCCCGAAGATACCGCTCCGCCGGATAGTCCTTAATGTAACCGCTGCCGCCCAGCACTTGAATCGTGTCCGTCGCCACCGAAATGCAACCCTCCGCTCCGTAGTATTTACTCATCGGAGTCAACATCGCATTGAGCCGCTTGTACGTCCGGCTATTCTGTTTGAACGCCTTCTTTTCCTCATCGGAAAGAGCGTCGGCATTGCGTTCCAGCAACCGGTTCGTGTTATTTTCAAGGTCGCAAATCCTTGCCGTTTCGTAGGTTAACGCACGCATTGCTTCGATTTTGATTTGCATTTCGACGACCAATTCGGCGACGGGAGCAAGCCGTTCAATCGGTGCGCCGAATTGCTCCCGGCTATGTGCGTAAGTCCGTGCAAGCCGATACGCCGATTCGGCAACCCCCAGCGATTGCGATGCAATGCCGAGTCTCGCACCGTTCATCAACGCAAGTACGTAGGTAATCAGCCCACGCTTCCGCTCGCCGATAAGCCGTGCCGGTGTGTTCTCGAAAGTCAATTCGCACGTCGGACTGCCGTGAATACCTAACTTCTTTTCGAGACATCGGACTTTCACTGCCGGGGAGCGATCGCATACGAAGAGACTCAAACCGCGACCGTCTTTGATTTCGTGTTCGCTTCGGGCAAGGACAAGCAGGACTTCGCCGCAACCGTTGGTGATAAAACGTTTTACGCCGTTGAGAACCCAGGAGCCGTCGGGCAGTTGGTCGGCACGCACCCGGACGGCTTGCAAGTCGCTTCCTGCGTCCGGTTCGGTGAGAACCATCGCACCGGTAACTTCGCCAGAGGCAAATTTCGGCAGATACTCGTCTTTGATGTCATCGGAAGCGAAGGCGTAAATCGTATCGGCAATGCCTTGCAGTCCGAAGAGGTTCATGAAGGAGCAATCGCCTCGAGCGATGATTTCCGTTGCCATCGTGTAAATGAGGATGGGGCAGTTTAGTCCGCCGTACTTTCGGGGGAGGGTGAAGCCCATCATGTCGGCTTGAGTGAGTCGATAGAGATTTTGCTGAACGAGGGGATGGAGTGTAACGGTTCCTTCATTGGCGTTGTGAGTGTTTCCTTCGGCATCGACTTGTTCGGCACTGGGAGCGAGTGTATCGGCGGCGACTCCGCCGATGATTTCGAGAACTTTTCGGTAGTTGTCGATCATATCGTCGAGGTCTTCGGGCAAATAATCCGCATCTCCATTGGGCGTTTCCCGTTCCTGAATGGCGGCGATTTCTTTGATATCGAAGTAGTCGAACAAAAATTGGATGTCCTGATTGTCGGTAAAAAAATTGGGCATTGGTTTTTCGGTAATTCAATGACAATGAGTCATTATAGCATATCACGGCATCGCCGCAACCAAACGGATATGCAACCCACGAGGAATACCAGTCCGTTAACATGCTGTCCACTTGTGCTTCCTAGTAGGTTGCCGACCGCCGACGCAACCGCCCGGCGGACGGTTGCCTACCTTCAGCCCCAATGACGCCCAAAGAAATTGACCAAATTAGCAAACACAAATACGTGAACGCCCGGAAAATTTTACACCCCCACGGTCCCACGATGAACAACGTTATAGCATTGTTGTCCAATTTGTGATATAAACAAAAAATGTTAGTCAATGTCGTCTGTCCCGGTTGTCTGAAACGCTTTCGAGTAAGCGCTCGCTTTGCAGGTAAGAAAGGTCCGTGTCCAAAGTGCGGAACAACTATGCTAATCCCCGTCGATGTAATCGAAATTCGAAAAGAAAAGAACAGCCCCATCCAACGGCAAGACTTGGTGTTCGAACCCATTCAAATAAAATACTCCGCCCTGGGAGTGCTAGGAATATTACTGCTGACGTTTCTGTTCGGATGTATTCCAATGTATGACACGCTCCGGGCAGTGTTGGGTATATTGGGGCTCTGTGCCGTTGCTTTTCCTTTGGCTTTGTTCGGTTATCATGTTCTTCGGGATCGTGATGAACTTTTTTCCTTTTCAGGAGAAGAATTATATCGCCGGGTGGGCATCGTCTCCGCAGGGTATATCCTCCTTTGGCTCGGTTTTGAATCGTTTCTGGCAGCAATCCGGGCAGAGGTAATCATCAGTTGCCTCTATTTTGCTGCATTTGCAGTACTGGCAACGTTGCTAGTGTGCCCGATACTCGAATTCAAACTTCCAGACGCATTTTTGCACTATTGTACTTTTGCTTTTGCCGTCATTTTTTTGCGTTTTCTTCTTGGACTCGGCTGGTTTTGGAGTTCAAGCGGACTAGTTCAACACAGTGCTGCTCCTCCTCCTCCACTCCTGCCCGGAATGTAAAATAGACTTGTTGCATGCCCCCGATCTTGCCATAATCTTTCTATAACAATGGGGCTATGGGGGCATTCTATCCCATTTCCCTTTTTCCGTCATTTCCCTTTTTCCGTCAAGGAGGACTCATGGCACGCGTAGAGAAAAAATTGGAATTGTCCGGCGGTTAAGGGCACAAAGATTCTCGAAGAAAAACAGACCAAATTTTCCTCGTGCTGGGTATACAACCGACACTGCACCGCAGTGTAGCACACCCTCCGTTTTTTTTGTCAAGACTTTACTTCTTGAACCAGTTCCCGATTTTACCCTTGACTGAGTTGTTGTACTCTTTCCGCATCGGCGTAGAGACAAGAATCGGACTAAACGTCTGCGTATCCACTAATTCAAGGGATAGTTTATAATCACGCTGCATATCCCGATTGCCTTCCGTTGTACCCGATGTAATGGTTCCAAAAAGCAAATAATCGACCGGCGTGCCGTCCCGCCCCATAACACTGGTGAACTTCCGCATGTTTTCCGTGATGAACAGATCATCTGGACGAAGGCTTAATGCCCGAAGCCCCGCCGTAACGGCACGGTCGCTCACGATTTCAAATTGCTCCGATGAGGAAACCTCTTCGAGAATGGACATTTTGATGTGTTCCTTAAAATCGCCGAGCTCTTCCATACTTCTGTTTTCCAAAGTGATGAAGCACACTCTTCGTTTTGCTTGAGAAGCGGTATTGTAGCTGACCTGCTGAATGGAGCCTCGTGCGGCTTCTGCGAGAAGTTTTCCGGTTGCCTGCCGTACCATAGGATTGTAGATTTCGGCACCGGCTCGGTTACTGCCGACCATATCGAGTTCATTATTGTGCATAATCCTCGCCTGGGTGCCTTTGCAACCGAGGAAAATGCCTCCGCAGAGCAATGCCGTTAAAATGATAATGGAGAATAGTCTCATAGTGTTGTTTGAAAGTAAGGAATACCAAATTTGCAATCGTAATGCAGAGTAAAAAACAACTGCGTTCTTATGAACGCAGCTCCGTTTTTAACAATTTTACGATTGCATTTCTACCGTTTTTCGCCGGGTAAAAATAAACCTTCGGTTAAGGGAGTGCGCCTCGTGGAACCGTATCAATCTTGCGATTTCGTTCTTAATAGCAGGCGAAGCCTGATCGACATTTTCCAGTACCAATACGGTTTCGCGTCGAGGATCATCGTCAAGGATGAGCAGATCGCAGAGCCGATGCCAAAGAATCGCCCGATTGATAAACGGCGACGCAACACGCGGATTGTGCCTTAGTACGTCCGGCAAACTGAAAGACAAAGATTGTTCCCAACGTACATTTTTCAAGGCGGTGTAGAACATTTCCGCCAATGATACCGACGGCAATGTTTCCATCGTTTCGGCTAAATCCAGTGAAATATATTGTCCGTCGTTGTCGAGAACGTTTTCCCGAAGGTCTTCCACACTGTCCCAGTACTCCGAGTCGTCGTGATAGATTACACCGATTCGTTTCGTAGTACCTGTTAACGTTGTCCTATCCCGATGGGACTGTAATGTTTGAATCATCGCACTCCATCCTCTTATGCCTATTTCGCTGGGGAATGATAGCAAAAAAACGAAAACAGGGGAAGAGCAATTTTGTGTTCATTTTGGCTCAGGCTTTCGCCGGAAATTCACATGTCCGAAACCTGTGAAATGAGGGGAGCGGTGTGCGCTGATGTTGCCATTTTGGGCGTTGGCGTGATGAAAAGTGCTGGTTTTTGGGGAAAATGTGCCGACTTTCGCCGAATTCGGATTGACTCGGCGAATGGTATGATACAAAATGGGATTATTAGAGGTGCCCTGATACAGTACAACCGTGAAAAAAATAACATACGCACTATTGTCAACATTTCTGTTCGTGTTGCTCTCGGCTAACCTTGACGCCGCAGAGCGCCATGCCGTTCCCAGAGAACATCCTCGACTCTTCGGCAACGCCGACGAACTCAAAGCACTCGCCGAAAAACGACCGCAAGAATTTCAACGAATGAAAGCCGTCGCACAAAATCCCCAATCCGGTGAATACGCACGAATGGTCTCCATCTCCCTCGTCAACGCCGTCGAACCCGATGCCGCACTTGCCCGGCAAGCAGTTGATCTCGCCATGAAACGAGTCAACGCCCCCATCGTTACCGGACACAATCCCTTCGGTTCCGTCCTCGCCGAGTGCGCCATCGTCTTCGATTACTGTTACGCTCAATGGACTCCCGAAGAGCGGGCGAAGTTTATCGACTACTTCAATCGAACCGTCGCCGCCAACGTTAACGAGGAAACGCACGTCTTTCACAACGGCTGGTACGGATACAAGAACTGGGGCTACGGACTCGCCGCTTATGCAACTTACTATGAAAATCCCCAGTCGCCGAAACTGCTCCAAGCGATTGAAAAGGAATACATCGAGCGTGCCGCGCCGGCATTGGAATTGAGCGGCGACGGCGGAGGCTTTGCCGAAGGTTATTACGTCAACTATTGGATTTATCAATGGACGGTCTTCTGCAACGTTGCGTACCGTTGCGAAGGAGTCGATTACTTCGAGATGGCACCGAAGTTTTTCCGAAATCGTGCCGTCGCTGGAATGTTCGAGATGTATCCGGGCATCGGCATTTACGGTTCGCGGCGACCGGTTCCGATGGGAGACGGCGACGGACGGCACTTCGGCGGAGATAGGGACAACACCCTTAACTCCCGGCGCATTTTAGTGGGGCATTACCGCGATGATCCTGCTCATCAAGCGGTACATACTTTCAATGAAACTACGCCGAGAGTCAGCGTCGGCGATTATGCGTACAAGGATTTTCTCTGGCGGGATACGACGATTCCGAAGGTTGATCTTTCGACGTTCAAACTTTCGCATTACAGTCCGGGACCTGGACATATCTACGCCCGGAGTTCTTGGGACGAAGATGCGGTGTACTTTTTCTTCCGGTGCGGCGACCGATTCACGGCGCATCAGCATCTCGATGTCGGCTCCTTCGTGATTTACAAAGGCGGCGAATTGGTCGGCGACGGCGGACACTACGACGGATTCGGTACGCCGCATGATGTTAACTATCATCTTCGGACGATTGCTCACAGCACGATTCGGGTGATCGATCCTGATGAATCGTGGGAGGTTCGGGGACGTTCTTCCATCAGGGCGGGAAGAGTTACAGCCAACGACGGCGGACAGCGGTACGATTGGCGGCAGCACAACGGTGCCGTGCCGGATGCCGAGGCATGGCATGAAAACAGAGAGGTTTGGGAGACCGGCGACATTCTCTCTTTTGAAGACAAGGGGGATCACATTTTTATCGAAGCGGATTGCACGAAGGCGTATTCGTCAAAAATTGAAAAGTTCGTTCGGCAAATTGTTTTTCTGCGACCGGGAACGTTTATCTTTGTCGATAGGGTGCGGGTGCAAGACCCGGCGCACAAGGTGATTTGGAATCTTCAAGCGATGAAAGAACCGAAAAAGAATTTCAATGCCGGTTGGACTTGGACTTGGAACAACGGTATTAGAGAAGAGTTGTCCCTGAAAACGCTTTTGCCGGAAAAGGTGAATGTAGAATTGTTCTCCGGCGATAATTTATACGTGATCGATGGTATCAATCACCCTCCACAACGGAACACGGGTCCTGCGCCGGAGTGTCGGATAGAAATATCTCCACTGGAGGCGAAGAAGGATTATGTTTTCGTTCATGTCCTTTATGTACACGCATCGAACGCTTACTCGCATATTCCCAGAACGGAGTCGGTTAAAATTAATGACGACGTTATCGAAGTGGCACTTCTCAATCAACGAAGAAGGTTTGTGTTTAAGCGGTATATTACGACACGGCAATAACTTGCCTTTTCTCTTTGTGTAACCGGGTGCGTCAAAAATTAGTTGGAACTTTTTCCGCTGGGACAGTAACATTTATCTTTCTATCGGGTACAATGGAATCGGCTCATCATTTATGTTCAACCCTCTTATGCAAAAAACAATCATCCCCCTCTGTTTATCGTTCTTCCTACTCGCCCCCTCGCTCATCGCACAGAGTACCACACTAACTGTACAGCAGCGAACCTTATTGCAAAGATTAACGAACCCATCACTGATTCGCTACCACGTTTTCGACGGCACACCAACCTCGCCGAACCGCGCACCGACGAAAGATGTCGAAAACTCTGACCTCGTCTATCGGACAGAACATCCCCTCGGAGCAACAGAGCCGGGAACTGTGTTCCCGCTCACTGCCGTGAGGCTCGATGCCGGTTTCTTCGAAGCCCCCAAACTCGCCATCGACAAAGCGTTCTCCGTCGAAATGCGAGTCCGCTTGCTCGGTGCCGGTACGCAGAAAGGAAACAACAACTACGACAACGGCACACTCTTCGGACTCGGCAACGGTTACGATAACGGAATCCGATTGACGACCGACTGTCCCCGGCAATCCCTGACATTCAGCATCGGAAGACCCGAAGACGCAAAGTCCCGAAATGCGTACAGTTCCCAGCCCGTCCCCTATGGGGTGTGGTTGCACATCGCAACGACCTACGACGGCAAAACGATGAGGATTTACGTCGATGGAATGCTCTACACCATTATCGACTACGACGGCGCACTCACCGAACCGCAATGGGGCTTCCGCATTGGTTACAACGGTGCGGGTGTCGGTTCCGTCAAAATGGATGTCGCCGAAGTTGCCGTCTATAAAGAAGCACTCGCACCGGAAGAGATTCTCGCTCATGCTCTCGGTCAACCGAAACTTTCGGAAAGACACGCCGCTTTTCTACACAAAGCGATTGATGCAGTATTGCAGAAAGATTATGCGGTTGCCGAAGAGCAAATCGAACAACTTCTCTCGCTGGAAATGCCGACGGCGGAGCGTTATGCTGTGCGGAAGTTTCAGGCGGAACTCGCTGCGATGTCGGGTAAGTTATCGCAAACGCTTCGGCTTGCGGCAACGCTTTTGAATGAACCCGACTTACCGCCCAATCTTGCCGAGGGGTTAATGAGGCGGTTGATTCCATCGGACAATCTCAATCCGCTTGCCGTTGCGTCGAGTGCGGTCTATCGCAAAATACTAGATGATCCTTCGTTCAATCTCGATGCCCGACAGAGGTACGCACTGGAAAAATGTTACGCCCAGGCACTCTTCGTCGAGGGCAACACAACAGAAGCAAAAAAACTACTCGACGAACTTTATGAAAAAGAAAGAGAGTTGAACAGCGCAACCCTCGTCCGGCAGAATCTTTCCGGCGAGTTTACGGAGTTGTATGAACAGTATCGGGAAAGGACAACGGCAGCGGTTGTTCCGTCGAGAACAGATGCTAAGAGCCTTTACGCCCTTGCCAACTCTAATCAAACCTACTTTGTTTTCGTCGCCCCGGATGGCAAATCGGAAAATCCCGGCACGCTTCAAGAACCGTTCGGCTCGCTCACCCAAGCGAGAAATGCAATCCGTCAATCGAAGACAGACGGATTGCTTTCAATGTACGAACACGTTCATGTTATTGTGCGAGGGGGTGTCTATCCTATAACCGAAACCTTCGCATTGGAAGCACAAGACTCCGGTACGCACAAGACACCGATCATTTACACAACAATCAGCGGCGAAACGCCCGTCTTCACCGGCGGCGTGTCCGTGTCAGAATTTAAGAAAGTCGAGGACGCAAACATCTTAAACCGTTTGCCGCAAGAGACACGGGACAAAGTTTTCGTTGCGCAAATTCCGCCGGGGACGACCTTTCCGCCTGCCGCTCCGCGCGGCTACGGACGCAACGGACTCGGTGCGCAACCGGCAGTCGAACTCTTTGTCAATGACAAGCCGCTACAAATCGCTCGGTATCCCAATGCGCCCAAGCCGGGGGCAGCGGATATGTTTAAGGAGTCCGAAAATACTTTCATGCGAACCGGCAAGGTACATCGCGGATTCTTTAGAACACCGGAATCGAATCTGCCCGGTATCTTCGAGTATTCTGATCCTCGCCACGAACGCTGGACGGAGGCAAAGGATGCGATGCTCTTCGGGTACTGGGGACATCTCTGGGGAATTACGAGCGGTCGTGTCGAAAAAATTGATCCGGCAACGAAACAAGTTGTGCTTGCAACGAATAATCCCTACGGATACCGTGAAAACATGCCCTATTACGCTTTCAATCTTCTCGAAGAAATTGATGAGCCCGGCGAATGGTATCTCGACAGGGAGAATAACAAACTCTACCTCTATCCGCCGGAAGGAGTTGATATGAACGCTGTAAAGGTTCGCCTTTCATGCTTTCCGAAAGAATTTATCAGTGCGAAAGATGTTTCGCACGTTTCACTGGTCGGTTTGCACTTCGAGGAAGGCACCGGCAACGCTATCCGAGTCGAAGGCGGCGAAAACTTTAACATTATCGGTTGTTCTATTAAACGTTTTGGCAACTGGGGAATTGGTCTTTCCGGGAAAAATCATACCGTCATCGGTTGCGATCTCGTTGCTCTCGGCGGCGGCGGAATCGATTTGAACGGCGGCGACATTCGGACATTGACTCCCGGCAACAATCTTGTCGAAAACACGTTCATCAACGATTTCAGCAGGGTTGACCGATGTTACGCTCCGGCAGCCGCCATCGGCGGAGTCGGCAACCGATTGGCGTACAATCTGTTCTGCGACTCTCCCGGTCATGCCATCCGCGTGGAAGGAATGGAGCATACGATTGAGTTTAACGAAGTGCATAGCATTGTCTATGAGTCGGACGATCAGGCGGGCATTGACATTTGGGGCAATCCTTACATTCGGGGGATGGTTTTCCGTTACAATTACTGGCATCACAGCAATTCCGGTCGGGAGTGCGGTTCGGCAGGTATCCGGCTGGACGATATGATCAGCAGTGTGTTGATTTACGGGAATGTTTTCTTCCGCACGAGCGGTTCCAACTTCGGCGGTGTGCAGATTCATGGCGGCAAGGACAACATCGTGGACGGTAACTTGATGATTGATTGCAAGTTTGCCGTCAGTTTTTCGCCTTGGGGAGAGCGGCGTTGGTTGGAGCAACTCGAAGGAGAGACGTTCAGTCGGCGGAATCTTCGGGCGGGATTCAATCCTGAATCGCCGGTGTATAAGGAAAAGTATCCTGACTTTGCCGAATTGAAATTGAATGCTGACCGCAATTTTGTAACGCGGAATGCGGCGATTGGTGTCGATGCGTTTTCTAACAATATCCGGCGCAATGTAACGTCGGGTAATCTCATGCTTCCGTGGATGCCGGGGTTGTTCACGGAAACGCAGGGAATGGTTGCTGGCGGTGCGGAGCGGGTCTCGGCGGAGGCGAGGAGTGTACCGGGGCGATTGTCGATACCGATGGATTCGCCGTTGTATGAGTTGCTGGACATTCCGCCGATTCCGATGGAACATATGGGACTGTACATTGACGGAATCCGCAGGGAGATTCCGCAGACGGAGATCACGCCGTTTTTTGTGCTGGAATGAGTTAATAGCCTTGTTCCGTAACCCAGCGCGTCATTCCCGCGCAGACGGGAATCCAGACGAAACGTCCAAAAACCTTCTTCGGGATTCCCGTTTTCACGGGAATGACGAGGTTATGCAACAGGTCTATTAGTTACCGATGAAAGCCCTAAAAACGGAGGGCAGACTTGGAGCAATTTTAGTGTACAATGGACGGTGCATACGTTGGAAATTTTAATTCCCTACACACCGGCACTGGTTGCCATGTTCTTCTTGCTGATGGGGTCCGCCTTCTTCTCATGTAGCGAAGCGGCGTTTTTTTCGCTCAGCCAGTCCGAGAGGCTTGCGCTCGCCGAAAAAGGCACTCTCGGAAATCTCGCTCTCCGACTCCTCGATACGCCCGAGCGTCTGCTTAACTCCATTTTGTTCGGCAATCTCTTCGTCAATTTGGTATTCTTCACAATCTCTGCTTATGTGATGTTTCAGTTAGAACAGAACAACCTCGCCTGGGGAATCGGTGTCGCTTCGCTCTTGGCAGTAATCATTCTCGGAGATATTCTGCCGAAAAATTTCAGCATCCTCGCCCCGCAGTTTTTTGTTTTGCTCGTTTGTGTTCCGGTTTCCTTTGTTGTTCGGATATTACAGCCGGTTTTGCCAGCACTCTCGTTTTTGAATCTCCTCTCACGCCGCTTGTTTTCCCCGAATTTTGCACCGGAACCGCATCTTCGTGTCAGCGATCTAGAACGTGCCGTTGCTCTTTCCGATAACGATGCCGCTCTGCTCAAAAGGGAACAACGGTCATTGCAAAATATCGTTTCGCTTTCCGAAATGGAAGCCGCCGAATTGATGTGCCCTCGATCTTGGCTCAAAACATTTCGACCGCCGATTGCCTTCGAGCAAGTCCTGATCGAACTCAACGGTACGCTTCCCCGTAGCGGTTACTGCTTGCTGACGGAACCCAATTCCGACGAAATCGTTTCCGCACTATGTTTAACCCGACTCACCGCAGCAGGACTGGAAACAGAGTGGGACACAAAATTTGAAGACGTGATTTACGTTCCGTGGTCGGCATCGGTTGCCGAAGTCTTTGACCGCTTGCAACAAACGAACCACAAGGTTGCCGTCGTGGTGAACGAATTCGGCGAAACAATCGGCATCATTACGATTGACGACATCATTGCAACGCTTTTCACCCGGGAACAGGGGCGCAGTCGAGGGCTTTTGGATCGTCGGGAATTGAAACGAATCGGTGTTCATCATTGGCAACTGACTGGCTTGACGAGTTTGCGGACACTGGAACGTAAGTTCACCGTTTCGTTTCGGCGGTACTCGAGTCTGACCGTCGGCGGTCTTCTTCGGGAAATTCTCGAACGTTTTCCGCGCATTGGCGATGAGTGTCAGGTTGAAACGTTACAATTTCGCGTCGTCGCCATTGAAAACGAGCATGATTTGACCGTGCAGTTGGACGTGCATTTGACATCGGACGAGCAACTACACTAAATTTGGTCAACAAGTTCGATGAGATCGTTGAGATCATCTGTGGGTCTTTGTTCGTAACCTGCAATGACACGGTCTTCGTAAAGCGGGAACATAACGGCTTGGTTCGGACAGACTCGAGCACATGCCGGACAACCGTCGCGGCACGCATCCGGCTGATCTACAAAGGGTCGGGAATCATCGCCGATAGCATAGACACCGAAAAGGCAATAGTTGACACATTCCAGACAGGCGTTGCATAGGGCAACATCAATGACGGGATACCATCGCGGTTTTGGAGATTCATCGAGACGTTCCACTTGACCGCCGCTGATTCCGCCATCGGGGATATGAACGGTTTCGTGTGTCTCGAAGACTCCGGCATAGGGAATCTGAAAATATCCCAATAAGTTTTTGCTGGAACGTTGGGAAAACGGCATGAGAAAATACGCTGGTTCCGGCAGAAACCGCAAACGTTCGATGAGCCGATGGTCGGCAGGAAAATCGTACAGCAAGGGAATTTCCAAGACTTTGACGTTGAATTGTGCCGCCAAGAGTGAGGCGGTTTTGGACGTTTCCTCATGTCGATGTCGAGAAACGACGAGTGTAGTGAAGTTAATGCTCATACAGTTTCAGTTTATACCATCTGAGGCGCTCATTTTCAAGGACACGATTCGAGAAATTTTCCGCCGAAGGGAAAAACAACCCGACCTCATCGGAAAACTTGGCAACAGGCGGACTTGTCCAAGGGTGTGTGTCCACGTTTAGTGGGCGCACACTCCTGTTGGGAATGGCGGAAAAAGAGTTAGGGGCTGGCATAGATAATTGGAAACCTCTAAAAATACCCTTCAGAGCCGCAACAAGAAGGTTGCGATGCCACCTTTTCAGCACTGCGACCTTCCGGTCGCGGCTCTGATTGACCGTAACAGGAGCACGTGAACGTTTGGAAATTTTTACACACCCGGGGTATCCCCAGCGATTTTTTTATGGTATAGTGGAGTTATTCATGGCATAATGGAGGCACGATGAGTTTATCAGTCAATGCCATTTCGGGTTCGCTGGCGGCGGCTCATCAAGTTCAACGGACTTACGCAAGTCTTGCGAATACGATGACGCAACTGTCCACCGGTTCACGGATCAATTCTGCCAAAGATGATCCGGCGGGTCTCATTGCGTCCGAACTTATGCGTTCGGAAATCACGGCAAGTAACGCCGCCGTTAAAAATACCGCGATGGCAAACAGTATGCTGAACATTGCCGAAAGCGGAATGAGGCAAATCAGCAACCTTTTAATCGAAGCGAAAGGATTGGCTGTGGAGTCGGCACATACCGGAGCGATGTCGCCGGAAATGATCCAAGCCAATCAAATGCAGATGAATGCGATCCTCGATTCGATTGACCGCTTGTCCGGCATGACCAACTGGCTCGGCAAGCCGCTCTTGGATGGTTCGCTCTCTGCCAAAAATGGCGGAGCATTATTCCAACTCGGTCCTAATGTTGTTTCTCAGCAGCAGGTTACTGTTCCCATTGAAGGAACGAAAACGCATCAAGTCGGCGGCGAGGCGGGCTCTTTGATGGACTTACGGAGCGGCGGAGCAGCATCGCTGGCAACGAATCCCGGCTTGGCTGACCAAATTTTGAGTGCGGCAATCTCCCAAATTTCGGTGCAGCGGGGAGAAATCGGAGCAACGCAACGATACACATTGGAACCCAATCTGACGGCGTTGCAGGATTCTATCGTTCAGTTGACTGCTGCGAGGTCGATGATTTCCGACACCGATTACGCCCTTGCGGTTTCCAACATGGTGCGCGACCAGATTTTGCTCCAGGCGGGTATGCAGACGCTTGGATTGATCAATCAAAGCCGAGGTTACGCCGCTTCGTTGCTCGGTTAGGGTGCGTTGTGCGAACACAACACGTCGGCTAAAATGATTGTGATGACTTTGGTATCTGCACACAGACAATCGACGGGCGTTCCCTGCTTGGACGAAAAACTCGGCGGCGGACTGCTGCCCGGTACCATGACCGTTCTCGTCGGTTCGACCGGCATCGGAAAAACGCAGTTCGGACTCCAATACGCCAATGCCGGACAAACGCAGGAAGGACAACGAGGCATCCTCTTCGATATGGCGGCACGAGTCGATCCGCAAGGGCACAAAGACTATGCAGAGCGGCTCTTTCAATGGACACTGCGAGACGAAACACCGGAGCGAAGGTTTGATTATGTTCACTTTTGGGATGAATCGTACATCATCGGCGATTACTTCCGTGCGCTGACTTATAAGGGCAAAAGAGTTACCAAACGTGATCTCGATTTCGACCAGTGGAATGATTGGCAGGCAGAACTCTCGAAGCACTTGGATGCGACGATTGCCTATTTTTACGGACATTTCGTCCGAGGCTGCAAGCGTTGCGTGGTGGACGGTATCGAGCCGGTGCAGCATCAGGGGGAGTCGATACAGTTTGAATTGCTGGAATATGTCTATCACCAGAT
>Ga0099364_10003840_pt1 | contig 23044 bp, 17 predicted proteins | sample TergutTh196P3_FD_73070 | JGI IMG/M metagenome (GOLD analysis project Ga0099364, IMG submission 73070) | Microcerotermes parvus P3 segment gut microbial communities from Pointe-Noire, Republic of the Congo - Th196 P3 | ecosystem: Host-associated > Arthropoda: Insects > Digestive system > Gut ...
ACGCTTTGCTCGATTCATCCTTAAGGTCGAAATAGGGCATGCGGAGGTGGTAGAGGTAAGGCTTTGGCGTATCAAGCGTTTTCAGAATGGCTATTTTGATGTCGGGATTATTTACGCTTGGAATGATACCTATAACTTGCGCCTTGCCTGAATAGGAATCGCGGGTCAACGGAATCCCGTAACTGATGGCCGGCTCGAAAATTTTCACCTCGCCATACTTATCCGCATCGTCATATTCAACGGAGATGTAATACACCTCACCTTTCTCGGCTGTCTCCAGGGCGGCAACCGTCATATCATGAAACGCATTACAGGTTGATATATAATGCGTTTCAGGTTTTTCGACGTCGATGGTCTCTATTACAAGCACCTTGCAATGGTCTAACATTTTTTCATCAACCATTTTCTGAATATCCGCCTCGTCTAACCAGCCCAGGTCCAGTTTCGCGGGATCGAGTTTCGCCGTTCCAATAACTCTGCAATTCCCCTGAAAATCGTCGGTAGATACCTGACGGCTGTTTCCGCCACATGCCGTCAGCAGGGCGAATAGCAGACAGACAGGTAATTTCACAGGAGAAAACAATAATGGAATAACGGAATAACGGAATAATGGTTTTCTTTCATTAATACTTGTGTGTAAGTGATTACATGATTGTTTCATAATAATTTAAATAAAAAAGTTGTGTAATAAATAAAAACGAATGTTGCTTAGGGTTTGCGAACGCTTCCAATCCTTGTTAGCGGGTGCAAAAGTAGCATGAAGGTTTTCAATAACATGTCGACAAATGTTTACATTTATCAAATACGATAAAAGGGTAAATATGAGTATTTATGCTGATTTCTAACCGGTTTCGAAATCAGCATAAATGTTAAAACTCATACCGGCGCTCAGGTTGCCGTTTCATCCGAACCAAAAAAACAATCCGGAGAGATTGCCAAAGTACCGTTTGCTTTCGGGGGTTCAGTCGGTATTCGAATGGGGATAATGTACGCAATCAAATGCGCTTTGCCATCTGCAACCGGTTTTGGTCCCCGCGAACCCTGCAAGCAAAAAATTCCTGATACAAACACGGCGCATAACGCCGGAACTGATTTAAAAATTACCTGTTTCATTTTTTTTGAAATTAAAAGATTAATATTGCTTGAAAGCGCTTTCATCCCTTAATTCCGCGAGGTTGTAAAAGGTAACCGGTAAAATGCGTGTATTTTATTTTTTTTATTAAAAATATGCTTTTATCTTTGTGGCGGAAATTATTATTATGTATTGTGAACCGACGTCATAAAATTTTTAAAAACAGCATTTTATCGATAGTTCCCGCCCTTTTCTTCCTCCTGTCGGCCTGTGGAAAATCCACCCGAAGCGCTGACTTGAAAACTGAAAGGGAATCAATCGTATGGTCGTACCTCCTGGATGCGGATTCCTGTATCAGAGCCTTTCAAACCGACAGAGCAAAAATCTATCTGGATTCGGCGCTGTGCTATGAAGCGGAGATAGCGAACCCGAAAATACTGGGCTTTTTATATGCTAAATTAGCAGATTTTTACGTATTTAAACTCGACGAACAGGAAGCGCACCGCTTTTATTATAAAGCCCTTGAACATTACGAAAAATCGGAGCAAACAAACCACGAAAGCCTTATTATCCAAATCTATAATAACCTTGCCTCTTCGTATTTCCGGAAAAACGATACGGAAACGTTAAAAAAAATCATTGATAAAATTCTACCGTTAGCCCTGTCGCAACATGAGCGTAAGGACTTAATCGATGCGTACCGCATGACGGCATTTTATTATGGAAAACGATACAAAAAAGAGCGTCATATCGCCTTTTTAGACTCGGCTATTTATTACGATAAAGCGGCTATCGCCATTTATGATGCCGATAGTGAGGCTGTTACGGCGAGCGAAAAATTTCGACCGGAAGAAATTGCATACAACTACATCAATTTGGCCTCCAACCTTTATGAAAGAGACGCTTCACATCCCGACACAATCAGCGCTTATGTCGCCAAAGCCGAAGATATGGCTAACCCGAATGATACGGCCATGCTGCTCAACCTGCTCTGGATGAAAGGATTGGTCGCCTGCAAAAAGGATGAACCGGAAAAAGCAAAGCAACTGTTCACGGAACAACTTCAAATCATGGACAGAAGCATGAAAGGTGACCCGCTCTCCATGTATGCAAGCCTGTATCAAAAATTATCGGAAATTGCTGAAAAACAGAATGATAACGGCAAAGCCCTGGAATATGAGCGAAAAAGAATCGACTGCCTCGCTCAAATTCACGATTCGCAGCAGTATGAGACGGTGCGCGAACTGGAAACGAAACACGAAGTACGGCAAAAAGAACAGGAGGTAGAAAGGCTGACCGACCTGACGGCGTATCAAAAAAAGAGAAACCTCCTGTACATATACATATTAGCGCTCCTCGTTATTGTTTTTATCGTCGCGGGTAGCCGGTTTCGACTGATGAAAAAGGCAACCGAAACACAGTTGAGGCTCACCCGTTCCGAAAAAAATGAAGCGCTCCTTCAAATCAAACTCAGGGAAGAGCAACTGGAAAAGGAAAAGTTTGAAAAGTATGACGTTCTGTTAGACAGCCATTTTAAACGGATACAGATATCGGAAATGGATGATGAACTCAGGGAGTTAAGAAACGAACAGCACAACCTGAACGCCTTGATAGGCGATTATGCCGGCAAACTGAAAAACTATGAAAAAAGGAAATCGGGGGAAACCGTTTTTCAGACCGATGAGCCGCTTCACACAAGCGTGCTCGGTGAGATTTACGGGCTTATCAAACGGAGAATAAAAGATGTTTCCACGCAAAGGGAATATTTTGAACAACTTGCAACGGTCGAAGACTCCTTCTTCCGGCGACTGGCCGAACGCGCTGAAAGTGACTGCCTGTCAGCGCTGGAAATGCAAAGATGCGTCGCTATTCTGATCGGGATGAAAGCGCAGGACATCGCCGAATGTTTCTCGGTCGAGCCGCGCAGCATCCATCAGGCGCGGCACCGGCTGAAAGTGAAATTGAAGGTGGATAAGGAAACGGATTTGGATATGTTCCTGAAACAGTTTAGCCGGTAACAAATGGGAAAACGAAACGGTATCGTATTGCTGCTGCTAGTTGCAGCCTGTCTGAATGCCCAGACAAACAGGGCTTTGATAATCGCCGTCGGCGACTATCCGGACGACAGCGGATGGGACAGAATACATGCCGAAAACGATTGTAGCCTAATCATCCCGATGCTGCATGCACACGGGTATGACGACACATCAATAACGGTTCTGCTGAACGAAGAAGCAACTAAGGCGCAGATAGTGAAAGCGTTTCAAACCCTTTCCATGGAAACCCGATCCGGCGATTACATTTACATCCACCTTTCCGGTCACGGACAGCAAATGGCTGATGACAACGGAGATGAGGCTGACGGACTGGATGAAGCGTTTATTCCCTATGACGCCCGTTTCAGGTACAGAAAGGGACATTACGAAGGCGAAAACCACCTGCGCGACGACGAACTGGAGCCGTTGATCGACGCCATCCGCCGACGGGCGGGCGATAACGGGAATGTGACGGTCGTGATTGACGCCTGCCACAGCGGAACGGGAACAAGGATACCCGAAGAAGAGGAATACATCCGCGGAACGGCCTATATCTTTGCCCCGCCAAATCATGCGGCGGTCGCGGTCAACGCCGAAAACTTCCGGCTGTCGCTGAACAGGGGAGCAGGACTTTCGCCTGTCAGCGTTTTCAGCGCCTGTCAGCCCGATCAACTGAACTATGAATACCGAACCGACCATCCGGTTGTGTACTACGGAAGCCTTACCTACTTCTTCTGCGAATTGATGAACGGTGGCAACAGTGAGGAATCGACCGGCTCTTTCTATCTCCGGCTGAAAGAAAAGATGGAAAACTACTTCCGGAAGAAAAACAGGAAACAATCCCCCTATTTTGAGTGTACCGACGCCCATCACCATTTTATCATCGGCAAAGCGCATGGAAACAGTAACTGATATAAGAACCCTTTTTGATGCGTCTTCATCGAATGTCGATTTGCAAAAACAGGTTTCGACGCTGTATCAAGCGTGTAAAAATAAATTCACCGCCTATATCTGTAAAATCCATCCCGACATCGACCGGCAAACGGCGGATGAAATCTACCATGACAGTTTTATCGCCATGTACCGGCAGGTCAGGGAAGGTAAATTAGTCGAACTGACATGCAGTATGGAAACCTATTTGATAAGCATCGGCAAAAACATCGCACTCAAACATGGCGCTGACCTGCGAAAGCGGCAGGAACAGGTTTTTACCGGCGACTTCCCTGAAATCGCGGAGGTCGGCGAAACGGATGAAACGTGGCATAAAAAGCAGGAAATAGCCCGCCGGCTGGTTTCCGAAATGAAAAACCCGTGCAGGGAAGTGCTCTTCCTCTTTTACTGGCAGCGAAAAAGCATGCGTGAGATTGCGCAGGCAATGAATTACAGGGACGAAGACAGCGCGAAGAGCCGGAAAGCAAAATGCATGAAACAGTTAAAAACGATGATGATAAATACTTTCAAAAAGGAAGGACTGAATTAATACAGGCAAGTTATGAACGATAATCAGGAAAGTATCGACCGGTATCTGCTGGGAGAAATGGACGGAGACGAAAGCGTCGCTTTTGAGAAACGGCTGGCTGGCGACAGTGAATTGTTTGAAGAGACCGAACTGACGCGCCATATTATTGGGGCAATCCGCGCGGAAGGCGAGCAGGCCGCAATCAACGCCATGAAATCCATTCCGGAAGAAACATTCCGGAAATGGATTGAAGCGCCGCAACCGGCCGTCGGGCAATCGGAGGAAGTTGTCGGAGGACGCGGGCAATCGGAGGAGGCTGTTGGAGGAAGCGGGCAGGCGGAGAAGGCAGTTGGAGGAAGCGGGCAGGTGGACGCGGGCAATCTGGGACACCGGCGGCGGGCCTTCGGCGGCGGCAGCCGGAGGCGAGTCTATCTGTGGCTTTCGGCGGCGGCGGCGGTCGTATTCATTTTTTTGCTCTATACAGGAACCCGCCCCCGGCATACCGCCGAACAGTTATTTTCGCAGTATTACCGCGTTCAGACATACGAAACACATCCCGTCAGGGGCGGCTTCGACCTGAGCCTTGACGAGAGGGAATGGATACGGCAGGCGGAAACTTGCTACCGTCGGGCCGACTACGCCGCCGCCCTGTCGTTCTACAACCGCCTGCTCACTGAAAGGAAGGACAGGAAAATGTTGCCGGAAGAAGTTCTTTTCTATTCGGCCATCTGCCGGCTCGCGACTGACGACCTGCCCGGCGCCATCGAAGCGCTGGAATATATCTCTTCCGACGAAACATTCGTTTTTCGTGACGACGCGCTTTGGAGCCTTGCCTTCGCCTGTCTGAAATCCGGACAGCGCGCCAAAGCGTCAGCCTGCTTTGAACGTCTTGCCGCAGGCGCAAGCGACTATGCCGGCAAAGCCCGGACGCTGTCGGATAAAATAAAAGAAAAAAAGTGGTTCTAACTAAATATCCCTGTTATGAAAAAATTACAAATAAAAACATGGCTAATCTGTCTTTTTGCATGTACCTGGGCGTCCGTCTGTTCGCAAACATCCCCGCAGGACGCCATCCGCGAATTGAACAATCGGGGGAAAGCGTCTTTCAGGAAAGGAATGTACAGCGAATCCGAATCGTCGTTCCTCAAAGCGCTTGAAATGCACGAACAGTCCGCCCGACAGGAAACAGCCGCCTACGTCGAATCGCTGAACGGCCTGGCGAGAATTTACCACAAAAAAGGCCTGTATCAGCAAGCCGATTCCTTGCTGCACAAAGCCCTCAGCCTGCAAGACGGCGCACCGGAGCAAACAGGCCTTGAATATGCCGAAACACTTCACGATCTCGCAAAGTTGAATATGGAACGGCAGCAATATGCCGGCGTCGAAGACCTGTTAAACGAAGCCATTGAAATCAGGAAAAACAGACTGGGAGAAACGCACATCGATTATGCCGAATCCGTACATGCACTGGGCTATTACTATCTGTTCCTGGGCATTCTGGACAAAGCGGAATCCCTGCTGAACGAGGCGGCAGGCATACGTTTGAAAACGTCGGGCGAACTGTCTTTGGAATATGCAAATTCGATGCTGGCGGCAGGTACTTTGTATTTGATGAAAAGCGATTTCGTCCTGTCAGATGAAAAATACAAACACAGTATGGAGATCATCCGGACATTAGTCGGAGAAAATCATCCGGACTATGCAGAAACATTGCTGTCCTACAGTATTTTAGAAACTACAGTGGGCAAATACGGCGAAGCGGAAAAATCGCTCGCCGAAGTATGCGCAATCACTGAACGCCATTACGACAGAAAACATCCGCACTATGCCGTTGCGCTCTCGACTTTAGGCGCCGTTTACGTCCAGCAGTCCGAGTTTGAAAAAGCGGAGCCTGTTCTGCTTGAATCCCTGCTCCTGATCAAAGAAATAATGGGAGAAATGCATAACTATTATTATAGCGCATTAAACAGCCTGGCGTATCTTTATCAACTTTGCGGCCTGGACGAGAAAGCCGAGCCATACCTGATTCAATCCCTGAATATCCGAAAGGAAATGTTCGGCGAACATCATCTTAGCGTTGCCAATGCCCTCAATGCGCTGTCCAATTATTATCAGAACATGTCAAATTACGACCGGGCCGAAAATCTGTTGCTGCAAGCCATCGGTATTTCCAAATCCATAACCGGCGACACCACGCTCCAGTATGCTACTCAACTGTCAAACCTCAGCGTCATTTATGATAAAAAAGCCGAGTTTGACACATCGCTGGAATATTCGGAAAAAACGCTTGCTATCCTGAAAAATAAATTGGACGATTCTCATCCGGACTACCTGACTGCACTGGAAAACCATGCATCCACCTTTCTGTCAAAAAGTAAAGCACTGAAGGACACCGCTTTACTCTCGGCGGTCGCTTACAACAATAAAACCGTTGAAGAACTGTTTCTGGAAATTTGCGAAAAACGCAAGGCCGCCCCGGGAGAAAACCGTCCGGCTTATGCCCGTTCGCTCAACCATCTGGCATACTGTTATTACCGAACCGGACAACCCGAAAAAGCCGAAACCACCTACAAAAACGCGCTGTCTGTCTTCAATGAACAACATCCGTACCGCCTGGCAATTTTAAGTAACTTGGGTATCCTCCAACATCGGTCGGCAAATATCCCGCTCGCAGCAGATTACTATATGCAGACCTTTCAACTGATCAGGAATCAGATTGAACAGAAACTGCTGTTCCTTTCGGAAAAGGAACAGACGCTCTACTGGAACTCGCTGATAAACCATGCCGGGTTTTTTAAAACATTCCTCTACCGGTATCACGACAGCCTACCCTCGTTTGCCGGCTTTATCCATAATTATGAACTGTTCTCCAAATCCCTGCTGCTCAATTCTGCCCGGCTTATCCGGCAATCCATCACCGACAACGGTGGCGGAGAAGCGTTAAGATTGCTTAAATCCGTTGATGAAGCAATCGTCAACCTGGAAAATGAAATAATAAAACAGTTCGGCGTAGGCAGTTCGGCTGATATTCACCATTTTCTGGTAAACAGCGGTGATGAACAACTGATTCAGTTGGCCGACTACCTGAACAGTCAAAAAGAATTTGTCAGCCACGAAGAAAAAAACCTTGCCCGTGATTACGGAGCGTACAACCAGTACAGGACAGCGTTTTCAATGGAATGGCAAGAGATTCAGTCCGTATTGAACAGCAATGAAGCGGCCATCGAGTTTTTGAGTTTCGATTATATCGATGTTGAAAAAATTGACATTACAGACACCCTTTACTGCGCGTTACTGCTTCGCGCCGGTGACCCCTACCCCCGCATGATCCCGTTATGCAATGCCAGGGAACTGCAGGCAGCCCTGCACCGGTCGAAAAACGATCCCGCCGCACTGTTTCCCGTCATCTGGGCGCCGGTCGAAAAATACCTGACAGACGCAGCGCATGTTTACATCGCGCCAACAGGACTGCTGCACTCCGCCTCATTTGCCGGCATTCAAAAAGAAAACCGCTACCTGTGTGACGATTATACCATCCATCACCTGCTTTCGACAAAAGACATCGTCCGGCTGAAAGAGCCTGAAAAAAAGACCCATCCTGCCGGTTATGCCGTACTTTTCGGCGGAGCCGACTTCGGCGTCTCGCCGGATGAGATGGAAGAGTTCTATTCCGGGCAGGACGCGTTCGTTCCGACGAACCTGAACCGAAACATGCTGGATTATATGGACCCGTCGCGTGGACAGGGTTTCGCTTACCTGTCAGGCTCTAAAACAGAAGTGCAAAACATCGAACGGTTACTGTCGGAAAACAGTTGGAAAACAATGTTATTCACCGACCTCGAAGCAAATGAAACGCAATTCAAATCCTTTTCGGCCAAAGACGAAATCTGCTCGCCGCTTTTGATACACCTTTCGACGCACGGTTTTTATTTGCCCCTGCGTCGAAGCAATACCGGCGACATCCATCCATTGCCGGCAACCGATGCCGACCGAACTATTTACCGCTTGTCCGATAACCCGCTGATACGTTCGGGGTTAGCCCTGACAGGCGCCAATCATGTATGGCGGGGAGGCGATCCCGTGCAGGGCGTCGACGACGGCATCCTGACCGCCTACGAAATATCGAACATGAACCTGAGCCATACTGAATTAGTAGTCCTTTCCGCCTGTCATACCGGATTGGGCGACATCAACGACAGCGAAGGCGTCTTCGGGCTTCAACGCGCATTCCGGTTAGCCGGCGTGGAAACGATGATTGTCAGCCTGTGGGAAGCGCCCGACAGGGAAACGGTCGAACTGATGACCGACTTTTACAAACTGTGGACTCAGGGCCTCGACAAAAAACAGGCCTTCACAAAAGCCCAACTGAACATGCGCCAATCCTACCCCGACCATCCCGAGAAATGGGCAGGGTTTATCATGATTGAATAAAGCGTCGTTCAGAGTTCTTTACTGGTTTGAATCACTGCTTCATTAATTGCTTTTACTTTTTCAAAGTTCATCTTTTCAACCTGACGGTCGTATGTTACTAATCCGTTTATCTCATGTTCAACATCCGTTGTTTGCGTATAGATGGCGCAACTTACGCCGCGATAAACCATCATCTGTTCTACTTCCGTCAATAACATCACATAAGTATCAGACAGTATATCCTTGTTAATCATTATTTCATAGGCATTATTTCTTACAGGCCAAAGATGTCCTCTGACAAACAGCCCCTTACCTCCAAATTCACCTATTGACGAAGCTCTGTTTTCTTCCGGTCGCGGCGTATTCCTGTCGTTTATAGCGCCGTAATTATGGAGATCAACAAAGTCTCCATTACCAGGGTCTCCATAAGCCGGACGGTATCCTGGGGCATAATTATAACCGGAATTGCCGTTCACAAGACGTGTAGGGTCATATTTTTTAGTCCAATCCGTAATATCCGTAACATCGAAAGCGCCCCAGTTTTCGTTGAAAGGCACCCAGGCTACGATTGAGGGAACACTCATCAACTGGTCAATTATCTCTTTCCATTCGGCGCGAAACTGAGAACGGATTGCAATCGAATCTTCTCCATCCGGCTCCCAGATATTAGGCATATCCTGCCACACCATCACTCCAAGTCTGTCGCAATGGTAATACCAGCGCATGGGTTCTGTCTTTATATGCTTGCGTATGAGATTGAAACCGGTTTTTTTAGCAAGTTCTATATCATAAAGTAATGCCTCGTCGGTAGGCGCAGTAAATATACCATCAGGCCAGTATCCCTGATCGAGCAGACCTAACTGAATTACAAACTTTCCATTCAATAGCGTTCTTGTCTTGCCGTCAACCTTTCCGAGCGAAATCGAGCGCATACCAAAATAGCTCTCCACATAGTCGATAATTTCACCGTTTTTGTCTTTTAATTGAAGATTGAGACCATAAAGAAAAGGATCGTCAGGCGACCATAATTTTGGATTCGGGATAGAAAGGTAGAACTTACTGTTTGCATCACCTTCCATCATTGCAACCTGACGGGCGCCATCCATTGCGATTGCATTTATTTTCATATCGTTACCGGTTGTGATGACTTCAATTTCAAGTCGGTTATCAGTCAAATCGGGCGTAAGTTTTACTTGCGAGATATGCATTTTATTGACAGGCTCTATCCATACAGTCTGCCATATTCCAGACGTGAAGGTATAGTCGCCTCGCGGCCCATTTTTCCCGGAAGGCGCTTTACCGTCATTCGGGTCCCAAGCGCCCACAACAAGCGTATTTTGACTTGACGTGAGATAATCGGTTATGTCGAGACTGAAAGCGGTATATCCTCCGGTGTGCATTCCGGCCTTTTCGCCGTTGACAAATACAGAAACCACTCGATCTACTGCTCCGAAATGGAGTAAGATTCTTTTTCCACTCCACGAGGGAGGAACTTCAAAGTTACGGCGATACCAAATGTTTGTTTCGTCAGCACGGCCAATTCCGGAAAGTTCGGCTTCCGGCGGGAATGGCACCAGAATTTTCTCGCTATTCTGTTCAAAACGGATGGGAGCGGTTGCTGTAACGGGGTCGAGTAATTCCTTGCCACCCATGTAGTCCCACTTGCCATTGAGGTTCATCCATTCGGAGCGAGCCATTTGCGGACGCGGATATTCAGGTAGCGGGATTTCGGCATTATATGCCTCAGTTGTCCAGGGAGTAGGAAGGGTGAATTTTCCGGCAAGTTCGTCGGTTTTGTTTTTGCAATTCGAGCACTGAACCCACGTCAAAGATACAAAAACAAGGCTCAAAGCCAAAGTAAAATAATAAAATGATTTTTTCATAGGAAAAAGAATGATTAATGATTAATGATTAATGATTAATGGGTGAATTTTCATTATTGTGAGAGATGTTTGTAGTAGCGGAAATTGTGGTCGGGGAGCAAATCGGGATGAAAGATCGCTATCAATTCGGCCAATAGATAATCGGGATGTAGAGGAACTTCTTCATAATACGGCAAATAGTTGACATTGCATCCGAAGATGCGGCGGTTGAGGAACGGGGCGAAAAGGCTGTAGGAAGAAAAATCGGCTTGTAACGCGCTGTATGTCATATCTTCATCGCGATTGTAAAGAATCGTCCACAGGTCGGCATGTATCGCCTTCTGTAAGACTGTTTCAAAACTTAAAGGGACACCGCCGGCGCCCCGCAGGTAAGCAAACAAATAATCGGCGCCGGCGTCTTTATACAGGTGCGCCATGTAACTCTCGCCGCCGGAGACATACCATGAGTTACCATATCGCATCTCTGTCATCAGTTTCGGACGATAGGTTACATTTTCAGTAAGCGCTTTCAAACGGAGATAATTTGATTCTGTGGCTTGGAACAAAGAATCGGCGAGTTGACTTGTGCCGGTAAGAAGTCCTATGAATTTGATCCATTCGGCGCGACCAAGCGGGTCGGTTTCCATGTAATCGGTGCATTGTATGAGAGGGATACCTGTCTTTTCCACTGCGCCATAGCTCCCATGCTCAAAAGGTGAAACGATTATTACTTCCGTCCCTAACGCTATCATCTTTTCGATATTGGGCGAAGTCGCCTTCCCTAAATCCTGAATCAAGCCCTTTGTTAAACGGGCGTTAATTGTGGCTTCTCTGATATAACTACCCTCGCAGACGCCTACTATATCATCGATGGCGCCCAACTCGACGAACATGGCTGCATGAACAGCCGTATAAACAACCATCTTACGCAAAGGAACACGAACAACCGTACCTGCAGGCAATCCCGTGGGTAGCGGTTTGTCGTGCGGAACTAATAAGTAACGTTGCAACAGTTTGCCTTTATTCCATGGGTCTTTTAATTCCACACTTGTATATCCGTCGCCGTTAGTTACGATGAAACCCGTAGCATAATGCATCGCTTTTTCATCGAATGAGCCGTCGCTTTCGGAAGCGGAACGCGGCTTAACATCGCATCCCACGATCAGACAAAGCAATAATAATATGTAAATTCTTTTCATTCTCAGTTACCCAAAATCGTGACAAAGATAGGTGATGGTTTCGGCAATTCAAAAAAAAGCGCCTCTTCATTTGCGAATAATTCGTAACGTTCTTCGTATTTCATAATTATTTATTATATTTGCACCCCAATTAATGTAAGGGGAAATGCCTAAAGAGCGGAAATCTTTGCATACTAATATACCTGATTAACTGTATGTTGAAAAATGAACTTGGCCGTCTGAACTGTCTACGACAGAGTAAAAGAAAATTTCAGGACCTCTACGACATCATCGTAGGGACTGATCCTAAGCAGGTTGCAGCTATGTGGATCGATGATGAAGGAAGGGAGTGCAACCGTAGTTTCCTTCAGTTCGATGAAAATATTCACGCAGCTGCTTCACTTTTTCGCCGCCGTATAGGCGAAGAGAATGAAGGGCGCTTTGTTGCGTTGATGATGGAAAACTGTTACCATTGGTCGGTCGCCTTTTGGGGATTGCTGATGGGCGGCTACAAACCGGTGTTGCTTGATGTAAATCACAAGGCGCCAATGGTAAGGAGCCTGCTCGCTGCATCCGGCGCTGTGGCGATTGTCGGCAGAGCAGAGGGGAAAATACCCGTTCCGCTTATCACACTGGAGGAAATCATCGACGCCCGACCGGACTTGGCTTTTGTCCCGCACTTCACCGACGAACTGGCATTGTGTACTTCCGGAACAACAAGCGCCTCCAAGGTTTATGTGTTCGGCGAAGAAGCCATTATAGGACAAGCCATCGGCGTTATTCCGAAGATCACGGAATGTCCCCGCCTTATAGCGGACAGAAAAGACCCTATACGTCACCTTGCATTCCTGCCCATGCACCATATCCTGGGTTTTATGGTGCACTGCATACTCTTCCCCGTAACAGGGAAAACCGTTATTTACCTGAAAGACCGCGCGCCGCAGACCATTCAAGAAGCCTGTAAACGTTTTCGTGTGACGAATCTGATCGTCGTACCGCTTCTCTTGAACAATTTAGTTAACGGCCTCTGGAAGAAAGTCCGGCAGGAGGGCCGCAGCAAGGAGCGTCTTTTGAAAATCCTTTTCGCCCTTAGTAACGGTATTCAGCGCCTGCTTCCGCGACGGGGGCCTGATATTGCGTCAAGTCTCTTAATGAAATCTATCCAACGCAAGTTACTTGGCGATTCGATTCGTACAGTACTTGTAGGCGGCAGTCATATTCCGTTGCAAACCTTAAAGACCGTCAATGCTTTGGGTTACTATCCCATGCCCGGCTTTGGCATGACCGAAAGCGGACTCACCTCATTTGAAACGCGACCTCAGGCGCGCTACCGTATGGCAGGATGTACAGGTACGCCAATAGCAGGTATCAACTATAAGACAGTGGATATGGAAGGAGACCCCGCCGATGTTGGCGAACTCCTGATAAGTGGAGGGAGTATTCATAAGGCGCGTCTGATTGACGGAGAACGTCGTCCGCCCGAATACGACGCCGACGGCTGGTTTCGCTCCGGAGATATCGCACGCATCGAGAAGGGCTGTCTTTACATCGAAGGCAGGTTGAAAGAAGTCATTATCAATGAATCAGGCGAAAATATTTATCCGGATGAGTTGGAAGATGTTTTTGAAGCTATATCTGGAGTAGAACGATTGTGTATTTTGTCGCTCTCCAATGGTTCGCCCTACGAGGAAATCGCGCTTGTCTTTCAACTACCCGAAAACAGTACCGATCCGCAAGAAATTGCAGCTATCGCGGCAGAGATGGCGTTACGCAACGCGAAATTGCCTGTCTTTAAACGTATCCGCCGCTTTTTCGTCGCCGCACAACCTCTGCCGCTTGCTAACGGGATCAAGGTGAGGCGACAAAAATTGAAAGAATGGATGGAATTAGGAGAGATCGATGTGCGACTTGTTGACATTCAATCGGGTATGATCGACAAGGCTGTAGACGGTGTTGCGGCCTCACGATACGAGACAACGGACCTACGGGCTACAGAAAAGTCGGAAATGACCGCAATCCGTGAGGAAGTAATAAAATGTTTCGCAGCCGTGCTCTCCTTAGATACCGCACAGGTTGGCATTAACATGCACTTTTTAGATGAACTTGGCGGTGACAGCTTAGACAGTCTGAATCTCTTAGTCAGGGTTGAGACGTCTTTTGGTATCATGATCGATGAGCGCGAATTTAGGGAATGTTCGACTGTAAACGATGTCACACGCCTGATTTGGCGTAAACGAACCGGGCAAGTCGATTTCCCTACCCCTCCAACCGATTCGGAAATAAGCCCTGTTGTCCGCTTTACCGATTCCCGCGAATATCAATCATTCTGCAAACGACTGAATGAAATATCCCACATAGCGGATCCCTATTTTATCCCCCATGACAGTGTGTTGACGGATGTATCAATCGTGAACGGACGTGAAGTCCTCAATTTTGCATCTTACAATTATCTCTGTATGAGCGGTCACCCTGAGACTGTCAACGCTGCCTGTGAAGCAGTCAAACGCTATGGCACAAGCGCGAGTGGCAGCCGCCTGTTAGCGGGAGAAAAAGGGTTGTATTGTGAATTGGAAGACGAAATAGCCCATTGGAAGTACTCCGAGGCGGCATTAGTCTTTGTGAGCGGACATGCTACGAATGTTACCTTTGTAGGAAATTTCTGTAATGAACGCGACCTTATCCTCTATGACGCGCTTAGTCATAACTCTATATTACAGGGATGCGCCCTGAGTCGTGCTACATGCCGCACCTTCCCGCATAACGATGTGAAAGCGCTTGAGGACCTTCTGAAAATTGGCCGTAAGTCCTTTGAGAAAGTGTTGCTTGTGGTGGAAGGAGTCTATAGCATGGACGGCGACATTGCGCCTATCAACGAATTTGTGCGACTCAAGAAAAAATATGGTCTCTTCCTGATGGTCGACGAGGCGCACTCCTCCGGCGTTATCGGTGAGCATGGCCGAGGTGTGGACGAATATTTCGGCCTTGAATCAACGGATATAGATATCAGGATGGGTACGCTATCAAAGGGCTTGGGCGCATGCGGCGGCTATATAGCTGGGAGCGCCGAACTGATTCAATATATGCGATATAATTTGCCCGGTTTTGTTTTCTCCGTAGGTATAAGCCCGCCTGTAGCGGCTGCAGCGCTGGCAGGGTTACGTCTTATCCAGCGAGATTCATCGCCTGTCAAAGCGCTCAAAAAGAATATCTCCTATTTCGTGAATGCAGCGCGTCGGGCGGACCTCAACATTTGCCTTGCCGGTGAAACGGCAATCATTCCGGTTCTTATTGGCAATGACGAAGATGCCTTCAGGCTGTCCGCCATGCTGCTTGAACGCGGAATCTCGGTCCCGCCGGCAGTATATCCCGCAGTAGCTATGGGAAAAGCGCGGTTGCGCTTCTGTGTCACAAGCAGCCATAAGGAAGAACAAATCGATTTCGCCATATCCCAATTGAAACAATCTGCCTTAGAAGCCGGTATCCAATTGCCAAGGTCTATAGGTTTGTAATTTGAACCATGAAACTGATATGGAGGAATATTTGGCGTAATTCACGCCGGGCGAAAATTACCATTGCATCGGTATTTTTTGCCGTCTTTTTCTGCACCCTGATGAATTCGGTTGTGAATGGTCTGTGGGAAAAAATGAGAGACGACGCATTACGCACACAAACAGGACATATACAGATACATCATAAAGGTTATTGGGACGACAAGACCATTGATAATTTCATGACAATGGAAGCCGCTGTTATCGGTAGGCTCGATGCGTTGGACAACATTGAAAACATATCGCCACGCATCGTAATCCCGGCAATGGCTTCGTATGGAACGCTATCAAAAGGCGTAGCGATAATGGGCATCTCGCCTGAAAAGGAAAAAGAGAAGTCAAACCTGCCGATACGCCTTACACAAGGAATTTATTTAACAGAAACCGACGACGGCATTTTATTAGGGGGTGGACTTGCCGCCTATCTGAATGTGGATGTCGGCGATACGGTCGTTTTCATCGGACAGGGATATCACGGGGCAAGCGCCGCCGGACTGTACCCTGTCAGAGGCCTTTTGCAACTACCTACTATCGAAATGGACAACGGCATGGCATATATGGCCCTGCCAACTACTCAAAATTTTATTGATATGCCCGATGGATACAGTGGAATATTGGTATCAATACAAAAAGAGAAGCTATTGAACGAAACAATAAATGATATTAGTTATCATTTATCAGAAGTAAGTAGCGAAAACTACGAAGTCTTACCGTGGACGGTTACGATGGAAGAAATGATGAAGACATCCGTTTCGCACAAGAGCTTAGTCAGGATGATCATGTTAGTGCTGTATTTGATCGTCGGTTTCGGAATTTTGGGAACTGTCATCATGATGACCAATGAGCGGAAACGGGAATTTGCGATGATGATATCACTCGGAATGTCACGGAAACGGCTCAAAGTCCTCACCCTTTTCGAATTGATAATCCTTACGATGACAGGTGTGGCGCTTGCAATGGCAGTTATCATACCCCTGACATATTATTTCTCGCTCTACCCGATACCCCTTACGGGCGACATAGCACAGGCATACGTGGAATTAGGTATGGAAGCCGTAATGATTACGACATGCGAAACAGGCGTCTTCATCAATCAGGCGACCACCGTACTTATCTTCGCCGGAATAACTTTTTTCTACCCTATATATAAAATAGGAAAACTGAAAATAGGTAGGTAGTTTTCAGTTTTCAGTTTTCAGTTTTCAGAAGGAAAGTTTTCAGTTTTCAGTTTTCAGTTTTCAGAAGAGGAAGTTTTCAGTTTTCAGTTTTCAGAAGAGGAAGTTTTCAGTTTTCAGTTTTCAGAAAAGAAAAGCAAAGCAAAGCAAAGCAAAATAAATTATGTTACTGAGATTAAGTTGGAGAAATATCTGGCGCAACAAAGTGCGTAGCGGCGTCATCTTGACGGCTATTGCGCTTGGCCTGTTCGCAGGCACTTATCTTGTCTCTTTTATGACAGGATGGATGACTGATGCGGCGAATACGGAAATAGCCAATCACCATTCACATTTTCAAATTTACCACAAACGGTTTCTTGCAAATAGCGATATCAACGCTTTTATAGACAGAGAAACGGTTGAAACGGCGCTGAAAAACTGTGATTTCGCCGACAAGATGAAGGCATCGTATCGCTTAAGCGTTAACGGTCTGTTGGCGTCGGCTGCCAATGTGACAGGTATTTCGATGAAGGCCGTTAATCCCGAAGAAGAAAAAACGGTCTCGAATATTTGGAAGTGTATCCCCGATACGCTTGGTGAATTTCTTCCCGGCGACGCCCGTATGTCGATTGTCATCAGCCAAAAAACTGCCGAAAAGCTGAAAGTGCGGCTTCGTTCAAGAATCGTTTTTACTTTCGCCGACAGCAACGGCGATATGAAAAGTTTAGCTTTTCGCGTTTGCGGAATATACAATACGCCAAGCCCTCAATTAGACGAAAGCAAGGTTTTTGTGCGCTATGAAGATATTTTTGCCGAAGCCGCCCTACCGCCAAATGCCGTTCACGAATTAGCCATAATCGTCAAAGACATAGAGACCTGCGGGACACTCTTCCCAAATCTTATCGCCTTGCTCCCCGACTTAGACGTAAAAGACTGGAAAGCATTGTCACCTATGATGGCTATCAGCCTTGATTATATGAGATTTGTCGTTTTTATCTATATCGGGATCTTTATGTTCGCACTTTCATTCGGTATCATCAACACGATGCTGATGGCCGTACTGGAACGCACCTACGAGCTCGGGATGTTAGGCGCTATCGGGATGGATAAAAGAAAAATATTCAGGATGATTATGCTCGAAACATCGTTTCTGACCATGTTAGGCAGTTTTGCCGGGGTATTATTAGGCGCGCTGTTAGTTATTCCAGCTATGAAGTCGGGTATTGACCTCACTCCTTTCATTGGCGACAGTTTCAAGGAGTATGGTATGAGTTCTATTGTTTATCCCGTCCTTAAAGTCGATATGGTTGTGCAAATCATCTCGCTTGTTATCGTAACCAGCATCCTATCCGCCATCTATCCCGCAAGAAAGGCGTTGAAACTGAAATCATTGGAAGCAATAAGGATTTGAAAACTGAAAACTGAAAACTATGAATACAATTATTGAAATGAAAGATTTGTGCAAGATATTTAAAGACTCTGCACAGGAAATTTTGGCTGTGAACCATGTGACGCTTGATATTTCTGAAGGTGAATTTACAGCGATTGTCGGGCCGTCGGGTTCGGGGAAGACCACCTTGTTGAATCTCATCGGCGGTTTGGACGCACCCTCTTCGGGCAGTTTGCATGTGGCCGGCAAGGACATCTCCCTACTGAAAGAAAGGGAAATGACCGCTTTCCGGCTGCATCACATCGGCTTTGTTTTCCAGGCCTATAACCTGATACCGGTGCTGACGGCAAAGGAAAACGTCGCGTTTGTGATGGAGTTGCAAGGGAAAAAACGAGATGAAACAAACAAAAGAGCCGTCGAACTGTTAACCGCAGTCGGCCTCAGTGACCGCATGGACAGCCGTCCGGCCAAGTTATCTGGCGGACAGCAACAACGGGTAGCCGTAGCGCGTGCGCTTGCCTCCAAGCCAAGGTTTGTCCTCGCCGACGAGCCTACAGCCAACTTAGACAGTAAATCGGCCGAAAACCTCTTGGAGATCATGGAACAACTTAATAAACGGGAAGGCATCACCTTTGTCTTCTCAACCCACGACCCGCGCATAGTCGCTAAAGCGCGTCGCATAATTACACTTGAAGACGGAAGAGTGGTCAGTGACAAGAATGTCAGCCTACTTTGCTGATGTATCTTAGTTTATCCATATCAATGATTTCAAAATCTTTGCCTGTGAACGAGACGATGCCCTCCTGATGCCATTTTGAGAGCGTCATGATGATATTTTCGACCGAGCAACAGGCAAATTCGGCCATCTCTTTTCGTGTCAGCGACAGCTTGAAGGAAACGTTGTTATAGATTTCTTCCGACAGATAGATAAAAACATCGGCTATGCGGGCTTCTTTCTGTTTGTTGGCTACGCTGATGAAGTTCAGGGTAGAGCGTTTGAACATGTCGGTAGCTAATTGAAACATCGCGACGGCATAGTTCCCGTTGTCTTTGAGCAGTTCGTATAGCACGTTTGATTCAATCAGAAAAACCTCGCAGTCTTCGACAGCTACGACCGAAAAAAGGTTGTTATCCTTGTAGAACAGGTTGGCGCCACCAAGTATTTTGGGCGCTGCTACAATCGTAAGAATCGTATTTTTACCGTTGTCGGCCAAATGATAATTAAACTTCACGATACCGCATTGCAGGTAGGCTATGTGAGTAGGCGGATGACCCTGCTTCAAAATGGTTTCACCCTTATTGAAATGCAAATAGACAGACGCCTTTTCAATTTTCCGAAACTCATCGGGCGAAATAAATTGCAGGGAAATGCGCCTGAAAAAACTGTTATAACCCTTTAACTCTTTATCTAAATCCATATAAAACAACTCTTTACAAAATCGATACTGTAATCTTTACTCCTAAACATAAAAATTTCCTGCAAAAGTACACTATTTTAGTGAATATTTAACGTTACTTTTGCAGGAAATTTTTCTTTATGAGAATCCGTTTTCTAATTCTGTTGATTATCAGCGTTCAATTATTATCCGATCAGGATAGTTTCTGAGATTTCACCGTCTGATTGAAAAAAAGAACTCCAATCCGCCGCCTGGACGTTGTTTTGCGGAGATAGTACCTCCGTGAAGAAGGATCGCATTTTTTACAATAGATAATCCTAATCCGGTGCCGCCAACTTTACGGGAACGCCCCTTATCGATGCGGTAAAATCGTTCGAAAATACGTTCGAGGTGCTCTTTAGGGATTCCTACCCCGTTATCGCTATAGGAGAAAAAGTAAAAAGCGGGGTCTTCCGTATTACATTCAATATAGATGTCAACGCCCTCGCCGGCATACGCAACCGTGTTGTCGACTAAATTACGAAAAACCGAATACAGTAACGACTGACTTCCAATGCAAACAAGCGATAGCGCCGCCGTCTTGTTGTGAACGTTTATATGCTTTCCTTTCAAGGCTATCGCCGCGTCATCAAATATATCGATAATAAGTTTTGATAATTCCACCCGTTCTTTCACCACTAATCCGGGCGCCTCATCAATGCGTGTGAGCGTCGAAATATCATGTAATAAGGATGACAAGCGGGTGCTTTGTTGATAACATTTTTCTATAAAACTGTTTAAAATTTTCGGTGAAACGTTTTTGTTGTTGATAATGGTCTCTAAATAACCCTGGATACTACTGACAGGTGTTTTTAATTCATGTGCTATGTTATAGGTCAGCTGTCTCTTTATACGGTCCTGTTCCGCTTGTTGTTTAAGTACTTGCTGTTGTTCGGCCACTAACGCTTGTTTCGTTTTTTGCAGACGTGAATAAATCTGAACGACATGACGTGAGATATGACCCACTTCATCATTCGAAAAAGGCTCCGGGAAATTGTCACGGTCTTCACAAAATTCCGGCAAATCGTCGTGGTCTTCATTTTGAAAATCGTCAATATCCTCGTTTTCGGCTTTGGATACAAAATCATTCAAACGGTTAATATTAGCTCCAAGCAGGCGCATTACATTGTAAAAAACAGCAACAAAAATAAGTAAGATCACTACGGTAATAGCAATAAACAATAAAGTAATTTTAAGGTTTGATGCAATATCCGAATCGTATGGAGCGCCTATTCTGATGATACAGGTTTCATATTTTTTAGCTGAAAAGAAATAATCGTCGCCTGTTGATACGGAGCGACGCCGCACATCGTAACCCGACCCTCTTTCCATAGCCTGCCTTATTTCTTTTCGGGATAGATGATTCTCTACATTTTGAAGGTTTCTGACTTCCGAATCAAATAAAACTGTCCCGGAAAAATCAATGATGGAAATACGGTACATTGACTTGGAAGTCGAAAATTCTGACGACAAGTCACCTATCGGGCTCTCTGATGGCAGGCCACGCATCAGTTCTTCATGGATAATATCTGCATGGGCTGTCAGTTTGACCCGTAACAATTCGATTCTGTATTGTTTTTCCCGTATGTATTGAAATCCGGCAAAACATAAGCTAATGAGCAAAAGCGCGGAAGTGACCGACCAGAAAAGTCGTAAGTGGAATTTGGTATAACTCCTTCGTTTTGTCTTCCTTTTAATCTCAAATTCCTTCATATTTTCTAATTTTAAATAACGAAGCAAAGTTAGCAAAATTTTTTTTTATAAGAAATTTTGCGGATATAAAAAAAAAATCTACCTTTGCGCCCGCTTAGATAATATGGTATTAATTTATTAAAGTAACGATTTTATGTATTTAGATTCAACTAAGAAAGAAGAACTTTTTAGCAAACACGGAAGGGCCAAGTTGGCCACAGACACAGGCTCGCCAGAGAGCCAAATCGCTTTGTTCACGTTTCGTATCAACCATCTGACAGAGCATCTGAAAAAGAATCACAAGGACTATAACACTTCACGCTCGTTGAAGATGTTGGTTGGTAAACGTCGCCGCTTACTTGATTACCTGACCCGTATCGATATTAATCGCTACCGGGCAATAATCAAAGAACTCGGAATCAGAAAATAATCATTTTCCATATCAATGATATTTTTTGGAAATGACCGCTTTCGTAATCGAAGCGGTCATTTTTTTCCTTACTAAACATTGAACCGGAAATAGATTAGATCGCCGTCCTGTACGATATATTCCTTACCCTCCACACTCATTTTTCCGGCTTCTTTGACAGCAGTTTCCGACTTATACCCGATGAAATCGTGATATTTTATTACTTCTGCCCGTATAAATCCTCTTTCTATGTCGGAATGGATGACGCCCGCGCATAACTGAGCTTTGCTCCCCTTATGAAATGTCCATGCCCGTACTTCTTTCGGGCCGACTGTGATGAATGTTTCAAGGTTGAGCAATCGGTAAGCCGCCATTATCAAACGATTCATACCGGATTCACTTAAACCGATTTCACCGAGGAACAACGCCCTTTCTTCAAAAGTATCCAATTCGGCGATTTCACCCTCAATCTTAGCCGCCAAAATAAGCATTTCGGCTTGCTCTGATTTCACCGCCTCACGCACCTTCTCTACATAAACGTTTCCATGAACCGCGCTTGTTTCGTCTACATTGCAAACATACAAGACCGGTTTGTTGGTCAGTAAGAACAAGTCATGTGCAATTTTCAGGTCATCTTTCGTATCAAAAGTCACCGACCGTGCATTGTTTCCCTGTTCTAATGCCGTCTGATATTTCGACAATACTTCATAGACTTGTTTTGCATGTTTGTCACCGCCTGTCTGCGCCTGTTTATATACCTTATCAATACGTCCCTCAATCGTTTCCAGGTCTTTCAACTGAAGCTCCATATCCACAATTTCCTTATCACGCACAGGGTCTACACTACCATCTACATGAAAAACATTCGGGTCATCGAAACATCGCAACACATGAATAATCGCATCCGATTCCCGTATCTTTGCAAGAAATTTATTACCAAGCCCTTCACCTTTACTCGCCCCTCTTGTCAAACCGGCAATATCCATAATCTCGACCGTAGTCGGAACAACACGTTGCGGATGTACCAGTTCGGCTAACTTGATAAGCCGTTCATCAGGCACGGTAATAATACCCACATTCGAATCAACCGTACTAAAGGGGAAATTTGCCGTATGCGCCTTCACATTCGACAAACAATTGAATAACGTGGTTTTACCAACGTTTGGAAGTCCTACAATACCACATTTTAAAGCCATAATATTTTATTTTTAGTTTTTGAATGTAATCAATACCAAAACAGGGTTATCATCATTATCAATATTTGCTCCCGTTTCTTTTTATGCTTATATATCCCCTTAATGCGCCTCCAACCAATTACTCCCTACCCCGCAATCGGCAATCAACGGCACCTGTAATTCGATAGCCCCTTCCATTTCATCGAGCACAATTTGGCGAACC
>Ga0099364_10003841_pt1 | contig 23043 bp, 25 predicted proteins | sample TergutTh196P3_FD_73070 | JGI IMG/M metagenome (GOLD analysis project Ga0099364, IMG submission 73070) | Microcerotermes parvus P3 segment gut microbial communities from Pointe-Noire, Republic of the Congo - Th196 P3 | ecosystem: Host-associated > Arthropoda: Insects > Digestive system > Gut ...
TATTGATGAATTAAGCACAACACCTCTTTCGGATAAAGACTTAATAAAGTTATTCAAGGAGAAAGCAAACACAATATCAAGATTTCTTATTGAAGATGCACAGGCCAGGTTGAGCGAAATTGGTTACTTTGGCATGAACTTTGAACTTGGACTATAAAGTCAACAGCCACAAAAAAACCGGCTCCATGGCGGAGCCGGGTCAAATTAGCTAGACTAGTTCTCTTACCTTTTCCGGCTCTAGATCGGTAATGGATACAATTTCGTCTATGGGATAGCCTTTTTCGAGCAAGCGCTTTGCTATTACAAGATCACGGCGTTTTCCACCCTTTTCCTTCATCTCGTCCAATGCACCCATTTCTTCAAGTAACTCTACAATACCTAATCCCATATTATTTATCTCCTTAAAACTGTCATTATTTGCTCTAGTTATTACATCCAGGTATATTTTTAACCATACACTGTTTTCTTTTCTCTTATCTGCCTCATTTTGAATGTTTTGCCATTCAGACGATACAAGCTTATTGGTTAAATCCTTTAGCCATATATTCTCTTCAGGGGATAGTTTCCTGTTGTCTATAATCTGTATAGGAAAGATATCTCCAATTACAGTATAAATCCCCGGGCTCTTTTCTTCAACTATAAATTTTAACTTACTTTCAAGATATTTTATAAGCTTTTTAGGAGTATGACCTACAATGAATGTGATTGTTTTCTCAGTTAATACTCCTCTCTCAAGAGAGGAGTAAAGACAGACATATGCATAAACTTTGTAGAAATCTTTTACTGATAAATAACTATTGGGACTTTTATACTCAATAATATTAGTTTCCCTGAAAAAGCTCGCAAAATTCTTGTCAATCACAATATCCTTTGGTTTCTTAATAATTACACAATCGATTTCAAGAGGCTTAGAACTAAGTGGATACTCTGTATGAAATTCCAGGTAGTCCTTAAAATCTGCCAATTCAAGATGAATTGCACTTATGAAACCTGTGTGCCAGTCTATGTTTTTATGTTCATTTTTCATACCCTATTACGGCACCGAAATGCGGGGCACTTCAGATTTTTGGAAAATAAATGAAATATTTCATGGCAGGAAAAAGCACCCTGAAAATAATTTGCAGGGGCGGGATAGCAGGTTTAGCAGTATATTGAAGTCGCATGATTTTCAGGGTGGTTTTTCCTGCTTGCAAAAGTATGTAGTAATATATCTTAAATACGCTTAGAAACCTTTTTTATGGCCACTGTTCCCGCAGGTTTAGTTTTTATTCTTTGATATTGTCTTAAGCTTGAGTAAAACTAAGCTGGATTATAAGCTATTGAAAAAAAACCTATCATCACCGATAATTATATATGAGATCAAACAGAAGACTTCGTGGTAAAGATTATGTTGGCTGTCTGATTCAAATATTGCAAATTATTACTGGAGTAACTGCAATAATTATTTTTATATGGCAATGCTCGGGAGGATAATAAAATACTATGTTACTAGCAGCAGGGATTATTTTAGTACTATCTGGCACAATTGGGTTAATTTTACAATTTCAGTATATTAAAGAAAGAGAAAGCAGAAATACAGCTCCATAAATAATTACACAATCGATTTCAAAAAATTAGTCTAAGCACCACCCACAAAAAAACCGGCTCCTTTTGGAGCCGGCTCTGTTTAGCTAAACTTAGTTTAGCAAAACTCTGCTTTCAATTAGAAGCTGTAGGACAAGCCAATGGTAAGACCAATTACATTGTCAGGATCTGCACCAAGACCGGAAATGGGAAGTTCAAGCCAGGCTTTGAGGCCGGGAACTGCAATGGTGGTAAAATCAATTTCTACTCTGGGAGCCATGGTTATACCAACACCATCCATTCCTTTCTCTACGAGAGGGATATAGAAACCAAGTTCGGCATAAAGGAAGTCATAAGTATAAGAAGGTACAAGAGCAAACCATTGAAGACCGGCTTCTGCACCATCTTCGATACCAAAATCTATACCTGCTGCTTCATATCCGGCAAGACCGGCTTCAATACCAAATCCCATGTCCATGAAGAGTCCTGCCCAAAGATTCATACCCATAGAGGCATCAGTATCTTCATTAGTGGTGAATCCAATGGGAAGTTCCAACTGACCATAAAAATCGCCAAGACCTGCCATTTCCATTTCGAACCTTACTCTGGGGGTAAGAAGGAAATTAACATCAAGATCTGCATCTCCACTAAGGTTTTCAGTAGCAAGACCAAAATTTAAGCCAAAGCCTAGACCCATACCGGAACCAAGATCCATTCCATAATAAGCATCAACTTCTGCATCAAAATTAAAACCTACATCAACACCATCGACACCGATGGGGGCAATAACAAAGCCTAAACCAGCCATTAGTTCTAGGTTGTCTACAAGCTCGTTATTCTCGTATTCAGCAAAGAACCTTAAACCCATTCCATCTTCATCAAAATTAGGGATTTCAAACTCTGCACCTACGGTAAGACCAAGATCCTGGGCTGTTGCAATTCCTCCGAACGATACTAGAGCGGCCAGAGCTAAAATCAAAATTCTCTTTTTCACATATTTCTCCTTAGAAATTTTTAGACTGTTATACAGTCTTTACTTAAATATGATACAAAAATACAATAAATTCAACTAAATGTCAATAGATTCCTGATAATATAAGATATTTTTATATAAATTTCATATTTTTCTATATTTTTCATGTCTATACACTCTATTAAAGGTCCTTAAAGGATCATTCATTTATATAAATGCGTCTCATCTTAACAATATATAGCTCTGTTCTTGATTTTTCAACTTAACGGAGTTCTGAGTCCATTCTGGTTTGGAGGGTACTTTGTATATACTTACGTATGCGGCTTTTCATGTTGGGGTCTACGCGTTGGGTAAAGATCACAACATAAACCTTTTCGTTTCCGTCTATGCGCGAGCCGAATACTATGCCTTCTACCTTTAATAACTGGGATTGCAGCCTGATCTGTATGTCGGGGAAAAGGCTGTTCTTGGTAAGTTCCGGGTCGTCAGGGAAGGTGCAGGAAAAACCCACTACGCTTATGTCTTTTATTGTTCCATTTACATAGCCGCCGCTGTGGGGGATGTTTACCGTTGTATTGCTCTCGCCATCGACAAGTGCACGTATGTATTTACGGCGGCCTTTTGCGTTTACGGCATTTAGTATTGCAGTTAATGTTCTTAAAATTACCATTACATCGGATCGTAAATGGGTAAAACCGCATTTTACCTTAATTTCTTCAGTGTATTTATGCCTTACTTCATCATCATTAATGGATGCCAGAACTCCTATAGCGACCCCCTTGGTTGCAGGGTCTGACATTACACCTTTTATCCAGTCTTCCCAGACATTTTCTTTTAAAGCTTCATTTATACTGGCAAAAACTATGGAATCGGGGTATTTTCTCAAAAGTACACGGAGTTTTGTCTCATCTTTTGCTACATAGACCTCAAATTCTTCCTGAGCAAGTTCTGTGACTACCTGATTTTGAATAAAAGCCTGGGGATGAAGAAAAAAAATCTTCCGCCCTAGTGTCCCCGTCTGGGAAGCCGATAAATCAATATCTGCCATGCCTTTATTATACCTAAACAAGTTCCTTTGCATAGCCCCGGTATTCATGTTTATATATAAAAGCCATAATAGTGCAATGCCGGTGAAAAATGCATATTATTCATTAATAATTATCAGTTTGATTTTCTTTACATCCTGCTCTCCCCATGTGCAGGGGCCTGTAAGCCGTATTGCCATGGGTACTATATGCCAGATTAACCTTTACGAGGCAGGAAGGCAGGATGTCTACAACCGCCTTTTTGCCAGAATAGATGAACTAGAGGGCATACTAAGCGTAAATATAGAAGAAAGCGACATTTCCAGGGTAAACAGTAATGCGGGGATCATGCCTGTAAGGGTAAGAAGAGAACTTATTGATCTTTTATTAAGCGCAATAGACTTTGCAGAAAAAAGCAAAGGCCATTTTGATCCTTCCATAGGTACCCTTGTTAGCCTTTGGGGTATAGGGAGTGAGGAGCCAAGACTGCCGGAAGAAGAAGATATACGTTATGCGCTATCTTTGGTAAACTACCATGACATAGAAGTAAATGTTTTGGATTCAACGGTTTTTCTTAAGCGGCAGGGAATGGCGCTTGACCTTGGAGCCATTGCCAAAGGCTATGCTGCAGATGAGCTTGTCTCCCTTCTTGCATCCCTTGGTATAAACAGGGGGATAATAAACCTTGGAGGAGACATTTTTGCACTGGGCGGAAGAGATTCGCATAACGCTGATTTTTGGCGCATAGGCATACAGGACCCCATGGATGCCCTTGGCTCCTATGTAGGAATAATAAACCTAATAAACAAAGCTGTAGCAAGCTCCGGGGTCTACCAAAGATATTTTTACGAAGGAGACAGGCGCTACCACCACATACTCTCTACAGAAGACGGCTATCCTGTTGATAATGGCCTCGTCTCTGTGAGCATTATTTATGAAAACGCAGTTATTGCAGATGCACTCTGTACAGCTGTCTTCGCCATGGGCTGGGAAAGGGGCAGCGAATTTATTTTATCTTTCCCGGGTGCAGAGGGGATCTTTATTTTTGAAGACCTAAGCATAAGGCTAACACCCGGCGCTGCCGCGGTCTTCACCCTCAGTAATCCCACATATCATATTATCGATTAACAGTTTCTCCCCTGGGTTGGGATGTATATTATATACTCGCTATCTAATCCGTACTAACTCCAGATCGTAGATCAAAAAGCTGTTGGGCGGAATTAGATTGTCTATGCCCCTGGAGCCATAGGCCAGTTCCGGAGGTATGACCACAAGGCGTCTTTCACCTACGTTCATGTCGCGGAATGCTTCGTCCAACCCAGGAATGATGCGCCCTGTACCAAGGGGGAGTTCTCTGGAGCCGCCTGTAAGGTCGGAATTATCAAAATACTGACCGGTGAGAAAAAAACCGCGCATATTTACAACAACGGTACTGCCTGATGCGGGTTTGGGTCCTGTGCCTGGAGTCTCTACTACCCAGCGGAGACCTGAGGGACTAGTCAGTGCATTCGCAAAAATTTCATCCAGTGCAGCCTGGTCTCTCTCCCTCTGCGCCTGGACTATAGCCCTATCTTCTGCGCCTATGTTTCTGATTAGATCATCAAAAGTATCCTGATCCGCTCTAAATGCAGCAGCTCTCTCACCGTTGCGTATAATTCTGATAGTATTTATTCTGTCACCCTGTCTTATAGCATTAACTACATTCTGACCGGAAACTACCCTGCCAAAAACTGTGTGGGCTCCGTCCAGCCAGGGAGTTTCAACATGGGTAATAAAAAACTGACTGCCGTTTGTTCCCGGTCCTGCATTTGCCATGGAAAGTATACCGGGACCGTCATGCCTTAAGTGGGCTACGATTTCATCGGGGAACTCATAACCGGGGCCGCCTGCGCCTGTTCCCATGGGACAGCCTCCCTGTATCATAAAATCGCTTATTACACGATGAAATGTAAGTCCGTCATAGTAGGGCGTTCCATAATTGGTAGACATCCTGCCTTCTGCAAGAGCTACAAAGTTTGTTACTGTTATGGGTGTGCTCTCGTACTCAAGACGTACGACTATGTCTCCCCTGTTGGTACTAATCCTGGCAAAGAGACCGTCTCCAAGAGCTAAGTTTGCGGTGGCAAGTCTTTCGTCTGACATATTATCTCCGGAATTTGTTAACCTGTTTTCGCTTGAACATGCGCCTATACCCAGAAGAAAAAATCCCAAACAAAAAACCAGCAATCTATTGTATATTATATTGTTTTTCATAACATATCCTAGCACATAGCATTGAGCAGTTCAATTGGAGCTGACAGAAAAATGCACCTTACATTCTTATTCTACCCCTAAGGCTTCTTGAGAGAGTCAGCCTGTCTGTGTACTCAAGGTCTCCTCCTACAGGGAGGCCGGAGGCAAGGCGGCTAATTTCCGGAGCGTCTTCGCTTAAATTTTCATTTAAAAATCTTTGTATATAAAGAGCTGTGGTATCGCCTTCTACGGTGGGGTTAAGCGCAAGAATAATTTCCTTTACTCCCTCTGCTCTGATACGTGACGGCAATTTCTCTATGCTAAGATCTCCTGGGTGCACCCCCTCAAGCGGCGCAATAAGGCCGCCAAGCACATGAAAGAGCCCGCGGAACTCCCTTGAATCGTCAATTACCTTTACATCCTGCGCTCTTTCAACTACGCAGAGAAGTGTCCGCTCGCGGGTCTTATCATTGCAAATTGGGCAGGGGTCATCTTCGGTAAAGTTACCGCATTGGGTGCATCTTTTAATGGATTCATGTAAAGTAGAAATTTCTGCTGCCAATGCCCCTGCATAGGAGGCGTCACCGTCAAGTATATGGTAGACAAGGCGTCCTGCACTTTTCTTCCCTATGCCGGGAAGTTTAGACAGAAGCGCAACCAGCCTTTCTATGCTATTCATGGCTTATCACCGCATAAGGCCTGGAATTCCGCCGGGAATCATACTCCCCATTTCGCGGTTAATTTCTTCCCTTATCTTCTCCATTGCATTGTTGGTAGCTGCCCTGATTAAATCCTGAAGCATGTCTTTGTCATCCATTACTTCCTGTTCTATTCTGACAGCCTGAACTTCCATCTTGCCATTAATATCAACTTCCACCATACCGCCGCCGGCAGAACCTGTAACGGAGATGTCAGCGAGCTTATCCTGAAAGCTCCCCATCTGCTCCTGTATCTTCTGTGCGTTTTTCAAAATATCAAATGGATTTATATTCATAAATTATTCCCCTTGATCTTTTTCATCAATGATGGTTCCTTTGAATACATTCAAAACTGTTTTAAGATCAGGATTGATATCGGAAGCATCCTGCCTGGTGCTCATGTGCTGGCGCCGGAACTCCTGGCTAAAGGAGCTGTTATCTAGGGAGCCGTTGTCCGGCATAGTTTCATTTGGAACAATAGGAGCCTCACTTACTTTTGCGGCGCTGGAGTTCATAACAACAGTGTTAGTGCCTTTTAATAAAGACTGAACCCCTGCTACTGCATTTCCAAGTTCCGCAGTGCTTATCCATTTATCCAGCCAGCAAAGTTTGGATACAAGGTTCTCAAGTTCAAAGCGTGGAGAAATGGAATAACGCAGATTCCGGTAAAGTTCATGCAACAGTTCCTCTGCCCTCTCAAGTCTAAAGCTATCATAACGATCAAGGACTGAAGCGGAAAAAGCGGATAACTGATGTCCCAGTATTGCCTCCCGGTTTACACCGGCTTTGATGAGCAGCATATTGTGATAGTAAGACGCCAGGTCTATTACAAAAGTTTCCACGGCAACCCCGGAGGATAATAGCTCATCAATAAGATTTAATGCCGCGGAAAAATTATTCGCCGCACAGGCTTCGGCAAATTCGTTGAGCTTTTCCAAACCAACAAGGCCAAGCTTTTCGCGTATTACTGCGCTTCGTATATGCCCCTCGGAGAAAGACGCTACCTGATCAAAAAGAGTATAGGCATCGCGGCAGCTTCCGGTGGATTCCCTAGCTATCCAAAAAAGCGCATCATCCTCAGCCTCTATATTCATCTCTTTACAGGCTTCGCGCAGCAGGGCAGCTATGGTATCCACCGGCACAAGGCGGAAGTTAAACTGCTGACAGCGGCTCCTTATTGTAGCGGGAACTTTCTGCAGTTCTGTAGTGGCAAAAATGAAAACCACATTGGGTGGGGGTTCTTCTATTGTTTTTAAGAGCGCGTTAAAGGCATTGTTGGAGAGCATGTGTACTTCGTCAATAATGTAAACCTTGTAACGGCCGCTGCTTGGTGTAAAGAGGACTTCCTCTTTTATCTGCCTTACATCGTTTACACCTGTATTGGAAGCTCCGTCTATTTCAAGCACATCCATGCTGGAACCGCGAAAGATCTCCAAACACTGATCACAGACACCGCAGGGCTGGGAAGTGGGTCCATTCACACAGCGAAGGGCTCTAGCCATTATTCTTGCAGCACTGGTTTTACCGCAGCCGCGCGGACCGGAAAATAGATAGGCATTGGCAATATGCCCCTTGTCCAAAGAGTTCTTTAATGTGGCGGCTACAAATTCCTGCCCGGCCAGATCATCAAATATTTTAGGCCGGCGTCTGCTGGCAGTTACTTCATAAGACATGGAATAAGTGTAAAGAGAAAAGCGAAAATAGAAAAGTGCCCAAGCAATACAGCGGGAACAACGGCGTGTTGGCGGCACATTGCAATTTAAAGTGCTCTGATGTATGATTACCTGTCTCTGTCAGGGGTCATGCGAGTGGTTTTCGCCCAACTCCGCCAGGTCCGGAAGGAAGCAACGGCAAGCGAAGTGACCGCAGCGCCGTGAATGCCTTGGCAGAGGCTTTTTAATACAACATATATGTATTGCCTCTTGGAAAATTTAAGTATATATTTGTAGAATATTATGAATATAGGTACAGCCGCTGCCGATAAAGAAAAAGTTAAAAAAGCCATACAGACCGGGACACCTTTGACCATTACAACTTATACCCTCCCCCGCGAAATGGATATCTATATAGGGCAGTTGGTTGGCGAGTTCCTCTCGCAGCTCGATAAAGACGATCTAAAAGATTACGTTGTCTACTGCATCCAGGAAATGGCAGGAAACGCAAAAAAGGCAAATACCAAACGGGCATACTTTAGCGAGAAAGGTTTGGATCTTTCCAATCCCGAGCATTATAAAGAGGGAATGGAAGATTTTAAAGAAACCACCCTAAGCAATATAAATCATTACCTTGAGCTTCAAAAAAAACTTGGGCTTTATATAAGGGTAATTTTGCAGATACGAAAAAACATAATCAACATAGAAGTCCGCAACAATGTAGCTGTAACAAAAACAGAGTTAATAAGAATACATGATAAGCTGGTCAGAGCCAGGCAATACAAAAGCATGGAAGACGCACTTTTTCAGGTTTTGGATGATACAGAGGGAGCAGGGCTGGGTCTTGTAATTCTAATGCTCATGTTAAAAAAGATAGGGCTGGACGAAGACTGTTTTGAAATTCTAAGTACAGAGAAAGAAACCGTCGCCCGCCTAAGCATACCCCTGGACAGTACCCGTGTAGAAAACATGATGGAGCTTTCCTCTGCAATTGTAGAGTGCATTAACTCACTGCCGCAGTTCCCCGAGAATATAATTTCCGTACAAAAGTTAATTGAAAATCCTGAGTCCGAGATTACAGACATTGCACGGCATATTTCCATGGATCCCGCCCTTACCGCAGACCTCTTAAAAATAGTAAATTCTGCGCATTATATGCTGTCAAAAAAAGTGGACAATATTACCGATGCGGTAAAAATGGTGGGCATGCAAGGTCTAAGGAATCTTCTTTATTCTTACGGTACTTTAAAGCTCCTTGGCGAAGATACTCCGGAGAAAAAAAGCTTGTGGGAACATTCATACAAAACTGCTTTTTTTGCATACAACCTGGTTAGGAATTTTAGTAAAGACAGCAACCTGCTTGATGATGCCTATGTGGGGGGCATACTCCACGACATGGGAAAAATTGTTTTTTCCAATGTACACCCGGCATTGCTGGAAAGGATAAACAATTTTTGCCGGGATAAAGGCTTGCCAGCTACTACTTTCGAGGATCTCTCTGCCGGAATGAATCATCAGGAGATAGGGGCGGCAATTGCAGAGAAATGGAATTTTCCGGACAGTCTTATAACATCCATAAGGTATCATCACGATCCCGCTTCCGCCCCGGAAAAATTCAAGGAGCTTGTAGAAAATATTTACATGGCAAATATGCTCTGCTGTTTGGAAAAAAACGAGGTTGCCTACGATCAATTTGATCAGGGCGTACTTGACAACTTTGGCTTTAAAAGTAAAAAACATGTAGATGTGGTTCTTGGAAAACTTTCAGACGGTTTTAAGAACGCAAAGAAATAGTGCTTTATTGGGAGGGGTTATGAGTAAGTGTGTGGAAATTACAGGGGAAAATTTTGAATCGGAAGTGATACAATCATCTACTCCGGTTTTTCTTGATTTTTGGGCTGCCTGGTGCGGTCCCTGTCGTATGATCGGTCCCATTGTGGAGCAGCTTGCTGAAGAATACGAAGGACAGTTAAAAGTGGGCAAAATTAACGTGGACGAAGAGGGCGACCTTGCTACACGCCACAACATAGTTTCCATTCCGGCACTTATAGTTTACCACCAGGGCGAAATCGTTAATCAGACAGTGGGCGCCCTTCCCAAGCCAAACATGGAAGCTCTCTTTAAAGAACTGCTATAGACAGAGCTTCAGCCAGTTGGGCAAACTTACTTTCAGAAAGAGAGCCGACATAATTACCTAAGCGTGATCTTAAAATACTGATAAGCTCATCACAGCGAATTGCGCTGGGGTGTTTTAAGCCTTCCTCTACACCAACCTGAACTTGTGTGCTTAAACCTTCATAACTTGTATAAACAGGAGCGCATATCAGCGTGGAGTATGAGCTATCAATAAGTTCTTGACGGGAGACAACAATATAAACCCTCTGCCTTTTTGTATCTGTTGAGGAAGGCTTTGAGCCCAGGGAAACTAAATATAGCTCGCCCCGCTTCATAAATCTGCCTGGAATTTTAGGTTCTCTTTTGCTTCCCTTTCAAAACGCTTTTCATGGGTTTTTAGGATTTTAATGTCTCGTTGAATTCTCTCCTGCCTTTTTAGCTCATTTATATAGAAAACAAGTGCCTTTTCCACAAAAATAGATACATTGCTTTCCTCATTGTATAAAGAGAGCTCTGTCAAAAGAGAGCTGGACAGGGAAACCGATGTTTTGGTCTTAGTAATCATACTACCAAAGTAATACCAAAGTTCCTCGCTGTCAAGACAATTATTTAACAAATTAAAACTATTCACTGCCCATACCTCCTTGTGTTATTGGCTGTTCCCGGAGTTTGGCCGCTTGTTACTGTCACATACCAGTTGCTTCCTCTTGGTGCATGGGGGAGTGATTCGTCACGATTAAGGGTTCTTGTTGCTGTAGTTCCCGCGCTTAAAATGGCATCGGAGGGTGTAGGCACCCAGCCTGCTTCTGCCTCCCCGCTTACCGGAAGCCAGGCATTTCTTTTCCCGAGGAATTCCGCTGCCGCCATGAAAGTTCTGTTGCTCACATCACTGGCGGGTGTTTGACTCAATAAAAGCGCATCCAGTATATTGTCATCCTGATCCATTAGCCACAAACCGTTAGGCGTGTGTATCAATTTCCTGTTCCCGGGAATCCATAGGTCTCTTGCATCACTTCTGGCTCCATCTCCCCCGGAAAGAGCAATATTATCGCTTGTTTCGTCAACTGCACTGTCATCCCTGGTCCTAAGGTGAAGCACTATATAGTCCCCGGCTTTTACCTCCGCCGGAGGAAATTCATAAAAAGGTATTTCCATAGATTGATGCGCTATAAAAAGCCTCATTGCACCCAAATTTCCGCCTTCCAACACAAAAAATTCAATAAATTCTATCCTGGGGTTAGAATAGTCCAGGCGCAGCTCATTAAAAACAATTTTAGGCATGCGTTCATTCCTGGCGCGGAAGGGCACTATCACATTTAAGGTATTTCTGCCTGAATCTTCTACGATGATATCTGCAGTGATCCTCCTCCCCTCCTCCGGCACCCGGGAAAATTCAACCCTAACCTCTGTGCCTTCCTCAACTACAACCGCCTCATAACCTAGGTCAAAATTGAGGGAAGAAACTGTTACAGGATGAGAAAACCTGAACACAAGCTCTGTAGGAGACACAGGCCGGCAATCAATAAATACAGGGGGTTGGGTGCTAAAACCCAGTACCTGCTGTATTACCCCTTCTGTAGAGCAGGCAAGGGTAAGGACTAAGGCAAGCAAAATGACAAAGCCATTAGCGAAAATAATTTTAAAAATCTTCATATGCAGTATTTCCTCCATACGCTATTACGGCACGGGGATGCGGGACACTTTGATTTTTTTTAAATAATTCAAAGAATTTGATCAATTTTATTGATTTTTTGCCGAATTTTAAAAAAATTGCATTTACTTCTATAGTAGAATAACTCTTGACATGCCTTGAGTAATGGCTTAATATGAAAATAACGAAAGGAGCGTATCCATGACAGCAAAGAGTGATATTCCCAGCATCAACGAAAAAGTTGCCGATGGTATAAAACCAGAGGGAATTCCGTATAAAGTACTGGTGGTTGATGATTCAATGTTTATCGCTAAGCAGCTTGGGCAGATTCTGACTTCCGAAGGGTTTGAAGTCGCGGGAACCGCTACCGATGGAGCTCAGGGGGTGGAAAAATACAAAGAATTACACCCAAATGTCGATCTGGTTACAATGGACATTACCATGCCTATCATGGATGGTGTTACTGCTCTGGAAAAAATTCTGGAATTTGATAAAAACGCCAATGTAATTATGGTCAGTGCGCTCGGTAAAGAAGATGTTGTCAAAAAAACCCTTCTAATGGGCGCAAAGAGTTATATCGTAAAACCTTTGGACAGAAAAAAAGTTTTGGAACGGATTATTTCTGTCCTAAAACGCTAAAGTTGCTGCAAAGTGAAAATTAATAATATCGCAGAAAATGTCTATTGCATTAATTTAGATATACGCACTGATGATCTCTTCGAAGGCATTTGGCCCATTCCGCATGGGGTTTCCCTAAATTCCTACTTGGTAAAAGGACAAAAAACAGCCTACATAGACCTTTTTAAAGACTGGGGTACATCGGTAGAAGCGGCAAACAGCGCCCTCCAGTCCATAGGCATGGATTTTTCTACTATAGATTACCTTGTTTTAAACCATTTGGAGCCTGATCATACCGGTTGGCTTACAGAATTCCGCAAAATAAACCCCAATGCAGAGATTATTGCCACACAAAAAGGCATAGAATTGGTAAAGTCCTTCTATAAGATAGACTCAGGCCTTAGAGCGGTAAAAGACGGGGATAAACTGGATCTTGGTAATGGAAAAATCCTTAGCTTTTATGAGGCTCCAAATGTACACTGGCCCGATACCATGGTCAGTTATGAGGAAAGTTCAGGCACCCTGTTTTCCTGCGATGCCTTTGGTTCTTATGGTGCTTTAGGTGATAAGGTTTTTGATGATGAATTTGACGAAACAGAGCACGCTTTTTTTGAAGGTGAATGCCTAAGATACTATGCAAATATAATTTCTTCCTTTTCTACTTTTGTAGAAAGGGCAATAAAAAAACTCTCTGCACTGGAAATTAAGTGCATAGCCCCCAGCCACGGCATGGTTTGGCGCAAAAACCCTCAAACAATAGTAGACCGTTATGTGAAACTCGCATCCTGGGCAGCAGGACCTGCCGAAAAAGAAATTGCAATAATCTGGGCATCCATGTACGGCAACACAAAAGCCGGCCTTGACGCTGTTATACGGGGCATAGAGCAGGAAGGTGTAAGGTATACCATGCACCGCATACCAAACGAGGATGTCTCCTATGTACTTAGCACCGCATACAGATGCTCCGGATTGGTAATTGCCATGCCCACCTACGAATACGCATGTTTCCCGCCCATGTCCTACGTACTGGACATCTTCCGCCGCAAGCATATCTTTGGCAAAAAAGCCCTGCGCATAGGCTCCTGGGGATGGGTAGGCGGCGCAAAAAAAGAATACGACGCCCTCCTTGCCAACCTTAAATGGGACAGCCTTGAATCCGTCGAATGGGCAGGCTTCCCTTCAGAGGCAGACCTTACCCTGCTGCAGGAGCGTGGAGGTGAATTAGCGCGGCAGGTGAAGGGTTCTTAGGGTTTTAGTCAGTAAATGAAGTCCACTGCCAAAACTTGTGATTTTGCTATAGTTTTTGCAGTACATTGCAAAGTTTTATCTGCTCATTTAGCAATTTCTTTACTTACTAGCTGACGTACGATCGCTTCCGTAGTGGTATTATTAGCTTCGGCTTTTATACGAAGCCAGTTTGCAGAGAGGTTATCTACAAAAATGAGAGTATTGCCTTTTGCCGCTTGTTTGGCAAAAAAACCACTCTTACCATCACCGGATAATTTCGGCGGGTTCTTTGTGTAGTATTCATCCAGTGCATCATATTCTTCATCGGTTAAATCCGGCATAATAATCTCCCTATTATAATATCTAGGAATTGAATATGGCTAGTATGAATGTTCACCTCCCCATGCTCTTGACCAGGGTCATTACTATATTTTGATCTCTTTTACTCAGGCTAAGGATACTACGGGTTAATCTGCTTACTTCTGCGGGTATTGAAGAATCTTCACCGGTAACAAGGTATTCTACAGTGACACCAAGCACTTTCGCAATTTTTACGGCTGTATCGGCAGGCGGCATAGAGGAATTTGAACGTACATAGGTATCTATAGCTCTTTTGTGCACCCCTGATAAGGCAGCCAGCTCTTTTTTTACCATTCCGCTATAAATAAGTTCCTGTTTTAAATTTTCTCCAAAACCCATGCTTAAAGAGTACACATATATTAGTAGTTTATATTGACTTCGGTCATCTTATGTGTTACTTATATATTGATAGACACAAATATGCGTCTTTTTTAGACGTATTTTTGGATTTGCTGGACTATTTTTCAGCAAAAAGGGATGGCATACATTGCGGCTATCAACAAAAAATCTTTACTTATGCCTTTCAGCAATATGTTTATTAGCCGGAGCAGCTATTTATCCATTATTTAGGGGTCCAGAGCTGCTCATATGGAATTTCCTTCCAAAACCATGGTTTTGGGATTCCATGAGAATTTCATTAAGTAATGAAGGGGGAATTTTAAGTTTACTGATAGGCAGTGCTCCCGACTGCCTCTGGCTTTTATCGGGAATTTTCCTGTTACGCTGGCTTTGGTTTAAGGATACAAAAGCCATGAAGATATACATAGTGCTTTTCTACATTCTTGCAGCCAGCCACGAAATTGGACAGTACTTTGGCATAATTCCGGGTACTTTTGACATTGCAGACCTTTTATCCATGACGGGCACAGCCCTTATGGAAGGTATAATTTATCATTTTTTAGTAAAAAGGAGATTATTAAGACATGAAGAGAACACTTAGACACGGTATTACCCTGCTTTTAATTGCGGCATTTGCATTTTTGGCATTGGGGAGTGATGATGCAACAACATCTGCAGCAAGCGGAGTAGGAATATACACGCTTGTAAATAGATCCTCTCACACCGTTGAGGTATATAATAGTTTAGGTGCATATGTTACATCAATACGACCTGGTTATCAACAAAATGTATCAACAGGTCTTATTGGTAACATATATACTTTTTGGATTATTCCGGCTGACTTGGTCAATTTAACGATTTCCGGTTCTACAGTTACATTCGTGAATAGATAAAACAGGAGTCCATAATGACACGGAAAATGCTTAAAGTTTTTAGCATAATTCTATTCGCTTCTTTTATTTTAAGCCTTACTGCCTGTGATGATCTATTTGGAACACCAAGTAGCGTTAGCACCAGCACAGGTGGCAGTGGCGGCACAGGTGTAACATATAATCAAAAACCATTTTGGGTCTTTAATTTCCACATTAATACGGAAGAAATAATACAAGCCAGATTGCTAGGCATAGGTATACATTGCAATGTATGGGTAGATACAAGGTCAAGCGTTAGTGTATCTGCCGCTCAAAATCTGGCAAACAGGTATGACAGTATATTTCGTCCACAATTATTATATGCATTTGGAACTCCTCTAAACTTTAATAACCAGTTTTATTCAGATCCTCTTGCTTTTATTGATTATCTGGGTGATAAAGATGGCAAATTAGCCATACTTCTTGTTCATGATCCTCTAGCACCCGGAAATGGATATTTTTGGTCAGGTGATCTTAACATAAATGAACCAGCAGCTAACCTCAGTGATATAATTAAAATTTTTGTTGGATCAGACGGTCAAATACATGAGGGCACAGTAGTTCATGAAGTCCAGCATGCAATGAATCATGCAACAGGACTTGCAATCAGGGGAACCGGTGGCAGAATGGACACATGGATTAATGAAGGTCTATCTGCCGCTGCTGAATGGATAGGTACGGGGGTTCATAACACTGGTAGAAGAGACTGGTATAACTATAGCACTACAAGCAGAATAGTCCAGGGAAATAATTTTTTTATGTGGGATAATCACAAGGATAACCCTAATGCAATATTCGATGATTATGCTACAGTGTATCTCTTTTTTAATTGGCTAAGGCTGCAGGCTGGACAAAGCGTATTAAGAGCCATAACTACATCCTCATTCAGTGATCATAGAGCGGTAACAAATGCAATGAACAATGCATTCCCAACTTATGGTTATTCAAATTGGAATTACTTACTTGAAGACTGGATGTATGCCAACCTTTTTAATGATCAAGCCGGGTTATGGGGATACATGGGAGATACTGTCTTAGGGCTGGTAGAATCACGGTTACTACCGCCATCAATAACCAGCATAAGTCTCTTTCCCGGAGAAGCTGTTTTTTCAAGAAGGAGTACTGCAGTTAGCAGCTCTCCTGTAAATATAAACAGATATTACTACAACCTATCTACGGATGAATTTAATTATAATAACCCGGGATCTAACGGGATCATGCTTACATATAACTCTAGTACAAGCAATCCAATTAACGCACCTTCCACGTCTGCATTATTAAGTATGGATCCACCGGAATTTTCTGAATACATGGAAGCAGAATCTATTAGAGCAAGTTCAATAATTCCTTCAGATCACAGACAAGCTTTTGAAGTAACAGAAATATTAGATTTACCAATGATAAGCATAAGTGATTTGCGCAGACGGCTTATGGAAGAGCAGAATGCAGAATAGCAAAAAAATTCTTCTCCTTGCAGTGATACTAGTTACAGCAGTAATTATCTTACATGCGCGTGGCAACAGACAGCCGGCTCCAAATATAGTTCAGGTAAGAGGGCTGGTTCGCATCGTGGGGAACAACCCATTTTCTGAACCGGCAATCTCAAACTCTGATGATATTTGGTACATGGAACGAAGCGAAAGGCAGCAGTTTTACGCCCTGCAGCACAGCATAGTCACAGTAGAGGGAGAAGAAACAGTTACCGAGTTCATATATGTCAGCGGTGATTTTGGCGGTTACCGCCGGGAACTGCGTAATATAAGAATTATTTCCGTAGAGCCAAATTTCTAAACCAAGAGCTCATCACATAGCTTCCCCTAGAACTCGTCATGTATATCTGTTATAGTTAGCATCGCCCATGAAAATGAATCCAAAGACCGATCTTACCCAGGGACCTATTACCCAAAAGCTCGTGATGTTTGCTCTGCCCATTATAGCAGGGAACATAGTCATGCAGCTCTACAATGTGGCGGATTCCATCATTGTGGGGCAGTTTGTGGGTTCCGATGCACTGGCTTCGGTAACTTTAAGCTTTCCCATCATGTTCCTTTTCAACTCCCTCTTCATGGGACTGGCTATGGGGGCAAATATAGTAATTTCCCAGTACCGCGGAGCGGGGAACTTTAAGGCTCTGGAGAGGGCGGTAAATACTACCTATACCCTCTGCTTTTTAGTGGGCGGAGCGATTTCCGTGCTGGGTTTATTTTTATCAAGACCCCTGCTGCACCTTTTGGGAACACCGGATAATATCCTTGACGATGCTGCCATCTATCTAATGATAGTCTTCCTTGGCACTGTAGGAAATATTTCGTTTAACTTAAGCAATGGTCTTACAAGGGGTATGGGAGACTCCCGCTGGCCTCTTTACTCCCTTATAATTTCCAGCGGCCTAAACATAGCACTCGATCTCCTCTTTGTAATTGTCTTTGGCTGGGGTGTTGCCGGCGTTGCAATAGCCACCTGTATCTCCCATTTTGCAGCAGGGCTTATACTCTTGTCCCGTTTTATTAAAGGGAAGTACGGCTTTCACCTGACTTTTAAGGGAATGAGGAACATAGACAAAAAAATTATCGCCCTGATATTCAGACTTGGCATTCCCACTTCCGTTCAAAACGGGGCCATGTCGCTTGGAATGGTTATAATACAGTCATTGGCGAATAACTTTGGCTCCAACTACATTGCAGCAAGCGGCATACTTATGAGGGTTGATGGTTTTGTCATAATGCCCCTTATGGGTCTTGGCATGGCAATTACAACCTTTGTAGGGCAGAACATAGGTGCGGGAAATGTGGAAAGAGCAAAGAAAGGCACCTTTACTGCAATACTTTTAATATGCGGCATCGCGGTGTTTTTTGGTTTTACCCTCTACAACTTTGGCATATATCTTATGAGGGCATTCACAGGCAATGAGGCAGTACTTGAAATGGGCTTTAACGGTCTAAGGTTCATTGCCTTTTTCTATGTCTTTATGGGAATAAACCAATGTGTGGGCGGAGCAATACGCGGCGCAGGAGAGGCAAATGTGCCTGCAATAGTTGCAATACTAGGAAACTTAATACGCATCCCCATTGCCTACATGCTTGCAGTCAGGCCTCTCTTTAACGCAGCAGAAAATGCAGTAGCATCAGGGTATTATGCGACAATAGAACTAGCAAGAGCTGCCGGAGTAGGCATGGAGTATTACATGGGGCTTTTTCACTCCATGGGTTTTTCCATGACCTTTGGTGCATTGCTAATTATGCTTTACTTCCTCTTTGGAAAATGGCAGACCAAGGGAATTACAAATAAAGCAAAGCAAATGCAGCCCGGTGAAATCCGGAGCGAAGAAAGCTCTGAAGAAAACCCCGGAGAAAGTGCTCTTATTTAGGCAGCAGCTCTGTTAAACCTTTTTTAACATTATTGTTTAACTGCTCAAGGTTATCGTTAATACTAACAATGTGTGATATGTAACCACCACCTATTATGCTTGTCAGTAGTCCGGCAATTAAACCTATAACAATACCCAAAACCATATTATCGTTTACATAACCTGCAAACCCGCCAAAAGCAGCAAAGGAAATAGGAGTAAGAACAAGAACCACTTCCATACATCCCTTAAAAATTGATTTTACCAGTTTTAACATATTAGAATCCTTATAATATGTTTAATATGCGTTAAACATGCGTTTAACGCTTGGAAAGTACTTCTTTCTCGTACTTTTCTACTTTTTCATACCAGTCAGAAGAAGGAACCTTCTCCCGCGTAAGGTATTCATTCCAAACTTCCCCAAAGGGCAGGGTTTTTAACTCTTCCTGCATTACAAGGAGCTTAGTAAAGGCACCTGTGTCTTGAAGAGCTTTTAACTCTGCGTGAGGCGTAAGAAGGGCAAAGAGCAGGGCCTTGTGAAAGCTCCTTGCACCTAATGCCCAGGCGGCAATGCGGTTAATGCCGGCATCAAAGTAATCGAGCCCTATTAAGACTTTATCTTCCGCCTTGTTGCGTATAACTTCTTTTGCAATTTCCTTTACCTCGTCTTCAAAAAGCACAACATGATCAGAATCCCAGTGAACATTGCGCGTAACGTGAAGTGCGATCTTGTCAAAAAAGGCAAGCAATGACGGAATTTTGTCGGACACCCTTTCGTTGGGGTGGTAATGCCCGTTGTCCAAAAGCGCATAAATGCCGCGGCTTGCAGCGTAGGCAATGTAAAACTCCGACGATCCAGTTGTGTAGCTTTCAAGACCTATACCAAAGAGCTTGCTTTCTACAGCATCAACTATATGATCTTTATTGTACTTTACTGAATAAATTTCATCCAGTGCATCGCGGAGCCTTTCCCTGGGGCCCAGCCTGTCGGCAGGGATGTCCTTTAAGCCGTCCGGTATCCAGATATTGTGCAGGGCCGGCCTCCCTTGTTTCTCACCGAAAAAAGCAGCAATTTTCCTTGTTGCCTTGCAATGTCTGATCCAAAAATCCCTTACATTTTTATCGGGGGAGGAAAGGGTCATCCCCGTATCCGCCATAGGATGGGAAAAGGGTGTTGCGTTAAAATCGAGGGCTATATCCCTCTCCCCTGCCCACTTTAGCCAACTGTCAAAGTGCTTGGGTTCAAGGAGATCGCGTGCAACGGGGCTGTCAGTAATTGCATAATGAGCATGAAGGTTAAGTCTTTTTTTCCCGGGAATAAGTGAATAGACAAAATCCAGGTCTTTTAAGAAGTCTTCAGGAGTCTTTGGCTTACCGGGATAATTTCCCGTAGCCTGTATACCGCCTGAGAGGGGGCCGGAATTTTTTTCAAAGCCGGCAACATCGTCCCCCTGCCAGCAGTGCAGGGAAATGGGAATTTTCCCGCAGCGCATTATTGCGTCTTCTGTGTCTATGCCCCACTTTTTGTAAACTTCCTTTGCTTCGTTATACATAAAAACCTCTTTAATTTATCTCGCTAGCCGGGAAAGGAAATAGTTTCCTAAAATTCCCGAACATCAAATGATGCACTTACAAGCTCAGAAAAACCATTTTTAACGGCGGGATCATTATTATACTGCATCTGCAGCAGTATGTTACCTGTAGATGTAGCCTCACTTGGACCCGCAAAAACTTTTTTTCCTGTATACCTTGCGGTAAGGGAGTTTAGGTAGGCATCCTTACTGCCGCCGCCTATTATCGAAATAGAAGGAAAGCTCCTACCGCAAATTTTTTCAAGATCGGTAACAGCGACTTTGTAGCAATTTGCAAGGCTGGTGTAAATGGCATAGGAAAGCTCTGCCGGGCTTTCCGGCACCTTCATCCCTCTGCTTCTGTACTCTTCCTTAATCTCAGTTATCATGCTGGAAGGCGAAAAAAAGCGGGGCAGGTTAAGGTCTATGTTCCAGTCAGGGGGAGCATTTTTTTCCTCCTCCATTGCCATGTTTTCCAGTTCAGAAAAACTGTATTTATCGCCTAACTCACGGCGCAGGGACTGTAAAACCCATAGCCCCATTATGTTTTTTAAAAAGCGTATGCTGCCGTTATGCGCACCTTCGTTAGTATAGCCTGCCTCCATTGCCGCAGAGTTAAGCACAGGCTCTCCTGTTATGCCAAGGAGGCTCCAGGTTCCCGAGCTAATATAGAGGGAAGTTTTGTCCACACATGCAACTGCAGAGGCCGTGTCATGGCTTGCTATCATCAATACATCGGCGTTAAAGCCGCAGCGTTTTTGAAGCTCCTCACTAAGGCAGCCTATGCTGTAGGGCGGCTCCTTTACAGGTTTAAAAAGTGCAGCGGGCAGAGCAAGAGCAGAAAAAAGATCGCTGGACCACTCTTTCTTCCGGGCATCCAAAAGCCCCGTCGTAGAAGCCATGGTGTACTCGTTAAACTCTTTTTTACAGGGTATACCTGCAAGTAGATGAGAAAAATACTCAGGGAGCTGAAGCATGTAAGCCGCTTTTTCCAGCCTGCCTGCAGCTTTATCTGCAAGAATCTGGTAAATGGTGTTAAAGGGCTGAAATGCAATGCCTGTAATGGAATAAAGTTCATCTTTTGAAAGGGCAGTTTCATAAAAAGGCTCTGTACGCAGGTCCCTGTAGGCATAAACAGGCGGAATTAACGCGCCGCTAGAATCCAAAAGTGCATAGTCCACACCCCAGCAGTCTATTCCAATTGAAGAGATCTTACCCGCTTTGTTGGCCGGAGCATCGGACAGCCACTTGCCTGCCTTTTCTATACCAAGACTGATTTCTTCATATATCTTATCTATCTCCCAAATTAGGGAGCCGTTCTGCAACTCAGGCTTATGGGAAAAACGGTGAACTTCTTCCAGAATAAGCTTTGCTCCCTCCATGCTCCCAAGTATATGTCTGCCTCCGGAAGCACCAAGGTCTATGGCAAGATAGTAATCCTTCATAATAAAATAATATTCCCCTTAAAAATATATATCAAGGGTATCAAGAGAAATTCACAAAAAAGCATTTTTTGTCATATTTCGTTTGACAACAGGAAAAAAGCATAATACCATAAAACAAGATTAATTTTGGAGGACATTTTAAATGAAAAGACTTTTTGGATTATTATTGCTTTTAGCCATCCCGGCACTACTGTTCGCAGTTGGTGGTCAGCAGCAGGATGGCGGCTATATCCGCTTTGCCTGGTGGGGAAACCCTACAAGGGATGAGAGGACAAACCAGGTCATAGAGATCTTTATGGCAAGGAACCCCGGAGTTGTAGTAGAAGCCGAAACAGTGGGCTGGGGCGATTATTGGACAAGGATAAATACCCTTGCAGCAGCCGGGGATCTTCCCGATGTAATGCAGCATGATACATCTGTAATTCTGCAGCATGTTAACGCAAACTTGCTGGAAGACCTTAACCCCTATGTTCAAAGAGGCCTAATTAACCTTTCACAGTGGCCTGCAGCAGGGCTTGGAGCCGGAACCTTTAACAACAGGCTTTATGGTCTTGTACTTGGAACCAATGCCTGGGGTATAGGAGCAGAAACAGCCGTTCTCCAGAGAGCCGGTGTCACAATTAACGATGCAAACTGGACATGGGCAGATTTTGAAAGAATAGGTCTTGAGATTCATCAGAGGACAGGCGTCCAAGTTCATCCGCCTTTCGAATTCAGACAGCAGCTTGAGCATATAGGCCGCCAGTTTGGCGCACCTCTCTTTACAGTTGACGAAAGAGCACTTGGTATTACAGGAAACCAGGCTGCAATCAACGCTTTTGCTGACTGGATTGATATGTATAACAGACTAAACGCAGCCGGCGCCCTCTATAGCATAGATGACGGCTTTGTAGCCGGTGTCACCATGGCAGAAGGACCCTTATTCAGGGGCTTAACCTGGAACAGCGATCACTGGAGTAACCAGCATGTAGCACATCAAGCCTCTCTCGGAAGGGAAATGTCCTACTTTATGCTCCCCACAGTAAGAACTCCGCCCACAGCTCCTTATGGTCTTTACATGAGAGCTTCAATGTACATTTCCATGACTGCACATGCACAAAACAAGGATCTTGCCGCAAGGTTTATTGACTTCTTTATTAATGATATAGAAGGAAACCGCATTTTATTGGCGGACAGAGGAGTTCCAATTCCCGACAACGTAAGAAATGATCTTCTTTCCCGCGTAGATACCGGCAACAGGTATATCTTTGATTACATCACAAGAATTATTCCATTATCTTCACCTGCAGATCCGCCTGCACCCGGAAGGGCACTTGA
>Ga0099364_10003843_pt1 | contig 23040 bp, 27 predicted proteins | sample TergutTh196P3_FD_73070 | JGI IMG/M metagenome (GOLD analysis project Ga0099364, IMG submission 73070) | Microcerotermes parvus P3 segment gut microbial communities from Pointe-Noire, Republic of the Congo - Th196 P3 | ecosystem: Host-associated > Arthropoda: Insects > Digestive system > Gut ...
TCCGATCCTGGGCATTTACTTGGTAGCATCGGCACATTTGTCATTGGAGCAAATCGCTTTGATGCTGGGTTTGTCTGCTTTGATCAGCCTGGTTCTACAGCTGCCGGCCGGTTATTTTGCGGACAAGTTTGGTAATGCCCGTGCCATGAAATTGGGTGCTTTGATCATGCTGACTCATCCGCTTTGGTATATTTTCTTGCCAAATTTCTGGGGCGCACTTATTGCGCTGGAACTATACACGATTGGTTTTACATTCTTGGCCAGCGGTACGATCGAATCGCTGATGCACGATACATTGGTCAAGTTAGGCCGCGAAAAAGAATACACCAGGCGCATGGGTCGCGCGCAATCGCTCGGGCTGATTGGAAATGTCATCGCCGTTATTTTGGTGCCGTTGACTTTTGCCGTTGATCATAGGCTGCCATTTTTGGTCGCTTTTGTCACGCAGATTGCATTGTACTTTTTGGTCAGATCATTTGATTATCCAGACGTACCGCGCAATCACGCACCAAAACGACCGGTTGCTGCGCTGAAAAGCATAGTGACTTGGCAAAACGTTGCCTTGTTTGTGTTTTTCGGTTTTGTTACCAGCCTAGCTTGGACCAGCGGTGCTGGCGAATATATGCAACTGCGGCTACAGGATGTCGGTGTGGCTGTCGGATTGCTGGGGATGGTGCAAGCTGGCGGAAGCTTGGTTGGCGCAGGCTTTGGACAGATATTACACATTTTTGATAAGGTTCGGCCGCGCTTGTTTTACTTTCTTGACCTGATGTTCTTTGTGATCTGTTTGGCCGGTTTGGGTCTGGCACCGAATTGGCCATTCGCAGCCGGGGTAGCGATGCTTTTTGTAGGTTGGATCAGAGTAAGAAAAACTGTCTTTCAGGCTAAATTGTTGGCCGAAATTGGCCACGTCTACAAGGCAACACTGCTGTCGGCAATGAGTCTGTTTACAAACATCTGGCAAATTTTCGTACCTGGCGTTTTGGCTTGGTCAATTCTGTCGCAAGGCAATTCCTTGGCGGCCGGGTACATTTTGTTTGCCGGGCTAGCATTTGCTATTGGCACGTTCCTGTGGAGTTTAATCTGGTTGACGGTGCGGCGTAAAACGCAGAAAACTGCGACGGGCTAAGAAATTGCTGCCTTGATTCGCACCAGAGTTTCATCGCGGCCCAGCAGGCGCATTGTTTCCGGTAATCCAGGTGAAAATGGCGCCCAGGTCAGAGCATAGCGAATCATACCAAAGAGAATCGGTGGTTTTGACTTAGTTCTTTCTAAAAGACTGTTTAGACATTCCTGAGTTTTTCCTTCATCTAGAAAGTCCTCATCGTCCAGGTTTTCAAACGCAGTTTCCGCAGCCTTTAACAATTCTATCTGTTCAGTACGGCTTAATTTCTTCAACTGTTTATTCTCATCAACCATTGACCAATCCGGCGTAGGTCTAACAAAGAAATATTCGGTCAAAGCAGGTAGATCCGCTAAAGTCTTCAACCGCTCTTGGACAACTTTTAAAATTTCCTTCTGTCGATCAGGGCCAGATTCTCGGCCATTTTCGCCCCAGAAGTCGCTACATCGGACGAACAAGTCGTCCAGGCTTAGTTGCTTGACCCATTGGCCATTCATCCAAATTAGTCGTTTTTCGTCGAATCGCGCACCGGACCTTTGCACGCGCTCTAGCGAAAATTTAGTAATTAATTCGTTCATACTAAAGATTTCCTGCTCGGTTCCGTCGTTCCAGCCCAGGGAAGCAATAAAATTATCCAATGCCTCAACCAGAAATCCGTCGCGCAAGTACTCCAACACATCTTTGGCGCCATCGCGCTTAGATAGTTTCTTATTGCCCGATTCGGCCAAAATATGCGGCATCGTTGCGAAAACTGGCTTTTCCAGGTTCAAGGCTTCGTACAAATTCAGATAATTTGGCATCGACGAAATGAATTCCTGACCGCGGATCACATGAGTAATTTGCATCTCCGCATCATCGACAATATGTGCGAAATTGTAGGTCGGAAAGCCGTCGGATTTCATCAGGATAAAGTCATCGATTGCTTCGGCGCCAGCGTGCGAATTACCCATAACAGCGTCATGCCACGTGTAATCTTGCGGCTGACTTTTGAATCGCAGAGGTTTCGACCCATCCCAAACCAGTGAATTCTCCGGACGGTGATTTCTGTATAGAAAAGGCTTTTTATTTGCAATAGATTCGTTGCGAAACGCCTGGATTTCCTCTGGTGCGTAAGGATCAGCATAAGCCCGGCCGGCCTCGACCAATTTCAGCGCCCACTTCTTATATGTATCCAATCGTTCGGATTGGCGATAAGGCCCGAACGGTCCGCCAATATCCGGCCCTTCATCATAATTCAGCCCCAGCGCATGCAGACTTTTCATAATATGTTGATCGGCACCGGTAACTTCGCGCTTCTGATCAGTGTCTTCGAGACGCAGAATAAACTTGCCATTCGATTGGCGCGCGACTAAAAACGCAAACAGTGCAGTGCGAATTCCACCAACGTGAATAAAACCTGTCGGACTGGGTGCAAAGCGAGTGCGAACTTCTGACATATGATCGTATTTTAACACATTTGACGTGGGCGCGAAAATCCGCTAAACTGTTTGCTAGTCTTACTAATTTAAGAGGGGCAATTTTGAACTGGAAAAATATCTTTAAATCATTGAAGAGCTCGGACATGCGTAACCGCGTGCTGGCCGTACTTGGTATTATTATCGTATACAGATTCTTGGCGCACATTCCTGTACCGCTGGCCGAGCCGACTCAGCTAAAGGATATAATCAGCCAAACTATTAGCAGTAACTCATTCGGTGGCTTCCTTAACCTGTTAAGCGGTGGCGCGCTGGCGTCATTTTCAATTATGCTAGTCGGCCTGGCACCGTACATTACAGCATCAATTATCAGTCAATTATTGACCAAGGCCGTACCGAAACTCGAGGAGATGCATAAGGACGGCGAATCCGGTCGACGCCGGATCAACCAGTGGACGCGCATTGTTACCTTGCCGCTGGCAATTATGCAATCGATTGCCTTTATTTTTATCCTGCGCCAGACTGTCCTGAGCGGTGCTACGACTATTGCGGAAATGGATATGGTCCAGTGGACGATGGCCGTCTCGGCAATGACGGCTGGCGCCATGATGTTGATGTGGCTAGGTGAAATCATCACTGAAAAAGGTATCGGCAACGGCATTTCGCTGTTAATCTTCGCTGGAATTATTTCTCAGCTACCGAATACGATGGGCATGCTGTGGACATCGATCACCACGCCTGGCGATAATCCTTTCCATCTGTTCAACTGGTTCGAGATTTCGTTCTTGAATCACACGGCAACGTGGATGGCTCTGGGTATAGGGCTCATCGGATTAGCGGTTTTGTATCTGTTAGTCAAGATCAACGAAGGCCAAAGAATCATTACGATAAATTATGCCAAACGCGTACACGGCAACAGCCAATACGGCGGCGTCAAATCAATCCTTCCGATCAAACTGATCACGGCTGGCGTGATCCCGGTGATTTTCGCGGTGGCGTTTCTAGCGCTACCGGCCTTCCTAGGCCAATTAATGGTGGCTAGTGGTTGGAACGTTGAATTGGGACAGAACCTGATTCTTTGGTTCCAGCGAACCAGTGCCAACGGTTTCTCGACGGCCAGTGACTGGCACCAGTGGATTTATCCTATCACTTACTTTATGCTAGTAGTGGCCTTTACTTACTTCTATACCTCGATTGTTTTCAATGCGAATGAGATTTCCGAGAACCTGCAAAAGCAAGGTGGATTTATCGAGGACGTTCGCCCGGGTAAGCAAACCGAGAAATATCTGACCAAGGTAGTCAACCGCTTAACACTGTTCGGTTCGTTGACATTAGGCCTTATCGCTGTGCTGCCGTTCTTGTTTGAGTATATTTTCGTCCAGCTAGGCCAGGGTACTGCAGCACAGAATTTGGCTATCGGCGGAACAGGGCTGTTGATTGTGGTTTCAGTTGCGCTTGAATCGATACGCCAGCTCAATTCGCGCGCTTTGATGGTAACTTACGACGAGTACAAGTAGGAGCAAATAGTGGCGCAAACCGAAAAAAGCTCGCAAGGTAAATCTCCGCGAAATAGGTCGCGCTTGAAACTCGTCTTGATTTTGATAAGTCTGGGCGCCGGCCTAGCCGCAGGCTATTTCCTGGTTGATCATCTCAACCTGTTTAATCTACGTGACATCAGATTAGAAAGAATAAGAAATGAACAGGTTGGTATCGACGAGAATGCGCCTGACAAAAGCGGCTCGCCGGACTGTAAAGCTGCGCCGGATGATCCCCGCTTTTTGACCATCGAGGCAATTGGCATCAACCAAGCCTGTGTCGTACCCATCGGCGTACTGTCGCCTGACGAGAACGGCAGTCAGCAGTTGGATGCGCCAAAGAATTATCACGATGTCGGCTGGTACAATTGCCAAATCAATCCCGTAGCCAGTAATCGTTGCTCCCAGCCAACCCGGCCAGGCGATGGCGACACAGCCATTGCGGCAGTTCTTGACGGCCATAGTTGTACCGGCAATAATTGTATCTTTGATAATGTAACGAAATTAAAGAATGGCGACCAAATTGTAGTCGAACGTGGTGACGGAAAGAAAATCGAATACACAGTCAAGGAAGTCAGCGTTGTTAAATTGGCCGACGTCGATATGGCCAAAATGATGCGCCCAATCGTATCCGGTGTGGAGGGCCTGAATCTGATCACCTGCGCTGGCAACTGGACAGCCCGCGACTCGCAGGGTGTCGTAACGATGGACAAGCGCGTTATGGTCTTTGCGGCACGAAATGAATCTTAGATTTTGAAAAACCAAGTCGCTCATGTATAATCGTAAGTGCAACGATTTGCACAAGTTATGATGAAAAAGAAGTTCTCCAAGCCCCTAGCCATTGCACTAGTGGTTCTTGGTGTTATTGTCGCAACTGCGGCGATCTTGTATTTCTTTGATAACTCTGTCAAAAACAACGAGCGTGTCCAGATGGAGAAGATCCAATCAATCGCTGCGATGATTGATCCGGACGATATCGAAAAACTAAATGGCAATGATTCGGATGTCAGAAATCAATCTTATATTAACCTACTCGAGAGAGTGGTTGATGTTGTTGAAGTCAACCAAGATATAGTCTATCTTTACATACTGAAAATCAAAGACGGCAATGTAATCTTTTCTGTCGATTCTGGTTCGGTCCTTGATGGGGAGACCTGGCCTGGCATGGTTTATGACGACATCTCACCTAAACTTATGAAGGCATTTGAAACCGGCGAACCGCAATTCCACGGTCTGACTGATGGTAATAATACCGATGATTGGGGGACATGGGTGACGGCATACGCGCCGATTCAAAATGCCGATGGCGAAGTCTTGGCGGTAATTTCCATGGATATTGACCGGAATGATTATCTGGCCAATATCATTATTGATACTTCACCGCCAGTATTAATGATGCTGATCTTCATAATTATCGTTCTTTTCCTCTGGCTAAGTAATAAGCACAAAACAGAGCGCCTCGACAGAGAAAAACAACTACTATCGGTGGCCTCGCACGAAGTTCGTAGCCCGATGGTCAGCATCAAATGGGTCCTGGAAAACATGATAGAGACCAGCCAAGATCTGTCAGAAACCGACAGGGAAACGATTTTATCAGTTTATAATAACGCATCAAAAATTATTTCAAGTATCGAGGGCATACTCAGTAGCGCGCCGTCATGGGATCGCAAAAAGTACCGCGAGGATAACGTCTACATGAAGCCGTTGCTCCAGGATATCGCTGACACGTTGATCCTAGTCGCCGCGCAACGTCGTGCCACAATTCGCCTTGACGACAGCATAACAGATGATTTATCGGTTAAAGGCGACCAGCAAAACCTTCATCATGCCTTTTACAACGTAGTTAATAACGCGCTGAAATATACCTATTTGGACACCGAAGTCGTGGTGTCGTATGTTCGCACTGATAAATTCCATCAGTTTCACGTCAGTGACCGTGGTCCAGGTGTCAAACCCGAAGACCGCAAGCGCATTTTTGAAGGCCTCTATCGCACACCCGAAGCTCTCGCCAGTAAACAGCCGGGCACAGGCCTGGGCCTTTACTTTGTAAAGAAAATTATCGAGAATCACGGCGGCCAAATCTATGTCGACCCAGACTACACCGAGGGTACGTCATTTGTGGTAGAATTGCCATTATGAATGTGGCCGTAACTATTCGTGACCTTTCTATAACTTATGCCAAAAAAGACAAAGCGCTGCAAAACGTTAGTCTAGAAATCCCGACAGGTCGAATCACTGGTTTGATCGGCCCGTCGGGTTCTGGCAAGACTACTTTGATAAAGTCCGTTGTCGGCCGTTTGAAATTGCCTACAGACAAAGTCACGGTTCTAGATTTGCCAGCCGGTTCAGCAAAACTCAGAAAGAAGGTCGCCTACATGGCGCAAGAACTGGCTGTATACCACGACCTAACTGTCAGACAAAATCTGGCTTATTTTACCCGTGTGCTTGGATTTAAATATAGCGGCGTCAAGCGGCGTGTTAACGAAACCCTGCGTGCAGTTGATCTGTACGACAAGCGAAATTCGATGGTTGGTAATTTGTCCGGCGGACAGCAACAACGAGTTTCGTTGGGTGTGGCGCTTCTTGGCCATCCTAAACTGTTAGTTTTGGACGAACCGACGACCGGGCTTGATCCGGTCTTGATCGAAAACCTCTGGCAATTGTTCCATGAATTAGTTGAGGACGGCACGACGATAATTATTTCCAGTCATTCGATGAGTGAAGCGGCTCGATGCGATGACTTGGTATTGATGCGCAGTGGAAAAATTATCGCCACAGGTGCGCCGAAAAAATTGATGAAGCAAACCGGCGCCGATGATGTCGAGCAAGCTTTCCTTCACTTAGTCAAAGGAGAAGAGGAATGATAAGGCTACGAAATGAGAGAAAAAATCGCTTGCGAGTTTTTCCGAATGAGGAAGCCTTATGTCTTTGCGACCGAAGGGAGAAAAGATGAGATCGTTCTATACTGCCGCACGCGTTCTGCGACAACTAATCCACGATCCGCGGACCTTAGTGCTAATCTTTGCGGTACCGCCGCTGTTGCTTTGGTTGCTCAAATACGTTTTCGACGGTCAATCGCAAGTTTTCAACCAGTTTGCGCCAGTTATGCTGGGCATCTTTCCTATGGTCATGATGTTCCTAATCACGTCTATTGCTACACTACGCGAACGGCATAGCGGAACGTTGTCGCGCTTGATGAGTTTGCCTTTATCAAAAACCAGTTTCCTGATCGGCTATGCGCTGGCTTTTTCGTTAGTCGCGGCAGTTCAGGCGATCTTGACGACATTAGTTATGATTTACTTCTTGGGCATTGATATCAGCGGCGGAACAGGCCTGGCTATCGTTGCGGCGATATCGTCAGCCCTGCTCGGCACGGCGATGGGACTTTTCGCCAGCGCTTTTGCGCAGACGGAATTTCAGGCGATTCAGTTTATGCCAGCGCTGTTATTTCCGCAGATTTTACTTTGCGGATTATTCGTAGCCCGCGATCAAATGGGCGATGTTCTGTATAAGATTTCTGACTTTCTACCGCTGACATACAGTACTGATTTAATGAAAAGAATCGCAATGGAAAGTTCTTGGAGTGGCGATCATAGGAAGGATTTGCTCATCATACTTTGCTTTATCATTGGCTTCTTAATCATCGGCGCACTGACGATTCGACGACAAGAAAAATCCTGATCTGAAAAAGCTTGCATTTGCATAAAAACTCTGATACAATCGACAATTGTAGTTAATATGGCCAGCGAAAAAGAAGTCATCAAGATGGTTGGCGTTGTGGTGGAGACTCTACCCAGTGCCAAGTTTCGTGTTGAACTCGAGAACGGCCATACAATTATCGCTCACGTGTCAGGAAAGATGCGCAAGCACTACATCAGGCTAGTACCGGGCGATAAAGTCGAGGTTGAGATGACCCCTTATGATCTTACAAAGGGACGAATCAGCTTCAGACTACGCGAGGAAAAAAACTTTAATTCGCCACAGGGAAGTGGCGGGAGAGGACAGCGCCGCTAGATGAAAGTTTCAGCCAGCGTCAAGAAGCGCAGCCCCGGCGACAAATTAGTCCGCCGCAAGGGCCGTTTGCGCGTTATCAACAAAAAGAAACCACGTAATAAGCAGAGGCAGGGATAATTATGAACCAAGAAGACTACGATCGTTACTTGGATTATCTGCAGAGTGCAACAAACATGACTGCTATCCAGATGATTATGTCAATTATTGTTGCTATCGCAGCCGTTGTGTTCGCAGCAGCAGCTGTTGTCATCGCTGTAAAATTATCCAAGTTGTCCAAGAAAGGAGCGAAATAAATGGCTAGATTTGCAAACGTTGAAGTTCCGGCCGACAAACAGATTCAGATCGCTCTGACGTATGTTTACGGCATCGGCCCGAAAACGGCACGCGACATCGTTCACGCTGCCAACATCGACCCGACGACTCGCACCAAAAACTTGACAGAGGCTGAGGAAAAGCGGCTGCGCGACATTATCGACGCCAATTACATGGTCGAGGGCGACCTGCACCGCGTCGTGGCCAACAATGTTAAACGGTTGAAAGACATCGGCACTTACCGCGGCCTGCGCCACAAGCTGAATCTGCCGGTACGTGGCCAGAACACCCGAACCAATGCCCGTACCAAGCGCGGCAAACGCGTGGCCATCGGTGGTTCTCAACCTAAAGCCGCGAGCAAAACTTAGGATAAAGGCGAAGGAAGAAAGGAAATTATGGCAGAAGAAAAGAATTCAACCGTCGCCGCGCCGGAAGTTACCCCAGAGGTTACTCCGACAACTGAAGCGACAACTATGGCAGATGCTACTGCGGCGGCCAAACCGGCCACCAAAGCCAAAGGCCGAAAGAAAGTCAAACGCTCAGTACCACTGGGCCAGGTCCACATTCAGGCGACATTCAACAACACGATCATCAGTTTCGCAGATTCGCACGGCAACGTTTTGACAGCCTCGAGTGCTGGCGCCTGTGGTTTTCGTGGAAGCAAGAAAGGCACAGCTTACGCCGCACAGATCGCTACCGACAAGGCTGCCGAAATGGCCAAAAGTCAATACGGCCTGACACGCGTCGATGTCTTTGTCAAGGGAGTCGGTTTAGGTCGCGATGCGGCTGTTCGAGCCTTGACCAACCACGAATTACAGATTGAAAGCATCAACGACGTAACTGGCGTGCCACACGGCGGCGTTCGTCCGAAACGCGAAAGGAGAGCTTAATGGCACGAGATAATTCACCAATTGTCAAGCAAAGTCGCCGCGAAGGTTACGCCCTTCACCGCAAAGCCCACAAAATCATGGCGCGAAAATCTGGCATCCCGGGCCAGCACGCCCACGGTCGACAGGGCAAACCGTCGCTTTACTTGACGCAATTAAGGGAAAAGCAAAAAGTCCGCCGCATTTACGGCCTGCTGGAAAAACAATTCCGACGACTGATGAAAGAGGCAGATCGCAAAGAAGGTTTGTCAGGCGAAAACCTGCTACAACTTCTTGAACGACGTCTCGACAACGTAATTTACAGAGCAGGTTTTGCAGGATCACGCCGCCAAGCCCGCCAACTGGTTGGCCACGGCCACTTTATTCTGAACGGTCGCCGCGTTGACATTCCGTCAATTCGTGTCAAGGCTGGCGATAAAATCGAAGTTCGCCCACGCAGCAAAACCACCGAATACTTCAAAGGCCTGGACGAAATCGCCCGTGACGCCCTGACGCAACCGGTTGGTTGGCTCAAGGCCGACGTCAAGAAAATGACTGTCGAAATCACCGGCCTGCCAGCCCGCGAAGAAGCTGAACCAGATATTAACGAACAACTAATCGTCGAGTACTACTCGCGCTAATAGGGAGGAAAAATGGCAAAATCAATCTTAAACCCAAGCTTATCAAGCGTCCAAGCAGTTTCGACGAACAGTTCGACCTTCACCGTTGAGCCACTGGCCAGCGGCTACGGCCAGACTCTGGGCAACTCGTTGCGCCGCGTTCTGTTGTCGTCCATCGAGGGCGCCGCGATCACGGCTTTCAAAATCGACGGCGTCAGCCACGAGTTCACCACTGTTCCCGGCGTCAAAGAAGACGTCGTCGAAATCATGTTGAACCTGAAATCGGTTATTGTCAAGAGCTTTAGCGACCAACCGGTCGAATTGACTCTTTCGAAAAAGGGTGGCGTTGTTACCGCTGGCGACATCAAAACGACATCAGACGTCGAAATCGTCAACCCGGAACAGCTGATCGCGACCATCGATGACCCGAAAGCCGAGCTGAACATCAGCGTTGTTGTCGAATCGGGTCGCGGCTACCAGACCATCGAAGAATCAACCAGCAAAAGGTTGCACAGCGACATGATTGCGCTGGACGCTGTCTTTTCGCCGGTCCGCCGCGTGCGCTACACCGTTGAGAAAACTCGTGTTGGCGACAACGTCGACCTGGACAAACTGACCTTGACCGTTGACACCGACGGCTCGATCGACCCGCAGGCTGCTTTCGAGCAGGCCGCCGCGATTCTTGTCGCGCAGTATCAGGCTTTGGCCGGCCAGACCGTCATCGCAAATAGCGAAACCACACCTAGCAACATCGGTGAAACCGACCTGTTGTCCTTGCCGGTTGAAGAACTTGGTTTGACAGCTCGCACCACCAACGCCTTGATCAGCAACGACATTAAAACTGTCAACGACCTGGTTTCTTTGACAGATGAAGAATTAGCCGATTTGAAAGGCTTTGGCAGTAAAGCCCGCGAAGAAGTTAAAGCCCGTGTGGCAGAGTTGGAGTTTTAGCGATGCACAGACACGGATATAAAGGACGCAAATTCGGCCGCGAGCGCGACCAGCGAAATGCGTTAATGGTGGGCTTGACGCGCAGTCTGTTTGTCTACGGCTCGATTACGACCACTGTTGAAAAGGCTAAAGACTTAAGACCGATAGCAGAAAAAATCATCAGCAAAGCGCGCAAAGGCGATTTGGCAAACCGCCGCGCCGTGATTGCCGCTGTGCGTGACATTCAAGTTGGCAACAATCTGGTCGATGTCATCGCCCCAGTTATCACGCGTGACAGCGGTTATCTGCGCATCGTCAAACTGGACGAAGCCCGCGTTGGCGACAACGCCGACATGGCGCGAATCGAATTTGTCGACCTTGACGCAGTGAAAAAGGCTTTGGAAAAGTCCGAAGCAGCTGAAGAAGTTGCCGAAGAAAAGAAGCCAGCCGCGAAAACTCCTGCCAAGAAACCTGCTAAAGCAGACGAAAAGGAGGACAAATAATGTTCAAAACGTTTAACAAGAAAGCCGGCGACGTCACCCACAAGTGGGTCATCGTCGACGTAGCCGACATCCCAGTGGGTCGCGCCTCGACCTTCATCGCAACGCGCCTGACCGGCAAATACGACCCGACCTTCACGCCGCACATGGACAGCGGCGACTACGTCGTCGTCGTCAACGCCGACAAATTGGTCTACCGTGGCGATTTAGAATCCAAGAAATACTATCGCCACAGCGGTTTCCCGGGCTCGATCAAAGAAAAGTCAGCCGCCAATGTGCCGTTAACCGAAGTTCTAGAGCGCGCTGTTAAAGGCATGTTACCAAAGAACAAATTGCAGCCAGAGCGCATGAAGCGCCTGCGAGTCTTCGCAGATGAGAATCACGACCACACCGCACAGCAACCAACCCCGCTCGTCATTCCCCGTGCGGCCGCGGAATCCAGAAAGGAGACTAAATAATGGACTGGAACGCAATCATCATCACAGCCATGATTTGCTTCACGGTTATCGCGGCCGCCGCAATCATCGCCAACGGTCATGTAGCCGCCAAAGATTCTGACGATAAAAAGAAAGGTGGTAAATAATGGCAGAAAAATCCTACTTCTACGGCCTCGGTCGACGTAAAGAAGCCACCGCTACGGCGCGACTTTACGCTGGCAAGGGCGCAATCACGATTAACGAAAAATCTGCGGAAGCATTTCTTAGCAACAATAAAACTTTACTGGCCGAACTGACCGACCCACTAGCATCAGTGTCCAAGCAAAACGACTTTGACATCACACTACTGATCAAGGGCGGCGGCGTATCTGGTCAAGTCGACGCAGCCAAACTGGCCATCAGCAAAGCCCTGGCGTCGATCAACGACGACCTAAAAGGCACGCTCAGCAAAGCCGGTTTTCTGCGCCGCGATTCTCGCGTCACTGAACGCAAGAAATACGGCCTTAAGGGCGCCAGAAAACGCGAGCAGTTCAGCAAACGCTAACCTTTGCAAAATTAGCCGAGCACTGACCGCTCTAAAATCGCCTTCAACCAGAGGGCGATTTTCTTATTTAACAAGACTTGCCAAAAATATTTAGTTATGTATAATGAAAGACATGCTTATCAAAAACGGTACTTGGCGATTCGCCCCTACCCGTGGCGGTTTGCTTCGTGTTTTTGAAAAATAATAAACTTCTCGAGAATATCAATCAGCCCGTCACCGGGCGATTTTTATTTTAGCAAGTATAAAAGGAGATAATTATGGCAATTGAACAAGGATCATTGCAAATGCAATATACAACCAACCCTTCAGGGTTAATAATCGTGCAAGCAGCACCACTGGTCGCGGCCGGTTTCGGCCGACCAGATGACGATCACAATAGAACCGATACCGAAGCGCACCTAGGCGAAGCGGACATTGTGCAATACGTCTTAGACGAAGAAGGCAGATTAATCGCCTTCGCCGCATTCAAAGACATCGGCAACAGGGCAGTCGAGTTGTCAGGCATAGTGACCAACCCCAGCAAACAGAGAAAAGGTATAGGGCTAAGAATGGTGCAAGATTTCGTCGGCACACAGCAACCCCAAGATCTTGTAGCTTACACTCGTAACCCTGCAATATTAAGGATTATGAACGAAGTCGGCGGTGTAGATAACGTGCTGACATCAACCGACGCCGCTGTTGTGCCCGAGGCCGAAATAAGCGATGACGGAATTCCGTATCATTTTGGCCGTTACGTCGGCGGATTATATGGTAACTACGACCCGGCAACCAGAGAGTACATTGGGCGGACTTTAATAGAGCAAGCCGTTGCCTTGGTTGATCCAAGAAACGCCTTGGCGGTAGCAGTAAAAGTACCGTATAATGAAAGGGGAACATCATGACTAAGATTCTACTGATTGGTTCACATCACGGGCACGAGTTACTAGGTGATCATTTATTTGAATATATTAAAGAACAACGCCCTGAACTTCTATCGAATATAGATTTCAAAATTGCCAATCCGCAGGCCAAAGAACAGGGGATTCGTTTCATTGAATCCGACATGAACCGCAGCTATAATGACAACAATGAAACATTCGAAGAGCAACTGGCCAGCGATTTTCTTAACAAAGTAAGGACCAGCAATTACGATTTCGTAATGGATCTACATACCACAACAGTCATCGGAGAGCCGGCCATTATCACGGCTAATCTTGATAAAGCGATGTCGTTCATAAATTCTTCATCAATTAAGAAAATCGTAAAAATGCCAACGCATATCGCAAAGGTGTCTTTTATAGGTCGTTATCCTAATTCGGTGTCGATCGAGGTCAATGAAGACGATGCGAAGAATCCAGAAATCTTGAATGGTATTTGCGACGACATTGACCGATATTTAGATGGCAAAAAGCTCGAACACCCACGAGAGTATTTCGAAGTCACCGAATATTTAAGGGGCTCAGAACTAACGGCCGACGAACTTAACAAAATAAAAAACTTCGCCGAGTTCCGCGGAGAATTCTACCCAGTATTGGTCGGTGAACAATCATACGATCCAGAAAAGTACCTGGGCTTCAAAGCGAAAAGATTGGAGATATGTTAAAATACGAGCAACGAGAGAATAAAATGAATCTAGTTCATTTTATTCCGAGTGCGAAATATTTTTTCCTATGATAGAATGGTTAATATGAAAAAAGTAATTTTAACTGGCGATCGACCGACTGGCAAACTGCACATTGGACACTACGCTGGGTCTTTGCGACAACGCGTTGCCATGCAGAACAGCGGTGAATACGACGTTTACATCATGATTGCTGATCAACAGGCCTTAACCGATAACGCAAAGGACCCAGCCAAAATCCGTGAGAATATTCTAGAAGTCGCGCTTGATTATTTATCGGTTGGGCTTGACCCGACAAAATCGACGATCTTTATTCAGTCCCAAATTCCAGCGCTTTACGAGCTGACGATTCATTATCAGAATTTGGTTCATCTTGGCCGCCTGCAGCGTAATCCAACCATTAAGACAGAGATTAAGGAACGCGGTTTCGAAAAATCCATCCCTGTTGGTTTCTTAACCTATCCGATTGCACAGGCCGCTGATATTACGGCCTTTAATGCCAATCTCGTCCCCGTCGGCGAAGACCAGCTGCCGATCCTCGAACAAGACCGCGAGATTGTTCGTGCGTTTAATCAACTTTACGGCGATATCCTAGTCGAGCCTGAGGCCGTTTTAACTAGTGACGAAAAAGCTCGTCGTTTGCCTGGCCTCCGCGGTATTGACGACAAAATGAGCAAGAGTCTAAATAACGGCATTTATCTTAGCGACTCGCCTGAAATCGTGCAGCAAAAGGTCATGGAAATGTTCACCGACCCCGACCACATTCGCGTCGACGACCCCGGTAAAATCGAGGGTAACGTCGTGTTTTATTACCTAGATGTCTTCGCACCGGATGATCCGAAAGTTGCCGAAATTAAAGAACATTATCAGCGAGGCGGTTTAGGCGATGTAGTGGTTAAGAAATACTTGATCGGGGTGTTGGAAAAGATCCTGGCGCCAATCCGCATGCGGCGAGAAGAATTGGCCAAAGACCCAGCCGCAATTTACGAAATCCTTAAACAGGGGAGTGAGAAAGCTAGCAACGTAGCCAATGAAACTTTACAAAAAGTCCGCGATGCAATTGGTATAAGTTACTTTGATAAGTCGAATTAGCCCATGAGATTAGACATATTCTTGGCGCAAAAGTATCCCGAGTACTCGCGGGCGACTTTTCAAAAGCTAATCGAAGCCGGTCGAGTAGAGGCCGCCGGTCAAACTGTGACTAGTCCTAGTGTCAACGTTGCCGAAAACGACGATATCAAAGTCCACTTTCCGCACCAAAAAACTTTCGCAAAGGAAATCGAGGATTTCGCCAAAAACGTCATCTACGAAGATGACAACGTCGTAGTCATCAACAAACCAGCCGGCGTTCTGACTCACATGAAGGGCAGTCTGGCCAATGAATTCACCGTAGCAGATTTCGTGCGATCGCGAATTACAGCTAATGACGACTCTTTCACTAAATCAAATCGGCTAGGTATCGTTCATCGTTTGGACCGCGGGACCAGCGGCGTTCTAATCGCGGCAAAGAATTCCGAATCCGCAAAGTTCTTGACCAAACAATTCCAGGACCGGAAAGCCAAGAAAACTTATATTGCCCTTGTCGCGAAAGCGCCAAAAGTTTCTGCAGCCCACATAGATCTCCCAATCGGCCGTAATCCAAAAAAACCAGCTGAATTCCGCATCGACCCCAAAGGCAAATCGGCCATAACAGACTACAAAACATTAGAAGTTTTCGATGACGGCTCGGCACTGGTTGAATTAAAACCCCTGACCGGTCGAACGCACCAGCTGCGTGTTCATATGGCGCACATCGGCGCACCAATTGTCGGCGACGTAGTTTACGGCCGTGCAGGCGGGCGCATGTTCCTCCACGCTGCCGAGCTCGAGATCACCATTCCGAGAGAGAACGATAACGAGCGAAAGGCTTTCATGGCTCCTTTACCCAATGATTTTCAAGCTGAAATCGAGCGCCGGAGAAAATCAAAATGAACTTCGCTGATCTGATTTTGCATTCAACCTCGCGCCAACAATTAGAAAACTATTTGAAAAGGCCAGCACATGCATTGCTACTGGCGGGCGAAAACGGTGTCGGCCTTGGCACAATTGCGAAAACTCTGGCTAAGGAAATCGCTGGCACGTCAGTAGCATTTATCGGGCCAACTTTCCACGACAAGCAGAAAACCCGCATCATCAACGCCGACGACATGCGCGATTTGTTTGAATTGACAAGAGCACGGCGAGTCAATAACTTTGTGATTCTGATCGACGATGCCGATCTGTCAGCCGCCGGCGTTTTTGAGCGGATTTTGAAACTACTAGAGGAACCGATCGCCAATGTTTTTTATATCCTGACTTCGCATCAACCAGGGCGTTTGCCAGCAACAATTCGTTCGCGTACACAAACTATCGAAATTCTTCCGCCGCTCGAATCTTCCTTAGAAAAGCTGTTTGAGAAGGAGAAGGATATGAAACCAAAACCAACCGTTGCAAAACTGAATCAAATCAAGTTCTTAGGAAATAGAAGGCCGGCCGAAATCACGCGCCTGCTAACCGACGAAGAATATTTCCGAAATCGCGCGTCTGTTATGAACATCGCAAAAAACCTTGTTCAAGGTTCACCGATTGACCGTCTAAAAATCGTCGCTGACATATCAGCCGGTAAAGACGCCAGGAATGCTGCAATAGAATTAGCCAAAAACATCTCTAAACTTTTGCTATTGACTACACCGCGTAATAAAAATCAAAAAGCTGCTGCGAAAAATCTCGAAACTGTTTCGACGGCAATAGACAATTTGCATCAAAACGGCAACGTTCGCGCTCAGCTGACCCATCTGGCCCTAAACATCTAAATGTGATAAATATCTGATTTCTACAGAATTCTCAGCTTCTCGCCAATTTCAACCGTCAATCTGCCATTTTTTCTTCTTCAAATTAGCTACGGCTAGTCTTCGGAAGAAGAAAATGCCAGGCTTGACTAGCTGAAATTACCGAAGAAACTTGAGGATTTTGTAGAAATCAGATATAATATATCAAATGTTTGGCATTTTCATGATCTTGATAGTCGGGCTGATGGTCGTCTTTTGGCGTCAGCAGATCGACGAGCTACCGCGCAAATCATCGCGCTTGACCGATCAGCTGGATAAGCTTTGGGATATCTCGCAGAAATCAATTCGTGAACACAAATATCTGCGTGCCGAAAAAGCTTTGCTGACCATCTTGCGCGTTGATGAGCGAAACGCCCGAGCCTACAACCGGCTGGGCATTCTTTATGCTAAACAACAACAATTCAACGACGCCATCGAGTGTTTTGAAATTGCCCAGAGCCTACAGCCATCAGCCTCGTCTTTGCATAACGTTGGCCTGATTTACGACCAAGTCGGCCAGCTGGACAAGGCCGCCCAAGCTTTTGAACAGGCAATATCAATGGAGAAAGACGTCGCCGCCCGCCACATCGCCTATGCCAAAGTCCTAGAAAAACTAGATGAAAAGAAAAAGATGATCCAAGAATTAGAACGTGTAGTCGAACTCGAACCCAATCCGCAATCGGTAAAAATCCTCGCTGATGCTCTGGAGCGCGAAGGCGAAACTGAACGCGCTGAAAAATTACATCAAATCGCTGCTAAAATGCGCGAAAAAGGTCAGCGCAGTCGTATAAAACAGCCGCGCAAAATGCAAGTATAATAATTTCTGGAGCCGCTTCTCGGATTCGAACCGAGGACCCTCTGTTTACAAAACAGATGCTCTAGACCAACTGAGCTAAAGCGGCATAGTATAAATTTGTAAGATACCTATAGACAATGTTCAGTTGGTCTAGAGCTAAGCTAATCAATTAACTCGGCTCTGCCTCGGACAGGCAACTGGACTAAAGCGGCACGACTTATATTGTATCAGATTTATTGCGACTCGACAATTCTTTTAGCGAAGTCTCGTGCTTGAGCTACTTGTTCGTCAGCCAATTTTCCGCCATGTTTTAGTAATCCCATCTTCAGGAAAAACGTTTCTTCACAAACCGGGATATTCCTTTCAGCGGCTATTCGTTTAATTACGCTGATCGCCGTTGGATGCGAGCCAGCCGTAGAAAAGGCGGCAATCTTTTTGACCATATTTGTGTCGAGCCCTCTAACGAAATTCTTCAGAGAAGAATCGACCATCATAGCATAGACCGGAGCGCCAACAAATAGCAAATCCACCGGCTGTTCAAGAGGTTCGCTAACTGATTTAGCTTCGACGCCGACAACCTGTGCGATAATTCCAGCGACAGCTTTCGTATTGCCGCCGCGCGAATGATATCTGACTGCAATATTCATAAGCACAGTTTAGCACACCAAGGAATTATTAGCTATATTTGCTTTGGTTTTTGTTTTTTGTATGCTAAAATATTTCAAGAACAGCGAGAGCTCTTCTCGTTAGTTTAAGATCTGCTGGGATAGTGAAGCGGTCAAACACGGCTGACTGTAAATCAGCTGGCTCAGCCTTCGGGGGTTCGAATCCCTCTCCCAGCACCAATTTAGATAAGCATCCTCTTCTTTTCGGAAGAGGTTTTTGTTTGAAGTTGACAAAAACATAAGTAATAATAGTATATAATGGTGCGATGGGAATCATTTACTTGTTTCTTTCAATAACTTTCGAGAGTATCGGCAAAACGTTCGACAAATTGAATTTTACAAAAAATCACATAAGCGTACGCCAGAATTTATTGCTGGTTTTTACAGTGATGGCCGTAAGCGTCGTCGCGTTTAGTCTCATAACACAACAAAGCTGGGGGCGACTGCCACTGACAGCGATAGCGGTGCTGGCTGGTATTATTGCGCTATCATTTGCTGGTAATATTCTTGACGAACACAGTCTAAAAAGAAACGACTTGTCGTTGCGCGAACCGCTGGTGAATTTCGAACCTATTTTGACTGGCCTGGTTGCCTATGCGCTGTTTCCAGGTGAGCGTAAACCAATATATCTAGTAATCTTCATTGCAGGAGCGGTGATTGTGTGGTGGGGCGTTCATCGTCGCAAGCTAAAAGATTTTCAGAGTAAGGGCATGCGATACCTTTGGATAGCGACAATGCTATATGCGGCCGTACCGATTTTGTACCAGATAGCGCTGGACTATTTACCACCGGCCAACATCGCGCTCGTGCGCGTCGTCGCTATTTTGGTGCTGTTGCGCCTCTTCTTCCCACCCAAAAAGAATCGTAAATTGACTGGTAAGATGAAGAGGTATGGCATGATCGCCGGACTAGTTTACGCTGGCGGCGCTATTGTCGGTTTATACGCGATTAAGGAGCTCGGCTTGCTACTGACAATGTCGTTCTTGATGTTGGGGCCGGCGCTGCGTTTTCTTGCCGGCAAACTTTTCTTGCGCGAAAAGGTTCGCCACGGCGAAATAATCTCCAGTGCCTTGCTGGCCGTTGCCGTGGCGGCCGCGGCTATATTGTAACGATTGGATTCATAGGATTGTATGATATACTATTTCTACGCCAACAGTATATGTGGTAGTTAGTGCTGCAATAGCACAGTTGACCCAAGGAAGGACAATTCGCATCCTTAGGTCGCCCCGGACAAAGCAACGCAGAACGGTGAACGTTTACATTTAGACATGCCGCGATAGCTCAGTTGGTAGAGCGCATCCATGGTAAGGATGAGGTCCCGAGTTCAAGCCTCGGTCGTGGCTCCATTTTGTTTGCCAAATAACAAATTATATGATAAAGTAGGGAGCATATGGCAAAGAGTAATTCAAAATCCAAGCGTAAATTGGTTGGTATGGTTAGCGCCGACGGCAAAACGCGCGTCTACACCACTGTCAATCCGCAGAATCAGCAGTTGGCTAATTCGGGTAAATTGACTTTGAAAAAATACAACCCAAAAACGCGCCAGCACGAGGAATTTACCCAGACGAACAAAAACCTCGGCCGGAATGTAGTCAAAGAGAAGAAACGCTAAGAGCTTTTAGCGTTCGTTGCCCCTTGGGCTTGCCCTAGGGCTTTTTCTTTTGCTTAAACGAAGAATATTTCAACATCTAAGAATCCAACTTCCGCGCAAACCACAACCCAATCCGCAACATATGATCCAAAGTCTGCAAAGTAATTTCCGCATTCGTAGCATAAACAATCAGCTGGTCATCATCGAGCTCATAATCAAAATCAGCAAAATGTGACGCTAACATAGTTTGGACCTCGGGCGTCAAGATAGTGGTAAAGATCTCGGCCACCATATGCGATTGCGCATAAATCGCAAAAGCTTGCACGAACTCTTCGCTTACAGGTGTCATACCTTGCCACACAACTTCTTGCCAACGCTGCGTTGCCGCCAAGTTTGAGCCGTATTCGCCAGTTCGTTTTCGTTCGTCAATCAGAAAATGCGGCACATGCGCTTGCTTTAACTGTACCTGCAAAATCGTCCATTCACGAGTCGCCTTTTGTCCATCAACCAAAACGACCTGCTGCGACCGCTGCAAGAAAGCTACTTCGTAATCGTAAACATTGCCCGTCGTGTAATTTTGATCACGGACATTCGGATTCGCCGTCAGACCTCTAACCATTTTGTAATCGGCATCAACACGCGGATCAACGTCACCAAAGTAAACCAAATCATATTCGTTGGCGATTTCACCAAAGATCTTCCGCCCCTTCCGACTAGGTAGAAATCTCATGATCTTCTCCTTTGTCGACTATGCCAAAGTCCAAGCAGGTGTTAATAAACTCAGCGTGCGACCAAGCTAACGGTGCTGCACTAATCATAGAACCATCCAATGGGCTGACTTGTTCGGGCAAAATGTTGGTTCGTGTTATCTGGTCGTTGGCCCAATCAAGCACTTTACGTGCAAATTCTCGATCACCACCAGGCTCGTCCAATTGGTATTGCGCCAGCCAAAATGAAATGATAAACCACGGATTGCCATCGGAATTTGGGATAACACGATTGTAGTCATCGCCCTCAAAGCGCGGTGAGGCAATGTTCTCGCTGTCAATGTTAAATCGCTGCGTGAAGATCTCGAACGCCTTGGCGACTTTATCCCTATCAAACAGATTAAATGCCCAAGCCGCGTAAAAAGACGATGCATCAATACGGTCGTCGAAATCAGTTCGACCGTCATTGCGCCGCCAAAATCCTTTGTAAAAGAAATCCTTTTTCTCATTCCATAGCATATCGGCGTGTTCGCGAATTTCGCTGGTCACATTACGCCATTTGATGACATTATCGGTTTCATGGAACATTTCAGCCAGATCAGCCGCCGCATTCAGCGCGCCATACGTAGCCGCTGTCGTGTAAGTCGATGTCTCGTACGCCACTTCCCACAGCTCGTAACTGGGTCGCGGTAGTTTCGTTATTGGATCAATAAAATCGGACAAGAAGTTCGCCATTGGCCGACCCAGATTCTCCCACAGTTCGCTCCAGCCTTCTAGTTTCTCGCCAGATCGTACAGCCTGCTGAACCGCTTTGACGAACAGAAACAGCGTAGTGGCCGTTTCGTCTGACTGAATCGGCGGCGCCACATCGCCATCGTGAACATAGGCGTGCGAATTCGGCCCGACCGACGCATCGGGTCTATACATCTGCCAAAAGAAGCCTTCTTCCGTCAAGACATCACGCGCAAAACGGAAAAACTGCTTTAGTTCATTATAATAACCCAGACGAAGGAACGCCCAATAAGTATACGACGCGTCACGCGGCCAGCAGTCGACATAAGCATCACGCGTGTACTTCAGCATTTCTGTGTCGATACTAGCCATAACCGCCCCGCGTCTATCCATCATCGATTTCAAAGTCAACAGGGAGGACAGAAAGTTTTCGCGATACTCTGGTGCGATTTTCACTTCGGCTGCAGCGGCAGCCGGTTCGATCCATTCAGCCCAATATTGTCCAGTTTTCATCAGCCGCGTCAATAATGTGTCGCTACGGAATTTAGCTAAGGCTCGTCGCACCTCGTGTAACGATTTGCCGGCGGCCAAATGATAATGTACTCGCGCCGAATCATGCGGCTGGAAATCTAGATCAAATTGCATGATACTATCGGTCTGGACCCGCTCTACCGGGTTGCGCGCCAGTTCGCCGTCTTCGGCGTCACGCCAAACCCCTTCGTGATCACCATCATGAAACTGCCCGAACGTGCCGATGCTAAAGCTATCAAAATCTGTGCCTTTCTGCAAATTCTCACCACCAATCAGAAAACACCTTTTTCCCTTATAATGCAAAATTGCTTCGTGATTATGATCTGGCGTCGCGCCTTTCGGAATATACTGCGCCGTATCGTGGCCATCAGCTGCTTCGCTGATAATAAAAGCTTGATGCATGTAAAGTTTGGCCGACCTCTCACGATCGCCCAGATTGATGACCTCTACATTGCGAGCAAAAACGTTTAGCTCGCTGTCGACAAAATCCTGAAATTCGATCGCAAAGCCCAACCATTCGTTCGTCGCCACCGTTTTGCCAATCAGCCTACCTGGCAAGTAACGCTGGCTGATCTGCCAAGTGCCATCAGTGATCCAATGAATCGCACCCTCGACAAATAGTCCGACTCGATGCCGCGACGCTCTTTCCGACGAGTGATTCTCTAGACCAACGTAGGGATAGTAGAAGTCATGCACCAGCCCAAAAGGATTCAGCCCGATCGCCATTTCGCCATTAGACAAGATTATCGGCCGAGCCATGGTAAAACCCACCTTTTACTTGTCATTATCTACCTTTGTGTTGCTGCTGAAATTTCAGAACTCGATACTGAACATCGCGCAGTGCATTCATGTAGTATAAGAAGGCGTCATACGGTGACGAATAAGGCGAAAAGTAAGCATGCACATCGCCATCGTTCCAATACTTTGTGCTCATATAGTACGGATGATCAGAGGTCGTTAGTCGACGCCAGTCACCGATCAGTTGCAAATCACCGGTATCCATAACGGCTGATTCCAGTCCGTAAATGTGATGTTGTGATTCCTGTTGCATACGGTTGCCCAGCCAGGCCGACAGATCACGCTCGGTGTCAGCCCAGGTCGTTGTGTGTGGCATTTCGATCGGCCCCTGAGACTCGAAACTCTCGGCCGCTTCGGTTACAGTCATGAAAGTATGGTCAGGCCGATCCAGCCACTCCTTCGGCAACTGCTTAAGGAAATCAAAGATCCCTGTGTCCGCCCACTGGTGTTCACCAAACGTTTCATAGTCGACGAACAG
>Ga0099364_10003844_pt1 | contig 23040 bp, 20 predicted proteins | sample TergutTh196P3_FD_73070 | JGI IMG/M metagenome (GOLD analysis project Ga0099364, IMG submission 73070) | Microcerotermes parvus P3 segment gut microbial communities from Pointe-Noire, Republic of the Congo - Th196 P3 | ecosystem: Host-associated > Arthropoda: Insects > Digestive system > Gut ...
GTGCCGGACTGGGCGGACGGTTACGTGTCCTACGCTTATGATAACGGGCTCACAAGAGGGGTGTCGGACACTTTGCTTGACGCGCAAGGCACGGCGTCATCTGAAATGTATATGACATTCATGCTGCGAGCACTGGGCTACTCCGATGAAGAAGGAAATGATTCTGAGGAGGATTTTAAGTGGGATAACCCCTGGGCGCTGGCGGCATGGTGCGAAATACTGCAGCCGCAGACGGACCGGACGGACTTCCTGCGGGCGGACGTGGTCAGCGTGACCTGTGCGGCGCTTTATGCGAACATGAAAGGGACGGAAACGGCGCTTAACGATCATCTCGCTGCTGAAGGGGCATTCACGGCGGAAGAGTTTTCTGCCGTATTTCCGGACGACCCATTGTCAAACTATAGGACTATGGATCGTCATATAGCAGGCGAACTGGCCGCCCGTTACGAGTCGGGGTTACATGACAACGTATACCACACGGTTTGGCACTTTGTTACGGACGTCACAGAAAGCGGAGGCGTACTGAAAGCTGAAGCTTTGATATATGAGGGTCATTCGGATATTCTCAAAGGCGACCTGATATCAGGATATGGCGTTTCGTCCAGCCTCGGCATTTTTAGTTTCGATGCGGATAGTCTTGATTATATATCCTTCAGCACATCGGACGAAATAGTTCCGGAAGGGCAGCTATGGACCGATTATTTTTCGAGCAGTACGGTTTACGCTGTGGGGAATACGGGAAGAGATGCGGCATTAGTTGCAAGAATAGCGACGCAGCTCGCGCTTGACCTTGGCCAAATCGGTTACATCGCGCTCAGCTATGAAGAGGCTTTGGAAGAGGAGACGACGACATATAGTTTTTTGAAGCTCACAATAACCACAAGGTTTGAGACGGAGTATTGTACGGTTTTAGTGCGCTCCATAAGCGGAATGCCGAGTGGCCCGGTATGGGCTGTTTTGCTGGTATATAAGCCGGGCTCATCCGTTGGCGAGGGAGAGGTCATTTATTTACCGACTCCGAACGGATGGGGAGGGCGCACTTCGCAGCCAGATGATGTATGGCTCAGCGAAGATAATTTGACGCTGCACTATCGCTATCATTTCGATGAGCCGACATTATCACCGCCTATCAACGCCGAGGGTGATGTGGAAGTGATCCGCGAGGCTGGAACGTTTTACTATACGGTAGACTTGGCAACAGGGGAAGCCTCAGTCGATTTCATTGGCGTATAATCGCACGGCAGGCCGGACTGGCATTTGCCGCAGCCGTAGCGCGGAGTGTATTTTTCGCATGTTTTGCGGATAAATCCGCCGCATACACCGTGGTCTTTGCCTTGCCTGCCTTCGTAATGCGCTTTGGGGGGGCATCTGCGGATGCAGGCGCCGCAGCGGTTGCAGTAACCGAGCCAGTCGTCGTAATCGCGTGTGTCCGGCTCGGCGTCCCAATCCGTGACAACGCTAATAAGCCTGCCCGCGCACCCGGCTTTTGAGATGAAGTTGGTGGAAAGGCCGAAAGTCCCGAGGCCGGTCACCACCCCCACATGGCGCTCAGACCAGTTTGTAGAGTACGGCGGTACATGTTCTGCGCCTGCTATGGGGTCAAGCGAGACACGCATGATATAACTGTCCTCGGTGTAGGGAGTGACAGCCTTGTAACCATCCGCCTGCAGCGCGTCTCTGATCAATGCGCCGAGGGCGAGCAGGTATTTCTGTCCGTCGACCCTTGTATACAGCCACTCCGCAGCGGGCTCAACAGGGTCGATTTTATTTGCCTCTACGGTGTTACGATTGTACGGCAAAAAGAATGATATTACGGATTTGGCACTGGGCAGCCAGTCGGTGGGCAGCAGATGGTGTTTACCCACGGCTTCCGGTTGTTTGATTACCATAAAACCGGGATCATCCGCCCGGGTAATCGAAAAGACCGGGCGTTCGAAAAAGCGCATGCCTTTATAACTGCCGAAGTCATCGGTCAAAAGCATTTCAGGACTTGCGCCCCTGTTTTTTAGATTATTCTTTGTATAATTATTGAGGTCGGCGTCTCCGGACGAGGTATTTGATACGTCTTCCATGCCTAAGAAGTTATACGGTGAGTTATCGCTGAAATCATCTGCTATTTTTTGCAATTTTTCCCTTGTCATATATTTTACCTCTCTATTTATTTCTTTTCTTCAATGAAAACGCCTGCCGCACCTTTGCTGAGCCCGGTTTTCTTGAAATGATCGCCCCAGTTTCCTGAAGGACAATATGACAAACATCTTCCGCAATGCCATGAACAAATATGTTGAAGCCCCAGTGTGTCGATAGGCATGCGCTCTTCTGCTGCGGCAAGATCTTCCATTGTAGGCTCTTTAACCGTCAGATAGTCGCCGCTGCCGTCTAAGTCCTTTGTCATAGCCTGAAGTGCTTTCCGGCATTTTGGAAAGTTGACAAGCGTGTATTCGTATGTCTTATCTCCTATCTCGACATGTTCCAGCTCATGAGTCCCGTACGTACGGAGCGCTCCGGTGGGGCATACTTTTACGCATATGTCGCATTTTTCCGGATTGCAGAGGGAAGGTCCGTCATACATAGGGTCAGGCTCAAGTTCGAGAGTCGTGAGTATAACGCCGAAGCGGTTTCTCGGTCCGAACTGAGGCGTCAGAACAATGCTCATGTATCCGAACTGGCCGAGCCCCGCAGCCACTGCGGCATGCCGAATACTGATCTGCATACCGTTAGTCATAGGGCCGGTTGAACACGGGGTCGAAGCGGCGCCGGAGTTCTTTTCGATGAATCGCGCCACCGCGTAGCAGACGTATGTAAGCTCAAAGTTTGGTATCATAGCGTAGCCGTATGTGCCGTAGATGCCTTTCAGGTCCTGCCTTCCGTCTTCACAAGCGCGAAAGTTGGCCTGGACAACGCCGTCTAAAAGGTTTGCGCCAATAACAATGACAGATTTGCAGCCGGGAAGAATGTCGCAGGGATTACGTCCGGGCAAAGACGTTTTAAATCTGTCGACGCCGGAAACACCGCACATCTCTATACCAAGCGATCTCACTAATTCTTTAATTTCTGCTTTTGTAATACTCATTTAAGCGCCTCCTGTTTTTTTATATTATACACCAGAAAAGACATAAAGATAAACTTTTTTTGTCAGAATTTGGTAAAATCTATTGCAAAATAGGAAAATTGATGTACAATGATAGGCGTGTGTATTTTTTTGTAAGGGAGATGGTTGTAAGGTGAGGAAGCTCAGGGGCGTTCACGCGCCGCACCTGAAAAATACCGCAGGGCATAAACCGGAGCCGCTGCCTGTGCCTTCAGAGGTTCGGATACCGATGTCGATGCATATGGGCGCTCCGGCTAAACCTGTAGTAAGCGCAGGCGATGAGGTAAAAGTAGGGCAGCTTATCGGAGAGGCTGTCGGGTTTGTCTCTGCGCCGGTGCACGCAAGCGTATCGGGCAAGGTCAAAAGCGTAAATGAGTTCGACGAATTCACAGGTCAGAAAGCCGCATCTGTAACGATAACCTCAGACGGGGAGCAGACTCCGTATGAGGGGCTGCAGCCCCCGGTCGTTACAAGCACTAAGGAGTTTCTTGAGGCCGTTCGAAACAGCGGTGCGGTCGGTCTTGGCGGCGCGGGGTTTCCGACGGCGGTGAAGCTGACTGTCAAGGACAACGGCAAAATCGATTATATCCTGATAAACGGCGCCGAGTGCGAGCCGTATATCACATCCGACACACGGACGATGATCGACGACGCTGAGCTGATCGGTGAAGGACTGAACCTGTTGAAGCAATATCTCGACATTGGCAGCATAATAATCGGAATAGAAAACAACAAACCGGAGCCGATAGAAAAAATGCGGGGAATTGCTGCTGCGACTGAAGGCATTGAGGTGAAAGTGCTGCCGGCGATGTATCCTCAGGGCGGCGAGAAAATGCTTATCTATAACTCAACGGGACGAATAGTGCCGGAGGGCGGGCTGCCAATCGACGTAGGAGTAGTCGTGCTCAACTGTACGACTGTTGTGACAATAGCCAGGTTTTTGAAAACAGGCATGCCTCTGGTGTCAAAATGTGTGACTGTTGACGGTTCGGCTGTTGATAACCCAAAAAACATCATAGCACCGATAGGCGCACCGCTTCGCGAACTGTTCGACTTTTGCGGCGGGCTGAAAGAGGACGTGAAAAAAGTCCTGTACGGCGGCCCGATGATGGGAATTGCGCTCCCAAGCCTTGACATGCCTGTGATAAAAAATACAAATGCCACGCTGGCCTTTACGGCAAAAGACTCCGAACCGCCACAGGAAACGGCGTGCATCAGGTGCGGCAAATGTGTGGCGAACTGCCCGATGAATTTGATGGCTCTGGAGATGGAAAGGGCTTATCTGCTGAAAAAGCCGGAATTACTGGAACTATACCATGTGAACCTCTGCATGGAGTGCGGCTGTTGTGCGTTTAACTGTCCCGCGGGAAGGCCGCTGATACAGTCGATAAAGCTGGCGAAAACGATGCTGAGGGAGCATCAGGCAGCGCAAAAGGCTGCAAAAGAAAGGAAGGAGGCGAAGAAAGATGAGTAACCTTACCGTATCGTCAGCGCCTCATATAAGGGCCGGCGCGTCTACAAGCCGCATCATGCTCGATGTAGTGATCGCCCTTGTTCCGGCTTTTATCGCCTCAATCGTTATTTTTGGCGGACGCGCCGCACTTGTTGTTTGCGTATGCGTTGTGACATGCGTTTTCTGCGAATGGGCCTTTGAAAAGGCCGTGAAGAGGCAAAACACAATAAGAGATATGTCGGCTGCTGTGACAGGCGTGATTTTAGCGTTTAATCTGCCGGTTACGATACCGGTTTGGCAAGCCGTGTTCGGAAGCGCGGTGGCGATCATCCTTATCAAGCAACTGTTCGGAGGCCTGGGCAAGAACTTTGCAAATCCCGCGGCTACGGCTCGTATAGTTATGTTTTTGGCGTTTTCAACAACAATGACCACCTGGGTGCTGCCGGTAGACGGGGTAACGGGCGCGACGCCGCTTGCGCTGATAGCAAGAGGTGAAACGGAGATGCTGCCGGGCCTTACCGATATGTTCCTCGGTATACGCGGAGGCGCATTGGGTGAAACAAGCGCTGTGGCGCTGATCATCGGAGGGTTATACCTGATCGTCCGGCGAGTCATAACATGGCATACGCCTGTTGTATTTATTGCTACGGTATTTGTGTTGACAGCGGTTCTGGGACAGGAACCGGTGTATCAGATACTCTCCGGCGGACTTCTGCTGGGCGCTATTTTCATGGCGACAGATTATGTGACCACGCCTCAGACAAGTCTTGGACGTGTGATTTTTGGCATAGGCGCGGGACTCATAACAGTGATGATACGACTGTACGGGAGTTATCCCGGCGGCGTTTCGTACGCGATATTGCTTATGAACATTTTAACGCCGTATATAAACAGGCTCACTATCAATAAGCCGCTGGGGGGTGTGGATTCATGAAAGATGATTTTATAATGCCTATACTGGTCTTAGCCTTGATATGCCTAGTCGTTTCCGGCGCTCTGGCGGCCACAAATGTGGTTACGGAGCCGGTCATCACAAGCGCAGCTGAAGCTCGGGCCGAAACCGCCAGATATGAGATGCTGCCGGAGTCTACCGGCTTTGAGCGAATTGAAGCAGACGGACTTCCCGATACAGTCAGAGAAGTCTACAGGTCTGAAAACGGCGTAGGGTTCGTGCTCATTATGGTAACGAAAGGCTACGGCGGAGACATAAGGATCATTTGCGGTATGGATAACGACGGCAGAGTGACCAAATCATCGACGCTTGCGCATAATGAGACCAAGGGACTCGGATCAAAAATAACAGAGCTTCCGTTTGAAAGCCAGTTTGCGGGCGCAGACAGCCGCCTTTCCGGCGTGTCCGCAATTACGGGGGCGACTATATCGACAGAGGCTTACATATCCGCTATAGGAGACGCATTTGCTGCCTTTGAGATCGTCAGGGGGGTGAGATAATGAACAGGCTGTCTAACGTTACAAAGGGAATAATCAAGGAAAACCCTGTTTTGGTACTGGTGCTGGGGACATGCCCGGCGTTAGCGGTTTCGACGCAGGCGTCTAATGCGATCGGCATGGGCATCGCGGCGACCGCTGTGCTTCTCGGCTCGAACGTAGTCATTTCTCTGCTCAGGAATATAATCCCGGATAAGGTCCGCATACCGTGTTATATCGTTTTCATAGCCGGATTCGTGACGTTGGCGCAGATGGTGGTGGAGGCGTATGCTTACTCGCTTTATCAGGCGCTTGGCATTTTCCTTCCGCTCATAGTCGTCAACTGTATCATACTGGGGCGCGCGGAGATGTATGCAAACAAAAACGGAGTACTGGACTCCGCGCTGGACGCCATAGGTATGGGGATAGGATTTACTCTGGCATTGCTTCTTATGGCGTCGATACGTGAGATTTTCGGCGACGGTGCATGGTTTGGGATGGCCCTGCCCTGGCTCAAGGATAACAATATATCCGTGTTTACGATGGCACCCGGCGGCTTTATAATCTACGGCTGCCTGATCGCGCTCGTCAACAAGATATCCAAAGGGCAGGCGATCAAGAAAAAAGATTTCGGCTGTGAGGGATGTCCGTCGTCGGCCGCATGCGGCAAGCTTGCCGGTGAGGAGGTAGCGCAGTAATGGATTTTAGAGCTCTTATCATTATTCTTATGAGCGCGGTGCTGGTCAACAATTACGTACTGCGCCAGTTCCTTGGCATTTGTCCGTTCCTGGGCGTTTCAAAAGATCTGAAAAATGCTACCGGCATGAGCATTGCTGTCATATTCGTCATGCTTCTGGCCACCGCCGTCACATGGCCGATCCAGATATATCTGCTGGACAGCAACGGGCTGGGTTTTCTGCAAACCATTGTTTTCATCCTGGTCATAGCCGCATTGGTGCAGCTTGTTGAGACGATTTTGAAAAAATACATGCCCCCGCTGTACACGGCATTAGGCGTGTATCTGCCGCTGATAACGACAAACTGCGCGGTGCTCGGCGTTACCATATCGAACATAGGAGATGAGTTTACGTTTATTGAGTCGCTTTTTAACGCGCTTGGCTCGGGACTGGGGTTCTTCCTCGCTATGGTGATTTTTTCAGGTGTGCGCGGACAGATCGAGTCTTCGGATCCGCCGGAATCATTTGCGGGCTTACCGATAACTCTTGTTTCAGCCGCGATACTGTCACTCTCGTTTTTCGGGTTTACCGGAGTGATCGAAAACCTGTTTGGTTAGGGGGTACATATGAGTAATGCAATTGTAGCAGCGATGGTTTCAGTCACCGCTTTGGGTGTGCTGTGTGCAATAATGCTTGCCGTCGCGTCAAAAGTAATGGCAGTCAAAATAGACGAGCGTGTAGCTCAATTGAGCGAGATAATGCCCGGCGCGAACTGTGGGGCGTGCGGATTTCCCGGTTGCAGCGGATACGCCGAGGCGCTGGCTGAGGGAGGTGTCGAAACAAATTTATGCGCACCGGGCGGCGCAGAGGTTTCAAAGGCAATCGGCGCTATCCTTGGAGTAGAAGCGGGAGACGTCGTGGCTCAGGTCGCCGCAGTTTGCTGCAGGGGCGACGACGCCGCAAGGCAGGTCAAGATGGAATACAGCGGCATAGAGACCTGTACCGCAGCCAAACTGTTCTATGGCGGACAGAACGCGTGTATATTCGGCTGCCTCGGTTTCGGTGACTGCGCGGCGGTATGCCCGCAGGACGCAATATGCATCGAAAACGGGCTTGCGCGTATAGACACACGTAGTTGCATAGGTTGTAAGATATGCCTGAAAGCATGCCCTAATGGCATTATCTCTATGGAAAGCGATGCAGCCAGGGTCGCCGTATTGTGCTTGAATACCGAAAAAGGCGCGTCGGTCAGGAAAAAGTGTTCAAGCGGATGCATCGCCTGCACAAAATGTGTCCGTGAATGTCCGGAAAAGGCAATAACCATGAACAACAATCTGGCCGTGATCGACTACGAAAAATGTACCAACTGCGGCAAATGCGCAGAGTCGTGTATAACGAAGTGCATACGGGCTGCCGGGTGATACGTTCTGAATTCGGAATTCGGAATGCGGAATAACGCAGGGTGGGGGATTCGTCCCTTGCCCTGCGATTTTTGTTATCATTTTGTGAACCTTATGCTAAGCTATTGAAAAAGTATTTGATTAGGCGAAGTTTTTATGTATAATAGAAACATACTCCGCCGAAAGCTTCTTTTTTAACATGAACTGAAATGGAGGAAACAGTAATGAGGCAGCTTCTGCTCAAACCGCAGTTGCATATGTATGATAAATGCGCCGATTTTGCCGCTGAGTTTAATATCGGAAAGGGCGATCTGATCATCACAAACGCTTTTATCTTCGATCCTTATTTTGCCGGTCTTACACCGGGGGCTGACGTGCTTTATCAGGAAAAATACGGTGCAGGGGAGCCGTCAGACGAAATGGCCGAGGCTATTTACGCAGATATCAGGGGTCAGTACAAACGTATAATCGCTATCGGAGGCGGGACGGTCATCGACCTTGCCAAGTTGTATTGCCTTAAAAATGTCTCCCCGGTCATCGACCTTTTCGACCGCAAGCTCGATATTATCAAAGACAAGGAGTTGATCATAGTTCCTACCACATGCGGCACCGGCAGCGAAGTTACTAATATTTCCATTTTAGAGATCAAAAGCCGCCAAACGAAACTCGGCCTTGCCGCAGACGAGCTTTATGCGGACAGCGCCGTTTTGATTCCAGAGCTTTTGACGAACCTTCCTTATAACGTATTTGCTACTTCCTCAATAGATGCCCTTATCCATGCTGTGGAAGCCGCCGTATCCCCAAAAGCCACAATGTACTCAAAAATGTTCGGATCCCTTGCCATAGAGATCATAATACGCGGATATCAATATATAGCGGAAAACGGGAAAGAGTCACGCACTCCGTTCCTTAAGGATTTCCTTGTAGCCGGCAACCTTGCGGGAGTAGCTTTTGCAAATGCCGGGGTTGGCGCCGTGCACGCAATGAGCTATCCGCTGGGGGGGAAATATCATGTACCCCACGGCGAGGCTAACTATGCCTTTTTCGTACGTGTCTTTGAGGAATATATGGACATCTCCCAAGGCGACGAAATTAAGCATATAAACGAGCTCCTTGCGGATCTTTTCAGTTGTTCATTGGCGAGCGTTTACACCGAGCTGTCCAAGCTGCTCAAGGAGATACTGCCGGTCAAACGTCTCAGCGAGTATGGCATGACAGAAGCGGACATACCCGATTTCACAGCTAATGTTATGGAAAAGCAAGGCCGTCTCACGGCAAACAACTTTGTCCCTCTGGACGCCGCGCGTGTCACTAAAATCTACAGCGACCTGCTGTAAAACGCTCTGCGGAGAGCAAGAGCACAAGATAATTATGAATTATGCATTATGCATTGAAAAGACGGGAGGTATAATATGATGACAGGCGAGCAATATGTAGAGAGTATAAGAAAGCTGAACATGGAGATATACATGTTCGGCAAAAGGATAGATTGCGCGGCGGATGACCCGATCCTCCGCCCGTCTCTCAACTCCGTTAAGGCTACATACGATCTGGCGGAGCTTCCGGAGCATGAGGACCTTATGACGGCGACCTCATGCCTGACCGGCAAGAAGATAAATCGCTTCTGCCATATTCACCGCAGCGCAGATGATCTTGTAAAGAAGGTCAAGATGCAGCGCTTGTGCGGACAGAAGACAGCATCATGCTTCCAGCGCTGCGTTGGTTTGGATGCGATCAACGCTATATACAGCACCACATATGAGACTGACGTTAAATGCGGTACCTCATATCATGACAAGTTCAAAGAGTACCTGAAACTTGTCCAGGACAATGACTGGACAGTTGACGGCGCTATGACAGACGTAAAGGGCGACCGTTCTCTCGCGCCGGCCGATCAGGCCGACCCGGACCTCTATCTCCGCGTCGTTGAGCGCAGGGAGGACGGCGTCGTCGTACGCGGCGCGAAAGCGCATCAGACAGGCATGTCAAACTCGCATGAGGTGCTTGTAATGCCCACTATCGCCATGCGTCCCGAGGATAAGGATTATGTCATATCTTTTGCCGTACCGACGGATACGAAAGGCATTATTATGATCGTCGGCCGCCAGAGCTGCGACACGCGCAAGCTCGAGGGCGGCAGTATTGACGTTGGCAACTGTGAGTACGGCGGCATGGAGGCCCTTGTTATTTTTGATGATGTTTTTGTGCCGAACGACCGGATATTCCTGAATGGCGAGTCAGAATTCTCCGGCATGCTTGTTGAACGATTCGCGGGATATCACCGCCAGAGCTACGGCGGGTGTAAAGTAGGCGTCGGGGATGTGCTGATCGGTGCGGCGGCGCTCGCTGCCGACTATAACGGTGCGGCTAAAGCCTCGCATGTCAAAGATAAGCTGATTGAAATGATGCATCTGAATGAGACACTGTACTCATGCGGTATTGCCTGCTCCTGCCAGGGCTGTGAGACAGCTTCCGGGAATTACCTTATTGATCTGCTTCTGGCTAACGTCTGCAAGCAGAATGTCACGCGCTACCCATATGAGATAGCGCGTTTGGCAGAAGACCTCGCCGGCGGCCTTATGGTCACGGCACCTTCCGAAAAGGACTTAAAAGATCCGAAACTGGGGCCGTATATAGAAAAATATCTCAAAGGCGTGGCGGGAGTATCAACCGAAAACCGCATTAAAATTATGCGGCTGATCGAAAACCTCACGCTCGGCGCAGCCGCCGTCGGTTACCGTACAGAGTCACTGCACGGCGCCGGCTCACCGCAGGCGCAGCGTATCATGATTTCGCGGCAGGGTAATCTTGCGCAAAAGAAAGAGTTAGCAAAAGCAATAGCTAAGATTAAGTAATGGGCTACGAGTTAACGAATTCGGGATTCGGAATGCGGAATAACTTTAAATGCAGAATTACTTTGCAGGAGGACTGACCACTGGCCACTGGTCACTGACTGCTGCGCAGCTGGAGGAGAAAATGTTATGGGATGGGATGTATTATATAAACAAAGGCTTATGAGTGCGGATGAAGCGGTTTTGAGGATCAAGTCGGGTGACAGGATATCCGTTTCGCATGCGGTCGGTGAACCGACGCATATAGTTGAAGCAATGGTTAAGAACAGAGAAGCATACCGTGATGTGGAAATCGTGCACATGGTGCCTATGGGGGCAGCGGAATACGCGCAGCCGGGTATGGAGCCGTATTTCCGGCATAATTCGGTTTTTGTCGGCGCCGCGACGCGAAATACGATAAAAGCCGGACACGGCGATTTTACCCCGTGCTTTTTCTCTCAAATACCCAATCTTTTTCACCGCACGCTCCCGCTTGACGTGAGTATAATCCACGTTTCACCGCCGGATGAGCATGGATATGTAAGCTGCGGCGTGTCGGTGGACTACGGAAAGACCTCGGCGGAACAGGCGAAAATCGTAATTGCTCAGGTAAATAAGTATATGCCGCGTACCCTCGGCGATACTTTTGTCCATGTATCGCAGATAGACTGTATAGTTGAGCATGACGCCCCGATCATCGAACTGCCTCCGCCAAAAATAACGGATGTCGAAAAAGCTATCGGCGAAAACTGCGCGAAGCTCGTGCGTGACGGAGACTGCCTTCAGCTCGGGATCGGCGCTATCCCCGACGCTGTGCTGCTGTTTTTAAAGGACAAGAAGGATCTCGGCATACATTCAGAGATGTTTTCCGACGGGGTAGTCGAACTTGTGGAAGCCGGCGTTATAAACAATTCCGCCAAGAACTTTAATAAAGGCAAATGTATAGCCACGTTCCTGATGGGAACCCGGCGACTGTACGATTATGTTGACAACAACCCCGCCGTGAACATGTTCCCTGCCACATATGTCAACGATCCTCTGGTCGCAAGTAAAAATGACAATTTGGTTTCTATCAACTCGTGCGTGCAAGTTGATCTTCTCGGCCAGGTATGCGCGGAATCCGTAGGGACCACACAGATAAGCGCGATCGGGGGGCAGGCGGATTTTGTTCGGGCTGCGGCTTACAGCAAAGGCGGCCGTTCGATTATTGCGATGGCCTCGTCCACAGGAAAAGGGGAAATATCAAAGATAGTCCCATTCCTGGATCAGGGCGCCGTCGTCACCACCTCGCGTTATGATGTTGAATATATCGTAACGGAATACGGTATCGCAAACCTCAAATACCGCACAACACGTGACAGAGCGCGAATGCTGATAGAAATCGCGCACCCAAAGTTCAGAGATGGTCTCAAAGAAGCCTTTGAGCAACGTTTCAACGCAAAGTTTTAAACAGGAGGAGAAATATATGAGATCGGGTTTTAACGGCGTGGATTGGGAATCGAATGTAGATTTCGGCAAACTCAGGGCATACAGGCTGCAGAGGGCGAAGGAAAGTATGCGAAACTATGGTTTTGGCGCCGTCCTTTGTTATGATTTCGACAACATCCGATATATAACCGGTACGCATATCGGGGAGTGGAACCGCAACAAGATGAACCGGCATTGCCTGCTTATCGACGGCGTAGAGCAGCCGATCCTATTTGATCCCGCTGCGCCCTCAAAGAGAGTACGTGTAGATTGGCTGCCTAAGGATCATATTATGCCTGCCGTCGGCTCAATGAGAGGGGCTATCCCGGCTGATGTGGGCATGGCCAAAAAAGAAGCCGGAGAGATTGTCAAATACCTGAAAGAATATGGCGTTGACAAGAAAAAGCTGGGTATGGACCTGGTTGATATCCCGTTGCTCAGGGAGTTGGAGCTTCTCGGCATTGAGGTCGTTGACGGTCAGTGCGCTATGGTGGACGCCCGCATAATCAAATGCGATGAAGAAATACAATTGCTCAAAAGCTCCGCCGCGATGGTAGATGCCGCCTATTACGATGTGGCAAAAGCCATGCGGCCCGGTTCTTTTGAAAATGAATTGCAGGCTATAATACAAGGGCAGCTCTTCCGGTGGGGCGCAGAATCCGTTGAGTTTGTAAACGTGATTTCCGGTATGCGCGGCAATCCGCACTGCCATACCACATCAAACAGAATGATACGCCCCGGAGAGCTTGTTTATTTTGACATCGGAAATACTTATAACGGATATAAAACCTGCTATTACCGTACGTTTTCCTGCGGAGTGCCGACGTCCGCTCAAAAGAAGGCGTATGAGCGCGCATATAAATGGCTGTATGACTCCATTGAAGCCGTCAAACCCGGAAACACAACGGCGGACGTAGCCAAATGCTGGCCGGCTGCCACAGAACTGGGGTTTAATAACGAGGAAGAAGCGTTTCTCCTGCAATTTGCTCATGGGATAGGTCTTGGGCTCTGGGAGAAGCCGATAATATCACGCTTGTTCTCACTTGATAAGCCGTTTGAGTTGAAAGAGGGTATGGTTTTCGCGCTTGAGACATGGTGCGCTTCCGAAGACGGCACAGGCAGCGCAAGGATCGAGGAAGAAGTCGTCGTCACAAAAGACGGCTGCGAGGTCATCACGAGATTCCCTTCTGAGGAAATAACCTCCTGCGGCCTACCCGGTTGTATGTTTTTGTAAGAATTTAGTAAATTTCTCAGAACCTTACGCTCGAAACGGCTATTTTAAGTATTCATTTACGCTCATATTCGACATCCTGTCTCAGATGAGCTCGCTCCGCATCCATGCTCCGCTGACAATGAACACTTAAAACAGCCATTCCTCACCGGTTCTGAGTGGTTACAAACTTAATTATATTAGGAGGAATGTCAAATGGCAAAAGTTGCATGGATCGGTCTTGGGAACATGGGAACGCCGATGTCTGTAAATCTGGTCAAAGCGGGGCATGATGTAACGGTCTGGAACAGGAGCGTCGGAAAAGCCGATCCCGTTAAGGAAGCCGGCGCGAAGGTCGCAGCCTCCGCCGCCGAAGCCGCAAAAGGCGCCGAATTCATTTTCACCATGATTTCAGGGGACGGGGCTTTTGAGGCTGTCACTTTCGCGCCCGGCGGCGTTGTGGAGGCTATGGGAGCCGGCGCGGTACTCATCGATATGAGCACGGTGTCCATAGACGTGTCGGAGAAAGCCGATAAGGCCGTCGCGGAAAAGAAAGGACAGTTTTTGCGCTGCCCTGTCAGCGGAAGCACGGTGCTTGCCGCAGCCGGTACGTTGACGCTGCTCTGTTCTGGGCCGAAAGACGCATACGACAAAACGATGCCGCTGTTTGAGAAACTTGGCAAAACATTTTTCTACGTGGGCGAAACCAACGAGGCAAGAACAATGAAACTGGCGCTTAACATGATGATCGCCACAAGCATGCAAATGTTTGCCGAGTCGCTGGTCATATGCGAAAAAGCCGGAATGGACCCGAATGTGGCGCTGGACGTCATTTGCGGTAGCGTGGTCGGATCACCCTTTGTGGTGTACAAGACGCCTCCGATAAGGGAGAGAAAATTTAATCCCGCTTTCTCGGCGGAACTCATGGTGAAAGACCTCGACCTCGCTCTCGATACGGCAAAACGCCTGAAAGTAACTACCCCCACTACCGCGCTAACAAAACAAATGCTTGAAGCCCTTGTAAATATGGGCAGAGGAGACTGGGATATAGCCGCGGTAATACCGCTGATGGAACAGCTCTCAGGCATCGAAAATCCGGTTATTAACAAATAAAATATTTTTTAGGAGGATCAATTAATGTCAAAGGTAGATTTAAACGACATCACATGGACCAACAAACCCTACAAGGTAAACACCTCTATGGTCACTCCCGGCGTGGCGCCTCTGCATTTTGAGAGCAATTCCTGGACTTTGGCAATGAACAACGACATCGAATTTTTCGTAACGGAGATTCGTCCGGGCGGCCGCGCGGAGAAAGACATGCATCCGGATGCGGATCATGTGTTCTTCTATCTCTCCGGGTATGGCTACCAGATCATCGACGGCGTACGCTATGACGTAGGCCCCAACGATGTGCTCTTTGTTCCCCGGGGATGCGATCACGAAATGTATGTCACCGGAGACGAGACCCTTCGCATGGTGGTAACATTCTCGCCGGCCCGCGAGGCAAAAAGAAGATAACTTCAAGCAGCGATCGATAAGCGGCTGCCGCACTAAATGCATTGCGGCAGCCGCCTTAAGCAAGCACTTATCGGGAGGCTCGGGTATGCAAAAAAAACAGGCTGAAGAGTTTTATAAGAACATGTATATGATAAGGCGGTTTGAGCAGGAGGTTTTTGAGTTTTACAAAAAAGGCCTTATGCCGGGCCTTGCCCATCTGTACATTGGCCAGGAAGCCGTTGCGGCAGGCGCCTGCGGCGCTTTGGCTGCACGTGATTATATAGGCAGTACCCACAGGGGACACGGGCATCTGATAGCGCGGGGCGCGGATATAAACAGGATGATGGCCGAGATTTTGGGTAAAGCGACCGGATACTCAAAGGGAAAAGGCGGCTCGATGCATATCATGGCTATGGACAAAGGGATATTAGGCGCGAACGGTATTGTAGGCGGAGAGCTTCCGATAGCCACCGGGGCTGCCTATGCCTCAAAGCTCAAGGGTACGGACGAGGTTACCATAGCATTTTTTGGCGACGGCGCGAGTAATGAGGGGACTTTCCATGAAAGTATTAATATTGCCGCGGCCTGGGATCTTCCCATCATATTCATAATAGAGAATAACCTGTACGGAATATCAGTCGATATACGCAGGGTGGTTAGGGAGCAGAAGCTGTCATTGCGAGCAGTGGGTTATGGTATTGAAGGCGTGACAATAGATGGCAACGACGTCGAGTTGGTCTATAAAACCGTAAAAAAAGCTGTCGGCAGAGCCCGTAAGGGTGGGGGGCCTACCCTCATCGAATGTCTTACTTATCGCTGGCAGGGCCATCATGTCGGCGACCCGGGCGAGTACCGCCCCGCAACCGAGGTTGATGATTGGAAAAGCCGCGAGCCGCTGTCGGTGTTGGAGTCTAAAGGCGTATTGACAGAGACTGAGATAAGGAAGATAAAGGAACTCGTCGACGCAGAAATTATCAAAGCGTGTAAGTTTGCCGAGGAGAGCCCATACGCGGATGTAAGCGAGGCTTACACCGATGTATTTGTTGATTAGCGGAGGTTAGAATAGAATGCGGGAGATAATGTACCGTGAAGCCATAAACGAGGCGCTTGATGAGGAGATGGCGCGGGATGAGACGGTTTTTGTGATCGGTGAGGACGTCGGCGTTATTGGCGGTAATTTCAAATGCACTGTCGGACTGCTCGAAAAATACGGCGACATGCGATGCAAGGACTCCCCGATTTCAGAGGCGGGCATTGTTGGCATCGGCGTCGGCGCGGCACTTACGGGGATGCGGCCCGTCGTTGAGCTTATGTTCGGCGATTTTCTTATGGTCGCCATGGATCAGATATGCAACCAGGCTGCTAAAATCACATACATGTCCGGCGGACAAGCGCGGGTTCCGCTTGTGATACGCACTCCTTTTGGCGGCGGGCGTTCTTCAGCCGCGCAGCATTCTCAAAGCTTCCACGCGTGGATGGCCCATTGCCCCGGCCTCAAAGTGGTGACCCCCTCTACAGGCGCGGAGGCAAAAGGGCTGTTAAAAACGGCGATACGAGACGACAATCCGGTCATATTTTTTGAGCATAAGATGCTTTACACACAAAAATTTGACACCCCCGAAGATGATGATTATACTATCCCTTTCGGCAAGGCAAACATAGTTCATTCCGGAGACAGGATAACAATAGCCGCGACCTCGATAATGGTCTTGAAAGCATTAAAGGTTGCAAAAGAACTTGCAAAACAGGGAATATATGCGGAGGTCATCGATCTTCGCACGATCGTACCTCTTGACAGGGAGACGATCATAGAATCAGTAAAAAAGACCGGAAGATTATTGATAGTCGACGAGGGTCACGAGAGCTTCGGCATCAGCGGAGAGATAGCTATATCCATTATGCAAGATGTGTTTTATTATCTTGACGCGCCTATAACCCGCCTCGGCACGGCCGATGTGCCGCTGCCTTTCAGCCCCGCTCTCGAATTCCCACTTATACCGGACGAGAATTCAATACGCGAAGCCGTGGTTCGAATTGTTTAGCAGAAAAATTCTGCATTCTGCATTGCGGCCGCAGGCCGCTTTTGGAGGGCGAATAAATGGCCGAAGTTATTATAATGCCGAAACTGGGGTTCAACATGGATGAGGGCCAGCTTGTAAAATGGCACAAATCAGTGGGAGACAGCTTAACGGCGGGTGAATTGTTTTTTGAGATCAATACGGACAAGACAAACATGCCTGTGGAAGCGACGCGTGACGGTTTTGTTTTAAAGATAATAGTCGAAGAAGGGGAGGTAGTTCCGGTGTTTACCCCTATAGCGGTGGTCGGACAAGCCGGTGAAAAAGCCGATGAAGCGCTTGCGGCATTCAGCGGATCTCAGGTAAGCGAAACCCCGGAGGAAGCGGCTGCGGATCCTGTTGATAACCGGCCCGTACCTGTCTGTGAAGGTTTATCGCCGGAGAGAATAAAACTAACGCCCCGGGCAAGAAAATATATCGCAGACAGCAAAATAGATCCGGGCGCGGCCGCACAGATAAAGGGCACGGGTTTTGACGGCGGCATAACAGAAGCGGACATAAAGGCGTCGCCCCTGGCGCGAAAAATGGCGGCACAAACGGGAGTTGACCTCACTTACATAGAGGGCGGCGGGCCGAAAGGCAAGATAATGAAAGCCGATGTTGAAAAAGCCGCCGCAACACAAGCGCAGGGCAGTGAAGGAAAGAAGGTGCTCCGTACAGAGCCTTATAGGGGTGTGCGTGAGATAATAGGAGATAAACTCACGCAAAGCATGCAGCAAAGCCCGCATATCTATTTTGCAGATTCTGTAGACACAGCCCCTATGACAAGCCTTCGCGCGGAGATCAGCCAGGCGCTTGGCGAGAAGATATCCGTCACAGACATACTTGTTTTGGCTGCAAGCCGCGCACTGACTAAGTTTCCCGGCGTAAACTCGTCTCTTATAGACGGCGAAGTCGTCACATATCGCAGCACGAACATCGGAGTCGCCGTTGCAGGGGATAACGGACTTATAGTCCCCGTTATCAGGGATGTGCAGGACAAGACGATCTCAGAAGTCGCGGAAATAAGCAGGGATATGATCGGCCGCGCCCGCATCGGCGCTCTCAGTCCGGACGAGTATTCCGGAGGTACGTTTACAATATCCAATCTGGGGATGTTCGGCATTGAGGATTTTACGGCTATAATCAATCCGCCGGAAGCTGCTATTCTGGCGGTCAGCGCCGTAAAGAAAAAACCGGTAGCAGTGACTGTCGGCGATTCGGATCAGATAGTTATAAAAAGCATGATGAACATCCGGCTCTCAGTTGACCATCGCCTGATAGACGGACTGCTTGCCGCTCAGTTCACAGCTTATTTTAAAGAATTGCTCGAACATCCAATCAAAATATTGATTTGATAACTCAAGTTTCGCGGATGCGAAACTTGAGAGGGATTAGGTGTTAGGGAATAGGGATTAGTAGGAAATTTGAAGGTTAAATTATAGGATTATAGTGGATTTTACCGCTTAACGGGGTTTTTACTTTTTATACTAACCCCTAATCCCTAGTCCCTGGTCCCTAAATCACATAACTGCGAAACTTGAATTATAAATTATGAATTGTACCGGGGGATATAAATATGGATTATGATATTACTGTGATAGGGGCCGGGCCTGGCGGATACGTAGCCGCTATAGCGGCGGCGCAGCAAAAAAAGCGCGTATGCATCATAGAGCGCTCCGTAGAGGGCGGTGTGTGCTTAAACGAGGGCTGCATACCGACTAAGACATTAATAAAGACAGTCAGGCTTGCCGAAGATATAAAGAAAGCGGATCAGTTCGGGATCACAGGCATCGACACGACGAATGTATCGATAGACTTAACCAGGCTTCAAGCGCGTAAAAATGCTGTGGTATCTCAGCTTGTCGGCGGAGTTAAGGGCCTTTTGAATGGCAACGGAATTACCACAGTGAAGGGTTCCGCAGCTTTTATTGACGCAAACACCGTGGCAGTAGGTGAGAAAAAGATCACCTCAGACTATTTTATAATCGCTACTGGTTCAAATACTTTTATTCCGCCGTTTATTTCGATAGAGGGCAAAAGCAATATCATAACGAGCCGTGAAGCGCTCAACGCCGTGACGATACCGAAAACCCTCGGCATCATCGGCGGCGGCGTGATAGGCATCGAGTTTGCTTATATTTTTTCAAAACTTGGAGCAAGAGTCATCGTGTTTGAGCTTCTGGATCGCATACTCCCGATGGTCGACGGCGAGATCGCCGGCATGGCGGTAAAACGCATGGAAAAAGACGGAATAGTATTCCACACCGGAGCAAAGGTAAATGCCGTCAACAATAACACAGTTTGTTTTGACAGCGGAGGAAAGCAGCTTAAAGAAAACGTTGACTGCGTCCTTATGGCTGTGGGAAGGACTCCGAACACCGGGGGATTACGGGCGGAAGAAATCGGGATAGAGATTGATAAAGGCGCCGTCAAGACGGATGGAACGCTGAAAACGAACATCGCCAACATATACGCGATAGGCGACGTAAACGGGGCATCCATGCTGGCGCACACGGCGTCACATGAGGGTATTACAGCCGTCAACAATATTTGCGGAATTAAGGATACGATAAACTATGACCGTGTGCCGTCTTGTATATATCTTGACCCAGAGATCGCCTGTATCGGGCTGACCGAAAAGCAAGCCGCAGAAAAAGGTGAAATAAGAGTGGGCAGATTTCCGCTTGCCGGTAACGGCAAAGCTCTGGTCGAGGGGAATACGGAGGGTATGGTGAAGACCATACTGGACGCCGTAACAGATGAGATACTCGGAGTACATATCTACGGTATCCACGCCACCGATATGATAGGCGAAATCTCCGCGGCAATGACGGCGGAAGCCACTGCTGAAGAGATCATTAAAGCGATACATCCGCACCCCACGGTATCGGAGAGTTTGCCCGAGGCGTTTATGGCCGCATACGGCAAAGCTATCCACTGGAGATAGATGGTGAGAAAACAAGGGATCATTTTCAGCCGGGTTATATTAGTGCCGCAAGCTTATGGTAGCATTCGTCAATGTTATCCTGGGTGATACCCAAGTATCGCTGCGTGATCTCAAGCGAAGAGTGGTTGAATATTTTCATGATCACAACAGGGGAAATATCAGCTTTCCAAGCGAGGTAGCCAAAAGTCTTGCGGAGCGAATGGCAGGAAACGCGGAAAGCAAAGCCGAGTGCGTCTGCGGCTACGCGAATGATGCGATATGCCTGCTGGCGGCTGATGGCCTTGTTTTCGCCCTTGCGGCTGGCGAACAGGACCCCGCCCCGTTTAGCGGCGGGCAAGTAGCTGGATAAAGCTGCAATGGCGCGTTTATTGAGCGTGAGAATCTTGGATTTTCCGGTCTTCTTTTCAATAATAGTGACACTCTCCCGAAAGCGGTTATTTTTGAAATCGAAAACGTCGTCCCAAATCAGGCAAAGCAGGTCGCAGACGCGCAACGCGGTATGAAGGCCGAGCACGATGAGAACATAGTTGCGAACTTCACCTCGTTTGAGATAATACTGCGCGAGCATGCGGACTTGCTGCTTATTGCGGATCGGCTGTGTAGTAGCCATAATAATCACCTCGTCTAAACAATTCATAATGCATAATTAATTGGCACTGTTTTCATAAAACATTTTGCACTACTAAATAATATAACGCCAATGTTACACAATATCAATGTGTTACATTGGCGTATTTTGTATGTATCTGCAAGTGTTTACGCCTTGCTGTTTTTCTTGTTCCAGATATCCTGCCTGTTATTATAATGCATTTAGGCTTGAGAAATCAAGCTTTTTTTCATGATGTAACACATTGATAAAATGTAATATTGACATCGAGGGGCCTGATCGGCGCGTTTGCAGGGGCAGTCTTTGCGGTTGCCCGCCCGTACCGGACAACAGGAAAACAACATGGAAATACGCTACAATTACAGGCTTTACCCGAACAAATCGCAAGAAGAGCAGATACAGCGTAACTTCGACTGCGCGAGGTTTGTGTACAACCACTATCTTGCAAAGCGTGTCGAGGCGTACAAAAACGGACAGGGCCTTCTGGGAACAAACGACTGCTGTCGCGATCTGACCGTTTTGAAAAAGACCGATGGTTACACATGGCTGCAAAAAGCGGACGATAACTCATTGCGTAACTCGATCAAGGAACTTGATATGGCGTTTAAAAAGTTCTTCCGAAACATAAAAAAACCGGACTCCGCGCCCGGCTTCCCGCATTTTAAAAGCAAGAAAGAAAAGAATAAATCGTATAGAAGTAAAAACAATCTTTCAAGAACCAGCATAGTATTATCGGACAAGGCCATAAAGCTTACAAAGCTCGGATGGGTGGACTGCAGCGTTTCAAGGGAAGTTGAAGGCAGAATACTCTCGGCGACGGTGTTTCAGGTCCCGTCCGGCAAGTATTTCGTCTCCGTGTGCTGCACAGACTATGAGCCGAAACCGCTGCCCAAAACAGGCGCGGCGGTAAGCGTACAAATGAGTTTGAGCAGCGCAGCCTTACCGGATAAACAGGAAACACACCCCGCCGCCACGGAAAGCAAGCCACAACCGGCAGACTCAGCAACAGACATACATCAGCACGAAAGCTACCGTTATTACGAAAAGTCCCTAAAAAAGATCGCGCGTTTACAGCGGCAAATGTCACGAAAACCAAGTGACTCAAACAATCGCGAAAAAACCCGAGTAAAACTTGCCTGCCTGCACGAGCGTATCTATAACCAAAGAACCGACGCTATCAATAAAACAACAACCCAGTTAGTCCGCGACTACGACCAAATCTACGTCCAGGAAGTAAACCTGCAAAACCTTCTAAAAGACCCACAAAGATCAAAACAAGTATCAGACGCCGCGTGGGGCGAGTTCGTCCGGCAGTTGACGTATAAGAGCGGGTGGTACGGGAAGCGGGTGATACGAGTGTTGGGCGCAAATTCGGAATGCGGAATTCGGAATGCGGAATAGGGGACGCGGGAGCAAAGGTTAGTTATTAAGAAACAAAGCAGAAGAGTGTATTAGCAAATTAATAGGCAAAGCAGAAGTTTATATTCCGAATTCCGAATTCCGAATTCGACCGTACGGTTGGGCAAACCGGAAGTAAAGTCTGTGGAGAATGTGTAAGCCGTGTTATGACGCAGTATTCGATGAAGCAGGAATCCCCATCGCGGAAGGCCGCATTGGGCGAATGCCAAATCCCGTATTATGATTTTTCAAGAGGAGAGAGGAGCGCCCGCTATGCTTAGCAAAAAACTCACCGCTTACGCGATCGTGTTCGCTATGCTTATTGCGCTCGCCCCTCTTCATGTTTTCGCCAATGACGAGTCCGAGCCATCGCCGGAGCAAGAGTCCGACGAAATAATAACAATCGTCATCCCAATAGAAACACCCAACGATGTAGGGGGCAGCGACCCCGACGACTCGAATAACGAAACTAACGATGAAACCAACGACGACGATGACGACGAAATAATAAACATAATCATCCCCATAAACCCGGAAAACCCCGACGCCCCGGATAACGAAACCAATGATGAAACCGATGTCCCGCCCGAAGACGACAATGATCCGTCAAACGAGAACCCCAACGAACCTGTAGGGGACGGCGACCCCGACGTCCCGAATGACGAAACAGAAGACGACTCCTCGAATAACGAAACAGAAGAAAACCCCGACGCGGTAATCAACGTAATAATGCCTGTCTCGCTGGATTTCACAATCGACCCGTTCGAACTCAACGGACGCGGCTCAGTGTTTTCCGACGCTTATATGATAGAAAACATAGGCGAAGGCGATGTAATAATAACCTTTACGGACATAACCGTCACATTCGCTAACACAATAGATTTTAAACCCCTGCCCAATCCGTTTGGAGACAACATGGGCGAGCCGCTGAAAGCAATATACATGCTGCTCGACTTTGGCAGACAGGACAC
>Ga0099364_10003845_pt1 | contig 23038 bp, 22 predicted proteins | sample TergutTh196P3_FD_73070 | JGI IMG/M metagenome (GOLD analysis project Ga0099364, IMG submission 73070) | Microcerotermes parvus P3 segment gut microbial communities from Pointe-Noire, Republic of the Congo - Th196 P3 | ecosystem: Host-associated > Arthropoda: Insects > Digestive system > Gut ...
CATAACTTGACCATTGTACCACAGTTATTTGACTATGCCACCGCCCAAGCAGATTTTGTCGTCGTAAATCACGATAGACTGGCCGGCGGCTATGGCGCGTTGCGGTTCGTCTAAATTGACTATGATCTTGTCATTCTGAAACCCGCGAGAAATCTCTGATTTCTCCGGATATTCAGAATCTACGTTGTACTCTGTAGATCCTGAAACAAGTTCAGGATGACAATTATAATTAATTTCACATTCAATCAGTTTTCCGCGATGGCGAACGCGCGCAAGATATTTTTTGCCCGATTCTGGTGGATTATTGATCCAATGAACGTCAGTTAACTCGATTTGGTCGCGGAAGAATTCCGGCGCGTTCAAGTTTTTGCTGACGTAAACTTCATTCTTTCCCATATCTTTTCCGACAATATAAAAGGGAAGACCGCCGCCTATATTCAGTCCGTGCCTCTGCCCAAGAGTATAGAAAATCGCACCGTCGTGTTGGCCGAGGATTTTGCCGGTTTCTTGTTCAATTATATTGCCCGGCTGGGTTTCGACAAATTGCGATAAGAAATCACGCACGCCAACTTCCCCGACAAAGCAGATGCCTTGAGAGTCTTTCTTGCGCGCGGTGGTTAATCCGCGTTTTTCAGCTTCGGCACGAACTTCTTCTTTGCTGGCAAAATCGCCGATTGGAAAGAGGGTTTTACTCAAAGCGTTTTCAGTGATTCTATATAGAAAGTAAGTTTGGTCTTTTTCCTCATCTTTGGCACGCAGCAATTTCGCCATCGGATTTTTCGTGGCTCCTTCTGCTTCAGCCCAAACTTTTTTCGCGTCATAATTTCGGCTGACCAAATTTTTGTAAGCTGCACGCAGCGGTTCGTCATTTGGAAACCTTGCTATTAATTTCAGCGCATCGAGAAAATGATAAACACGCACGCGAGACGCCAAATTTTTAAATGCAAACATTTCCGGACAATATTTTTCATAATATTTTCTCAAGTTTTTATAGTCATCTTTGTCTGCAAATTTTTCGTCATTCTCACTCAAGTAAAGTCGTGGATTGTTCATCATTTTTTCGAGACGATAAATCGGATAATCTTTTGCTGTTAGCCAGATATTTTCAAAATCAATTTGTGCCAGTATATTGAATTTTTCATCAACAATAAAATTGTCCAGATGAATATCCCAAAATACTGGTGTGGTTTTTTCGTTGTCAAAATAATGCGAATTCTGACGCCAAAAGTTTTCCGCCTGCTTGATTTCTTTTTTATCAAAAATCTTTTGTTTACGCAATTTTTTAAGTGAATCCTGTAGGTTGTATTTTCCATACTCTAAAATTTCGCGCCATGATTTCCCATAATCTGCAAACTCTTCCGGGTCAAGTTTGTTAATCTTTCTCAAGTTCTCGCAAATATTTTTGATTAAATTCTCGCGCTGAGTTTCGCTGGCCTTGTGCCAAACATGGCCCAAGGACGAGCCGTTAATGAATTCCATAATGATATATTTTTCTTTTTTATTTTGCGCGATAAGTTTTGGTCTTTTGATATCAAGATCCGACTGCAGGATATCTTTTTCATTAATAAAATTCTCTTTTTCCGTATAAATTTTCAAAATAAGATCATTGTTAATCTTGTAAACCTGATTAGTAAAACCTGCCGCAAATCTTGTCGTCTTTTTTAATTCAATATTATGCCTGGCGCAAATCTTTTTAATATAATTCCGGGTTTTTTCCGGGATTTTGACATCGGTATTTTCATGGATTGTTGTCATAGAATTTTCAACTCGTGCGTAATGCCCCGTCGCAATCATCTCTGCCCCGTCTTCAATCGCCGCCTGCAGAAACAATTTGAATTTGACCTCCTGATTGCACATGACGTCGGGGTTGGGCGTGCGGCCCGCTTCGTATTCGGCGATCATGTAGTCGACGACTTTTTGTTTGTATTCGGTCTGGAAATCGAAAACTTTGAACGGGATGCCGAGCTGCACGGCGACACGTTTGGCATCGGCTAAATCGTCCGCCCAGGGGCATTTCATGCCGGGCAGATCCTGCGTCCAGTTTTTCATGTAGACGCCGGTGACTGCGTAGCCTTGTTCTTTCAATAATGCAGCGGACAGAGACGAATCGACGCCGCCGGACATGCCAACGTAGACTTTTTTCATGCGTGTATTATACAACAACTACTGTTTCTCTTCGCGACGACTCCTAATGTGACTCACAACCATAGAGGCCCCTACGGCAAGCGAAGCGGCAAAACCTGCAACGGCCGCCCCAGCACCAGCTGATTCCATCACATTAAGGGCTGCCTCTTTGGTAGCGGTGCCGCCCTCTGTTAAGTTTGCAAAGCTATTCATGAAAATTCCTACGCCGGTAAGCGCGAGTCCTCCTGCTAGGCTAGCGAATCTTCTGTTATGAATTCGTCTCTGAACCTCAGCGTCGCTTCTTCCAGTGATAGTTTTGGACTGACCAGTGAACATTGATTGAACAAAGTCCCATGCATGTGTCATTTTACCTGATCGCATATCGCCTCCTTTGTCATTTAGATTATGAATTCATAATAATCTTTTTCTCTTATTCTGTCAAGGCTTTTAACAGCTAAGTAAGGTGTGATAGATTATATCTATGTTAATAGACACCCACTGCCACATTCACGAGAGCGATTTCCCGCTCGACCAGCGACAGACTTTGGCGGCCAGCGCGACAGCTGATGTGCGGAAATTGATTTGTGTGGGCACGAATATGCAGAGTTCGCGTGAGGCGGTTTCCTTTGCTAAGGATTTTTCTGTCCCGGAGATGCAGATTTTCGCGGCGATTGGCGTCCACCCACATGATTCGAAAGATTTTTCCGCAAAAGATTTGTCCGAATTAAAAAAATTGATTGAGGAAAATCGCCAGCAAATTGTCGCTGTCGGCGAAATCGGCCTTGACTATTACTACGAATTTACGCCGCGCGCGAAACAGATCGAAGCGTTCGAAATGCAGCTGCAACTGGCCATCGATCACGCGCTGCCAGTGTCGTTTCATGTCCGCGACGATAAAGAAATGACCGGCGAAGTCTGGCAGGATTTCTGGCCGATTATCGACAACTTTTCTGGAATAAAAGGTGTTTTGCATTCTTTCACTGACACTTTGGAACAAATGGATCAGGCGCTGAAACGCGGGCTTTACATCGGCGTCAACGGCATCGCGACTTTCAACAAGAAAGAATATTTGATTGAGGTTCACAAAAACTTACCGCTGGATCGCATGTTGCTGGAAACCGACGCGCCGTTCCTCGCGCCTGTGCCGTTTCGCGGGCAAAAAAATCAGCCTTCTTTTATTCCGAAAATTGTCGAGTTCTTAAATAATTTGCGTGGCGAATCTTTCCAAGAAATTGCAGAGCAGACGACTAAGAATGCTGAGGAACTATTTAGCATTTAGAAAAACAGCCGTTGACAATAATAGGTAATAATGGTATACTTATAATCATGTCTTCGCCCGAACAAACCCCCCCCCCCCAACTGGTCAGAGATTCAAGCTGGAACCACAGTAGAATTTGATGATCCCCGAAGTCTTGACGAACTAGAATTGTTCATATGGGAGCAACTAGCTAAAGAGCGCAGAGAGCGTAGTAGCAGGAAACTAAGCGTGGAGTATTCCCCTGTAGTCGACTTGCCACCCGGAGGATTGTTGCAGGCGCTAAGGCCGGGACGCTTCAACGGCGGACTCGGGCCTTTCTCTGCTATGTTTATGGAGGACCCGCAAAAGACGTTAGAAGAGGCGACTGCGTCTGGGCTCATAACCAAGAAACATGATCCGCAGTATTGGCAAGATTGTATAGGTCTTGAACTAGCTGCAGACATGACGTCGAGCGCAAAAAGTTCTGTAGGGCAAACGGCCGTGCGAGCCTGGTATAGACTTCAATCACCGCAGACAAGTAGCTCGACGGGCATACTTGTAAAACGCATTGTAACGACACCCCAGATCGACGACAAAACATCTGCAACTATTCGACAGATAAATAAGTCGTCTAGAAATACAGCTCTTAGGATAACGAGGGCGAGTATCCGTCCAAGGCGCGGCTTTGGAGGCAGAGGATAATAAGAAGCCTGCCCTAGTAGTGTGGTGTATGGCTAATATTTTGTGAACTAAACTATGTTAAAATAAATCGATGATCTACCTCGACTATGCCGCCGCTACGCCGATTGACGAAAAAGTTTTAGTCGCCATGACGCCCTATTTTCGCGAGCAGTTTTTCAACCCATCGGCCAGTTATTTGCCGGCGCGACAAGTCCGCGCAGATTTGGATCAGGCGCGGCATTCGATTGCGCAAATTATCGGCGCGCGACCGGCTGAAATTGTTTTTACAGCTGGCGCGACCGAGTCGATCAATTTGGCTTTGGCGGGGATGAATGGCGCGATTTTGACGACAGCGATTGAACACCCGGCCGTGTTGGAAACTGCCAAATCGCGCGGCGGAAAAGTTTTGCCAGTTGATAAAAAAGGCAGGATTGATCTAAACAACTTAGAAAAAGAATTAACCGACAATGTTGAAATCGTTTCGATCGGTTACGCCAACAACGAAATCGGCACGGTGCAGCCTTTGAAAGAAATCGCGGCGATTATTTCTAAAGTAAAAGAAGATCGGCGTGAACGCAGCGTCAAAACGCCTCTGTTATTTCACAGCGACGCGTCGCAAGCAGCTGGTATTTTGGATTTGAACGTGGCACGACTGGGCATTGATCTCTTGACATTGAACGCTGGAAAATTTTATGGGCCAAAGCAAGTCGGGTTGTTGTTCGTGCGAGCTGGCGTTGAGCTTAAGCCACTGATTCGCGGCGGCGGACAGGAAATGGGTCTGCGGTCGGGGACGGAAAATGTTGCCGGTGCAATAGGTCTCGCCAAGGCTTTAGAAATCGCCGAGAAACATCGTGGTTCAGAAGTTAAGCGTTCGCAGACTTTGCGCGATGATCTGGAAAAGTTCTTGGCCGACGAATTCCCTGAAATAAAAATCAATGGCGACAAAAAACATCGCCTGCCGAACTTAACTAACTTTTTCCTACCCGGCCTCGATGGAGAGCGCGCAGTCTTCGCCCTCGACGAACGCGGTGTAATGGTTGCGACTGGCTCGGCCTGTGCGGCAAACAAGGGCACGCGCAGTCATGTTTTGACCGCAATTGGCCTTGATGAAGATTTAGCCGATGGCAGCTTAAGGATTAGTCTAGGTCGACCGACAACAACTGACGAAATCGAGGAAGTTAAGAAAATTCTAATGGGAGTTTTACACGAGCAGCGAAAATTTAGTTAGTGGTTAAAAGTGCTATAATATGAGCAACGAGAGAAGAAAATGTGCCCAGCATATTTTCTTCCGAGTGTGAAATATTACAACGAATGTTATAATGGATATATTATGGCTTATGTTTTAGGTAAAACAGCAAAATTTTTCATCGGTCTTGGTGTTTTGGCAGCGATTCTTCTAGCAACAATTTTTGCCCTAAGTATTTTCCTGGCACCAGATAATTTAGCAGTCTGCGATGATAAACCCAGCAAAGAAGACCGCCGATGCAAACAGGCCGACGTTATCGTAGCCATTAGCGGCGGCGACACGACAGCACGAGCACAGAAAGCTATTAATCTTTATAAAGATGGCTGGGCGCAATATATCATTTTCTCGGGTGCAGCAGCCGATCCTGAGAGCCCCAGCAATGCGAAAGTCATGCGCAATATGGCCATCGACGCCGGCGTGCCAAAAAGCGCCCTCCTACTTGAACAGAATTCCGTTAATACAGTCGAAAATGCCAAGAACGTTGCTGAAATTATTAATGAGAATAACTGGCGTAATGTGATTCTGGTCAGTGAAAATTATCACTTGCGACGGGCCGGATTTTTATTTGACGCCGCCATCAAATGCGATCTAGATACGGCCGGTGCAAAAGCCGAAAGAGGCGAAGAAGCCTGTGTCGCAACAACCGTACGCACAACCGAAGCCATAAACGACAGTTGGTGGTGGGTTAAACCACGCGGCTGGGTGCTGGCCGTCCAAGAAACCGGTGGAATTATCAAGTTTTGGGCCAAGGGCGGAAAAATCTAGCTCATAAACTGATCGTGCAGAACCTGCATAGCTAGGTTCGCTTTGTCGGCGTCGACTAGAATCGAAATTTTGATTTCTGATGTGCTGATCATATGCATATCAATGCCACTGTTGTGCAGAACCTCGAACGTAATTGCTGCAACGCCCGGCGTGTTGACCATGCCAACACCAACGACTGAAATTTTACTAAGGCCGTCGCTGTGAAGAATCTTCTTCGCGCCGATATCTTGTTTGTACTTTTTCAAAACTTTCAAAGTTTTATCCAGCTCTTTGCTTTCGATCGAAAACGAGATATCAGTTTCGGCTGTGCCGTCATGCGATTTAACGATGATATCAACGTTGACGCCGTGATCGGCTAGCAATTTAAAAACTTTGTAAGGCTGGCACGAATCCTTTTTTTCGCAAAGAATTTTGTCGCATATAACAGTGATACGCGAATTGTTATCTTGTTTTGCGATGCCGCTGATGACCAGTTTTTCAAAGTTGTCGCGATCATTCTTGATCAACGTTCCGCACGATTCTTCCATAAAAGTCGATTTGACGTGGATCGGTACATCGTAATTCTTGCCAATTTCGACGCAGCGACTGTGCAGGACTTTCGCGCCTAGGCTGGCCAGTTCGAGCATTTCGTCACTACACATGGTTTCGATTTTCTTAACATTGGTAATAATTCTTGGATCGGAAGAGAAGATACCGTCGACATCAGTATAGATTTCGCATTTGTCAGCGTTCAAAGCTGCTGCCAGCGCCACGGCCGTCGTGTCCGAACCGCCGCGACCAAAGGTCGTAATATTGCCCTGACGATCGACGCCTTGAAAACCGGTGACGATGACGATTTTGCCATTGTCCAAATCTGCTCGGATGTTTTTGCTTTCGATGTATTCAATTCGCGCATTGGCGTGATTGCCGTCGGTGATAAGCGGCACTTGCCAGCCCATGTAGGAAATAGCGTCGTAGCCAAGTTCCTGCAGACACATCGCCAGTTTGGCAATGGTGATTTGCTCACCAGTGGATAACAGAACATCGTATTCACGCTGACTCGGCGTTTCAGCAATTTCGCCGATTTGTTTGACTAGACCATCGGTGGTTTTACCTTGGGCCGAAACGACCACAACAACTTGATTGCCTTGGTCGAATTCGCGCGTGATATGTTTGCAGACAGCGAACAACTTTTCGGTATCGGCGACGCTGCTGCCGCCGAATTTTTGAACGATGATGGCCATTTTAGATGATCCCACTTTCCAATAATTCTTGGCGGGATTTCGGATGCAGCAGACCGATTGGAATGTCCAGCACGGTTTTTGCGCCAGTTTGACCTTCTTTATATAGTCGATAACAAGCCCGCGCATAGGCAATTAAAACAGCCGCCGTAAATTCCGGATTCGATTTTAAATGCAAGGAGAATTCCATAGATTGTTGGCTATCGGCACCGGTTTTTGCACCCCGGATGACGAAGCCACCGTGCGGCAAGCTAGCGTGATTATTTTGCAATTCTCCTTCGCTGATAAAATGAACTGTTGTGTCGTAATCAGCAAAGTAGTTTGGCATGGTTTTGATGGCTTCTTCGACTTGTTCGGGATTCGCATTATCCTCTAACACTACAAAACATTCGCGAGTGTGTTTTTCTCTGGTTGAAAGTTCTGGGTTTTCGCCAGCACGAACCCGATCGATTGCTTCCGCACGTGGACGGGTGTGCTGGACAGCGTTTTTGACTCCTGGGACACGACGGACGGCATCAGAATGGCCTTGGCTGACGCCTTCGCCCCAAAATGTGTAAGTTTCACCTCTTGGCAAAATCGCTTCACTTAAAACACGCTGAATCGAGAAAAGCCCCGGATCCCAGCCGGTCGAAATGATCGATAGATTATCGCCAGCCCGGGCAGCTTCTTCCATACTTTTGTAATATTTCGGAATATTAGCGTGCGTGTCAAAGCTATCAACTGTATTGAAGAGCTTAGCAATTTCCGGTCCTTGCTGCGGCAAATCTTTGGCCGAGCCGCCGCAGAGAATCATGACGTCAATTTTGTCTTGCCATTTGTCAACTTCGCTGATGTTAATAACTGGCACGTTCGATTCGATTTTCAAATTATTACGCCGCGAAAAAATTGCCGCCAGTTCCATGTCCGGATTGCTTTTCAGGCCGATTTCGACGCCGCGCCCCAAATTGCCGTAGCCACAAATGCCAATTCTAATCCTGTCTTTGCTCATAATTCTTTTCTCCCTTGGGATTATTTTAGCATTTGGCATGTCGGTCTGCAACCTTCCTATCAGATGTGATACAATAAAAGCATCGTGAGAGATAATTTTAGAATTGCCATCGTTGGAAGCACCGGTTTGGTCGGTCGCAAAATCCGCGAGATTTTACAGGAGCGTCAATTGCCAGTCGGTGAATATGTTTTGTTCGCGTCGAAACGTTCAGCTGGGCAAAAAATCGAATTTTTAGGACGCGAATATGTTGTTCAAGAATTAAAAGAGGATTCATTCGACAGCGGTTTTGATTACGCGATTTTTTCAGCTGGTGGCGAGACCAGTCGACACTTTGCGCCAATCGCAGTTGAAAAAGGTTGCGTCGTCATCGACAACAGTAGCGCCTGGCGGATGGACCCGAATGTGCCGTTGGTCGTACCTGAAGTTAATTCTGCGGCTTTGCAAAATCATCGTGGCATTATCGCCAATCCGAATTGCTCGACGATTCAGGCGGTCGTGGCGCTGAAACCGCTGGATGACGCCTATTCGATTCGGCGCGTGATTTATTCGACTTACCAAGCAGTTTCCGGTGCCGGCAAGCCAGGCGTTGATGATTTGAAGAATGGCTTGAGAGGCTTGCCGCCAATCAAATTTCCTTATCCGATTGTGAATAATTGCTTGCCGCAGATTGACGTTTTCCTGAACAATGGTTATACGAAAGAAGAAGAAAAGATGATGGCCGAAACGCGGAAGATCCTTGGAAAGCCATATTTGAGAATTACGGCTACGACCGTGCGCGTGCCAGTGTTGAATTCACATAGCGAGTCGATTAATATTGAATTTGAAAAACCTTTTGACATTGAAGAAGTCAAGAATCTGTTGAAGAAAAGTCTCGGCATTATTGTGCAAGACGATCCAGCAAAATTACTGTATCCGCTGGCGACCAACGCGACTGGCCACGACGAAGTTCTCGTCGGTCGAATCCGCCGCGACGACAGCATCGAAAACGGTTTGAACATTTGGGTCGTCGCCGACAACTTACGAAAAGGTGCCGCAACTAACGCCGTACAAATTTTAGAAACGTTAATAAAGGAGGAGAAATGAAAAAAGTCATATTCAAAGGAGCCGCCACAGCCATAGTCACGCCATTCACTGACGACGGCGTGAATTACGATGCGTTCGAAAAGTTGATCGAATTCCAGATCTCGAGCGGTATCGACGCATTGGTCGTGTGCGGCACAACCGGCGAATCGGCCACTATGAGTGACGACGAAAAGCGCGGCGTTCTGAAATTCGCCGTCGAGAAAGTGAGGGGCCGCGTGCCAGTCATCGCCGGCACTGGCGGCAACAACACAGCCAAATCAATCGAATTGTCGCAATACGCCGAATCGATTGGTGTTGACGGCATTATGTTGGTGACGCCTTATTATAATAAAACCACCCAGGCCAGGTTGGTGGAACATTTTTCGGCGATCGCACGTGGAGTGAAATTGCCGATCATTATGTACAACGTGCCATCGCGGACCGGCATGAACATGGCACCAAACACTTGCATTGAACTGGCCAAAGTCGACAACATCATCGCCGTCAAAGAAGCCAGCGGCGATTTTTCGCAGATCGCCCAAATCGCGCAAAAATGTGGTGATGACTTAGCGATTTATTCAGGGAACGACGACCAGATTTTGCCGGTTTTGTCATTGGGTGGGATCGGCGTAATTTCGGTGCTTTCCAATGTCATGCCACGGGAAACTTCGCGTATTGTGCATGAATTTTTGGACGGCAATGTCAAAGAAGCAGCTAATTTACAGCTAGAAGCTCTGCCGTTAACAAATGCTTTGTTTTGTGAAGTCAGCCCGATTCCAGTCAAAGCCGCACTTAATATGATGGGATACGAAGTTGGCAAGCCGCGTTTGCCTTTGATCGAATTGTCAGCACCTGGCGCTGAAATACTTAAAAAAGAAATGAAAGCTAGCGGCTTGATTTAAGGAGGCAAAAATGATTCGAGTTTTAGTCAGCGGCGCAAATGGCAAAATGGGGCAGGAGGTCGTCCAGCAAATTTCGGCCGATCCAAACTTTGAAGTCGTCGCTGGGTTTGATCGCACGGCCAACAATGCAGACTTCCCGATTTATGATGACGCGTCCAAGATTAAGGAAAAGCCCGACGTTATTATCGACTTCTCTACCCCGGCGGCAACGTCTCAAATATTGGATTATGCTAAGGAAAATAACATTCCGATCGTGATTGCAACAACTGGATTTTCTGAAGAAGAATTGGCGAAAATTGCAGAGTTAGCAAAGGAAATTCCGATCCTTCGCGCGGCTAACACATCCTTTGAAATCAACCTAATGGCCAAGTTGGTCGCCGATCTGGCTGAGAAACTGCCCGACTCGGACATTGAGATCACCGATATTCACCACAATCGCAAGGCCGACAGCCCGAGCGGCACGGCGCTGCTATTGGCCGACAGCATTAACCAGCGGTTGGGCGGAACCAAAGAATATGAATTCGACCGACACAGCAAGCGCACGCCTCGCAAAAAAAAGGAAATCGGCATTCATTCGTTGCGCGGCGGCACGGTGGTTGGCGCACACAGCGTGTATTTCTTTGGCGATAATGAATCTTTTGAAATCAAACATACCGTAACTTCGCGATCGATTTTCGCGAAAGGTGCGCTAAAGGCCGCGGCGTTTCTGGTCAGCCAGCCGGCTGGGCTTTATGGTATGAATGATGTAATCGGGGATTAGTTTACTTTCGCTCTGGTTCTTCTGTATGTAAATATTTTTTCGGGAAGAGAATCGGCAGGTTTTCAGTGATTTTCTCACCTGAATCTTTCGCAAAAATGTTCTGAATTTTGGCGGATGTTTCGGGTAAAAACGGTGCCAAGAGTTCGCTCAAATATACCAGGTTTAACCACAATTTTTGCAACACATTTTCCAAACTGGTGCGATCAGTTTTCGCCAGCGTCCAAGGCTTTTTCTCTTCAATAAATTTGTTGTTATTCTGAACCAATTCCCAAATAAATTCCAACGCAGAATTCAGTTCATAGCTTGCGAAAAGTTGATTAATTTTTTCATGAACTTCCTGTTCGGATTTCCGATCAAATTCATTAAAAATCACTTCAGGATTTGGCGCCGAAATTTCATATTTCTTCAACATATTCGCCACCCGCGAAACCAAATTTCCTAAATCATTTGCCAGCTCGCCGTTATATGCATTTTCGAGCTTTTCCCAAGTGAAATCGCCATCGTCGAACGTTGGAATGTGCCGCGCGAAATAATAGCGAAAAGCGTCCGTGCCGTACTGTTCAATAATTTCTAGCGGCGAGACAACATTGCCGATCGACTTGCTCATTTTGCTGCCGCCGACATTGACGAAACCGTGCACCATCAACTTTTTCGGCAAATCCAGGCCCAGTGCCAGCAACATCGCTGGCCAAATAACGGCGTGGAAACGCAAAATGTCTTTGCCGACGATTTCGACATCGGCCGGCCAGAAATCTTTTTGCCAGCTCGCGTCCGGATAATTCAGCGCTGTGATGTAATTGCTCAGCGCGTCGATCCAAACGTACATGATCTGCGATTCGTCGCCTGGCACTGGAACGCCCCATTTTAACTTTTCGACGGGCCGCGAAATTGACACGTCTTTGGCACCATCTTTGATCAGTTCAAGGATTTCACGACCGCGAAATTCCGGAATGACCGAGGTTTTGGCGAACTCGCGGATCTGCTCGGTGAACTGCGAAACTTTCAGATAATAATTGTCTTCGCTAAGTTTTTCCAGTGGTTTGTTGTGATCGCCGCAAGTGTAATTCATTTCGCGAGCCTCGGTTTCTGTCACAAAACCTTCGCAGCCAACGCAGTACCAGCCTTCGTAAGTGCTTTTGTAAATCACGCCAGCCCTGTCGAGTCTGCGCCAGATTTCCTGCACGTTCTTTACATGAGTCGGGTCGGTTGTGCGAACGTTGATGATGTTTTGCTGGGTCAAATCCTGCTCGGCCAAAGATTTCGCAATTTGGTCAATCGATACGCCAAAATCGAGGTTCAATGCAGCGCGCATTTTCTGGAATTCCGGCTGCAATTGGTCGGTCCACTCTTGTGGCGTCATGTTATTGTCACGAGCTTTTTGTTCGACCTTGGTGCCATGTTCGTCAGTGCCGATCGACAATTTGGCGTTAAAGTCTTGGGATAATTTGTAGCGCAACAAAATATCGCCATACAGATAATCCATCGCCGTGCCGATGTGCGGGGCAGCATTGGCGTAAGGAATTGCAGTCGTGATGTAGTACTTTTTCACCAGATTATCTTAACATATTTTGGCAAACTTCGCTATAATTATAAATTCTCGATCGCTTCTGGTTTTGGCTTGGCTTTGGGATCAGCCATGAAGAAGAACACGCCGCAGGAAATAACGATATAAATCGGGAAAAGTAAATTCTCAACAGAAAAAGTCTGCAGACCAAAGATCGCCAAGAGCCCACCGAGCGAATACAATAGCCATGGCATTTTCTGCTCCGACGATCTGTCCTTGGCCAGCTTTCGCGCCGTCAACATAAAGCCGATACCGTCCACCACCAATGCCAGGATCAAACCGAACAAAACATTACTAGCGACGAACAATAGGACAAAAGCAACCAGCGCTATAACCAACGACACCAAATCAAAACGACTCTTGCCGCCAACGCCGTATTTCAACGAAACAAGGAAAATCAGCCCCGGGCCGACCAGCTCTCCGAACGTAAAAAGTACGCCCCCCCCCGTTGATAGTGCTGACGCAAAATATGTCGCGCTAAGCATTGTCCATAGCAGCCAGCTGAAACGTTGTGGTTTGACTTTGCCTCTGACAACTTGAATTATATACAGCATAGATACAGCCAATGACAAAACTAGAGAAGCGATCGCGAGGGCGTCTTTCATGGGATTAATTATAACATATGACCTAGGCGATTCTTGCAGCAATCGCAAACTTGTCATCGGTTTTTTGTAAGCCTTTCAGGAAATTACTGTGTGAAAAGTAATTCGGGTCGGTTGTGTTGTCGATGTTATCGCCAGTGATATTTTCTGGCCGCACGCCCGTTGAGATAAAATGTTCGATGTTGACATCACGTTGGCTGCGATTATTAAACGTCCACATTGGGTAATTTTCTGCGCTAGCTGACGGCGATAGCCAGATTTGCAGATGTTTCGGATCGGTACCGAACTTCTCTGTCATGAATTCAACGGAAGTAGTTGCGCCATGTTGTTCGGTCGCATGTCGTCCCAAGTGCGTCATCATTAACGCCGCATTTTCAGGATCATATAGTGCTGCGCCCAGACAATCCGCCAGTGGCAGAAACAGCGTCATATTTTTCGCTCGCGTTGCTAGGCCATCCGCTACGGCGATTGGATGATTGTCGCTCAAACCGGCGCCTGCGTCATCTGGTCCGACAACCATATAACGCCGGTAATCTTCGCGATCGTAGTCCATTCGCACCCAGGCTGCCTTGGTAATAGCGCTATTTATTTGCTTAAGGAAATTGTCGATGTTGGAACGGACTTTTTCCAACTCTGAGCCAGTCTTGTCGCGTGGCAACATGTCGCCGTCAGCAGTAGTCGAACAGGCGATTTGAACTGCGCCGTTTACAAGATTTACACTTTTCTTTTGCATAGTTAGATTTTACCAAACATTTAGATCCTGAAACAAGTTCAGGATGACAGCAGAGTAAGCTTAATACCAATGATGCGTCATCCAAAAATTGTACGCCCCGGCCCAACCGCCGTAGCGCCCAACGTAACCATTCATCCATGACAAAGCCACGACCGGATTATTCCAGTTTGGTCCCAATTTTGAACACGGCAAAGCTTGCGGCAGGCCACATGCGCCCGATGATCGATTGACAGCGTTCGGATTCCAACCACTTTCGCGCGCCACCAGAAACTCGACGTAGGCGAAGTTTTCCGGCGCGATGCCAGCGGCGCGCATCCATTCTTCGTGCGTGCCGTTCGGGTTATAGGCCGGGCCAGCCGTCTTTGTGCCAACGATTATTACCTCTGTTACTGACGGTGCGATTTCGACGCTTTGGATTTCTTGGCGCGCCACCTCTTGGCCGTTTTTCATGTCGATTTCGTATGTAACTGAGCGCTTGCCGTTGACGCCGGCCGTGCGGACTTCGCGCTGGCCTTTTTCTTTTGTTGGGTCGTTAATGGTCTGTGAAGTAAACGCGATTTCTTCTTCGGCAGTGACGGTTTGTTTACCTTCGCGCCAGATTTCTAAGTTCATGTTGTCAGTAATAACTGTGTCAGTTTCTGTGTTGATAAAGTCGTCCGCCGCTAGCTTTATATTCTTTTCGTCAAGCAATTCGGCAATAGTTTTTGCTTGCGTTTTCAGCGTCAGATGATTGCCATACAAAATCAAATTGACCGTCTTGGCACGAGTAATAATTAACTGAAGTCCAGCGCCACCAGAAGTCAACATGTCATTGACGCGCTTTAACTCGGTTTTGTCGGCCGGATCGAGAGTCAGATTGGCGGCTTCGGCGATGGCGGTCTGCGTCTGCGCTGCCGTTACTACGCGAATTTGACGCGAACCGTCGATCACGACGACTGGGCGAGCGCGGTAAATGATAATGTTGGTCGAAGTGTCGGTCAGCTTGGCGTCCAGTTTTGGCTCGATGTCGTCGGCCTTTTCGGTGACGATTCCGGCGTCATTTAGGGCTTTCTCTACGGTGTTGGCGTGCGTCAGGATGGTGCGTTCTGTGCCGTCGTCGTAGATCGTTACTAGGCGTTTTTCGTTGGCATTGTTGTTGCCAGATTCGGAGGCTCTGGCTACGCCAGCAGTGCCGATCAGGATTACGCTAAAGACAGCAATGACCGCAACTGCCAGCCATTTGACTTTCATACCCCCAAGGATATTTTCAAGATTGAATTTACGCATAGTTAGCTTATGGATTATAGCAAAAATGGCAGGAAATACAAGTTTTATAGAGGTGTAAGGCAGTTTGATTCCGAACATCGCGAGGTATGTTACCAGGAAAGCAACGTGAAAGGCCAAAGCGCGAGCGCTCAAATGTGCTAAAATGAAAAGCAGATTAGGAAAGTTTTAAAGAGGAGTTTTCATGTCTGGACACAGCAAATGGTCAACTATCAAACGCGAAAAGGGCGCCAAAGACGCCAAGCGCGGCGCAGTTTTCACGAAGGTCGGCAACCAAATCGCCATCGCGGCGCGCGGCGGGACCGATCCGGCGATGAACCCGGCGCTGGCCATGGCGATCGAAAAGGCCAAGGCCGCCAACATGCCGCTGGCGAACATCGAGCGGGCCATCGCGCGCGTGGCCGATAAATCTGCGGCGGCGTTAGAGGAAGTCGTTTATGAGGCTTATGGGCCGGGCGGTGTTGGGTTGATTATAGAAACAGCGACGGACAATCGGAATCGGACTTTCCCAGAGGTGCGGACGGCTTTGACCAAGCACGGCGGCAATATGGCAGAGCCTGGTTCGGTGGCGTTTCAGTTCGCGCGAAAAGGTGTGATTCGCGTCGAAGTCGGCGCTGATCAATCGGCCGATGAACTGCTGATGATCGCGCTCGATGCCGGCGCCGAAGACGTTAAGCAGGAAGACAACGAATTGACGATTTACACCGACATGAAAGATCTGCATAAGGTCCGCGCCACGTTGGCCGAACAGGGGCTGAAAGTCGCCGACGCTGGTTTGGAATATGTGCCAAATACACCGGTCGTGGTTGATAATACCGAAACCGCGCGAAAAGTTTTGAACCTGCTCGACGCGGTGGATGATTTGGATGATGTTACGGCAGTGCATACAAATGCTGACATAACAGCAGAAGTCTGATATAATCTCTGCATGGTCACCGGGGTGTGGCGCAGTTGGTAGCGCGCCGCGTTTGGGACGCGGAGGTCGAAGGTTCAAGTCCTTTCACCCCGACCAAGTTTAGAAATACAAGAGCTACCTTGAATACGGTAGTTTTTTGTTTTTATGCTTCCTCGATGTGATGATAACGCCGATGATAATAAAGGCAGCACCGAGCGCAATTTCCCAGCTTAACATTTCGCCCAACACCAAGATCGGTATCAAAATCGTCAGGAATTTTTTGAAATATTTCATAGTTGCTGAAGCCGTTGTACCGGCACGTTCATAATACTGAGTAGACACTGCATTCATTAGAATAGAGGCCACTATCCCTAGGTATATACCGACTAACCAATTACTAGTTGTCAGGCTATGTATTTGGCCCATGTCTCCTGACAAAAAGGCCATGGCAACACTGATTATTGCCCATGTGGAATAAACCGGAGCGAGGATAGCTACCATCGGAGTGCCGCGTTCGTGCTCTTTTCTGAATATGATCAATAGTACACTAACAACGATGCCCTGAATGAGCATCAGAATAACGGGGATGGCACCAAAGTTTAAAGCGGCGCTACTGTTAAGATTAGGCAGTAACACCATGATAAAACCACCGAATACCGCGGAAAGAAAACCTACAATCATCTTGCTCGAAATGCGATCCCTGGTAGCAATTGTTGAGATGATCATAAAGGTTATAGGCGCGGTCAGACTAAGAATAGCCGCAAACGAAGCGTTTGTCGTGGCAACAACATATTGCCATATCAGAGGATCGACAATTAGCGGTGCAGAAACCAGCATAAGGAAGAGTAACCGTTTGATTGTCACCTGATGTTTCTTTAGCGCAATGATAGCAAACGGCAGGGCAAAGATTGCGGCAATAACGTAGCGCAGAGCCATCAGCATCGGTACACTTAAATCATTGCTGGCTATCCGTATCAATGTGCCCTCAAAGCTTGCCAAAAGTATGGTGATGAGGAACACGCCTAGCCAGAAATTGTTGGTTTTTCTTTTCATTATTTAAGAGGTAGTATAACAGAAGTCATAACTCGATGCAACGTCTACGGCCAGATATAATCATTCGAACATTCTCAGAATTCTTTTTCGGTTTGCGAAAACAACGATAACCAATGCGACCATCAACACGACGAGGGCAGCAACAATTTCCCAGTTGCCCCGAGCCAACAAATTTCCGGCCCAGGTTAATAGAATAATTCCCGGAATGCCAGCCAGCGTAATACTCAACATGTAGCGCCAGAACGATATTTTGATTTTAGAAAAGACATATGGCACAATCAGATCCGGAAAGCCTGGTATTGCAAAAGCAATCGCGGCGATGATTTCGGGATATTTCATTTTTTCTATTTTTTCAACGCTTAAGAAACGTTTGTTTTTGGATTTGATAAACGGGCTAAGCCATTTTCGGAATTGTCGAAACGCCAAGAACAATATTGCATTGCCGATTGCTACACCGACGATTGCAATGATACTTCCCCAGAAAACTCCGTAAGTCAGCCCGACCAAAATATGAATTGGGTTAGCCGAAACCAAACTAGTCGCAGCCAACAACGCTTCGATCGTGATCAAAATCGGAATTCCTTTCAATCCAAAAGATTGAATATAGTCGACGGATTTTTGCTCGTCATTTTGGTTTTTGATCAATTCTTGTATCAGAGGCCATAGATCGCGAACCATAATAAATAAAAGGAAGATGACAACCGTGATGGCTAGCGCGACGATTGTTATTATGACCCATTTTTTTCTTTTCATGATTCATAATAATTATAACATGCGTTGTAATTAGTCGCACTCGGAATAAAATAAGTAAACATATTTTATTCTCTCGTTGCTATAATTATAACATGCGTTGTAATTCTTGGGCAGTCCATGATATACTAAACGGGATATTTTGGTTAAGTATTTTCAAGGAGACGGGTGGAAAAACTAAAGAACAAAGTGAGGCCGCATTTCGCTTGGATTAAGAAGCACTGGGTATTTTCTGTTGTAGCTTTGACGGCCGTTCTACTATTGGCCGTAACGATGATCAGCACAATGTTGTTTTACCGTGATAAAGCTGCGCCTGGCACGACTATCGTCGGTGTTAATGTCAGTGGACAGACCGAGGAGCAATTGCGGAAAACTTTGTTTGACCTGGAAAAGAAAATTCGCCTGGATATTTCTTATGACGACAAAACTGTCGGGGCAAACGCCAGGGACCTGGGTATTGAGATCAACAGCGACAAGGTAGTTGATGAGGCGTTAAAAACCGGTCGGCGGAATGTTTTTGCTCTGTTTTTTGCGCGACCGGAACTTGATTTGGTTGCAAAATATGACAATCAGAAATCGCATGATTTCGTTAATCAGAACTTTACTGAATTGACCGCCGACCCGATCGATGCCCAAGTTGTTTTTAACGGCACCCAATTCGTCGCTCAACCTGGCGCCGACGGCAAAGCCATTAATGTTAAGAAATTCGACGAAGCTATTCGCGATTTGATGCATAATCCACGCACTGAAAAATTCATCATAACAACTGACGATGCATCGCCAACCGTCAATACCGCAGCGGCCGATAAAGCTGCCGCGGCGGCCAACACGCGCCTCGGTTTAGACTTGAACATCATAAACAATGGCCAACCAATCTGGAAAATCGATCCGCCCGACATTGCCGCCTGGACAACTTTCACGGCCAACGCTGAATCTAATCGTTATATCATTAACTATGACAAAGAGAAGATTGTCGATTTCATCAACAATACGGTTGCCGGTCAAATCACTGGTAAACCGATCAATCAGCGAGCCATCACCGATGGCAACGGCAATGTTTTGCGTATTGTAGTACCAGGCAGAAGCGGTCAAGCGCCAAATAACGTCAATCAATTAGCCGGCCAAATCGTCGTAGCATTGAATGACGCCGTCAGTGACAATTTTGTCATGACAACCGATGACTCGCCGTTCAAAACTGACCAGACCGTGGCGATAAACAGCCGCTGGGTCGAATACACGCTCAGCGATTTTACAGTCCGATTATACGAAGGAACCAATGTCGTTTGGTCGACCAATTATACATCGAAAGGCAAACCATCAACGCCGACTATCACTGGATTGTTCACAGTTTTCCAAAAAACCTTCAATCAATGTATGCCTAATCCGGGCCCGAATGGCGAACCTGCGCCGCCGCTCTGCAATATTCACTATGTGACCTATTGGGGTCCGGGTGGTTACGCTTTCCATGAGGCATGGTGGATGTCACCCGACCGAGTCAATCGCGGTATTTCGCACGGCTGCATTAACATGCGACAGGCCGACGCCAAAGTAGTTTATGATTTCGCATCAATCGGGACTCCGGTTTGGGTGCATTGATAGGCTTCATTTCACTGACCACCTTAACACTGTTTTTAATTTTTCCGGTGTGACTTTGCCGGGATCAGACAAATAAATTTCGCGGTGTGTGTCGCTGATTCGTTGGTAACTATTCTCGTTCATAAATTCTGCCATTCGCGCAAAACTTGTTGGCTCGTCATCGTACGAACCAACGTGTAACATTTGGACAGACAGACCGTCTTCGATTTCTTCGAATTTCACATTGGCCAAGTTTGGATTTGGTTTCTTCTCTGACGCAATTTCCAAGGCTTTTTCAAAAGTATTCTCATCGACAAAATCCGGCTGGCGAATCATAATTGTATAAGAAAAACTGTTTTTGTCGCCCGTGCCGCCGCGCCAAACGCCCTCTAGCGGATAAACCGTGTATTCGAAATAGCCGTTGGGCGTGAATCCGTTTCGCGGCATCATGCGCACAGCGTAGGCCAGCGAATAGAGCGCGGAAACCTTGTCGGCAAAATCCGGGCTGTTCGGGTTGCCTTGGCCTGTTATAGTGAAGTATTTGTAGCGCGGAACTTTTATTAGGGTCGGTTCGTTCTTTGGTAAGTAGATTTCTTTTTCAGATTTTTTCCACTCGTACTTCATGATTTTTGGGCTTCTCTCTCTAACATTTTCCGTAAAGTCAGCATCGTCGAATAATTGCAGAAAATCTGTTTTGGCCTACTCTTTTCGCTGTTTAAGAATTTGCTCAAGGCTAACCGCAAATCCGGTTCGACCAACTCGACAGCGACTTTGTCATTTTTTAATACTTCTACCACGTCAGCAGCACAACTACCCGACACGACGGCGACGTTCGATAATTTACCAAAATCGACTTCCTTAAGCCAAGAAATATCGCGGCCGTCGGCGTAAGTGTTGTTGATAGCGATCATATTAGCGGCCGATTTTTTGAACTGCGAAGCTAGCGCGAATCGAAAGCCGCTGGGGTTTTTGACTAAAATAAGTTCAAGTGGCTGACCATTTATTTCGATAGCTTCGCCGCGGCCAAAGGCAGGCGGAACTTTTTCTAGGGCAGCGATCAGTTTGGTAGTTTCGGATTTTTTGCCCAAGATCATTCGTGCCAAAGTCAACGCCGCAGCGCCGTTCAAAATGTTGTGCGAGCCGTTCATTTGTAACTTCACGCTGTAGCCTTTGTTGTCGATTTTGTAAGTGGCGTTCGAGCCGGAAAGTTTTGTCAGTTCGACATCGACAGATTGATCTTTTACAGAAGTTTTCTTTTTCATAGATAGCTTCTCGTCACTAGGAAAATCTCTTACCAAGCTAGGCGCGTGGCCAAAATAAGAAACTTCTTGCCCATCTAAGGCTTCAGCGACTTTTGCAATCCGTGGATTATCCCGATTCAGAACTACACCAGTCGTAGTTTTTTTTGCGACAGTTTCAAGAAGTTTCGCCGCCTCGTCAACATCAAATCGATCGGTCTGATCGCGCAAAACATTTAACAGTAGACAATATTTCGGTTTGACTTCACGGACGAAATGGACGGCGTGGGCTTCGTCGAGTTCCAACACCGCAATGTCGGCGTCGAGCTTGCCGCGTTTCATTTGCACGACAGCCGAACTAACAACGCCGCGCGTGAAATTACTGCCGCTCGGATTGGTGAAGACTTTCAAGCCGCTGGCGCGCAGCAGTTCGACGACCATTTTTGTCGTGGTGGTTTTGCCATTGGTGCCGCTGATGACGACCACGCCGCGCGGCAGCTTAGCTAAAACATCACGCAAAAAATGTGGTGATAATTTTTCAACAACTAAACCTGGCAGAGCCGAACCGTGGCCGCCTTTTAATCGCGAAATTTTAGCAACAACCTTGCCTACTGTACTAACGAAAAATGAAGATTTCACCTAAGCATTTTACCATACAAGATAGCGAATAGCACACATCCGGAGGGCCTTAAAACAATAATCCGAGAATCCCAAACACAACCGATAGAATAGTCGGCATTAGCATTATACCGATGATAATTAGGATGATAATACCCCAACTGGGCATGCCTTTGCTGGTAGAGTTCTGGATATATGGCTGGTCATCCACATATGCGACCAAGCCCCGCGCCTTGGCCTTTTCGAGCAGCATTTGTTCGTAAGCTTCCGGATGCTTGGTCAGATAAACGCGCCCTAATACCACTGCGATAATCAACAATGTGCTGAATACCACGGATGACGCGAGCAGAATTCGGAAATAAATGTTGGGTAAATTATCAAGAATGGTCGGAGGGAAGAACAACAGTACGAACAGTGTGAAAAAGCCGACACCGACCCAACCAACGCCACGCGTCGTTTTGTCTTTTGTCATAAAGTAATCGAGCAATTTCGATACAACCAAGCTACCAATAATTACGCCGATATACCAGCCGTAAAGATTGCCAACTTTATATAGTTGGTGTGGCGGGATGATATCTAGAATTACCATAACAGTCGTCACAAAACTGGCAATTACGATACTCAGTATAGTGTAAGTCATAACATTTCTGTGATCATCCCTATCTTCGCCCAGATCGCTAATTGATAGGATACCAATTATGATAAGTGTATGAACCCAACTGGTAATGGCCATCCAGATTGCCTTGACAACACCATCACTCAGTTCGCCGATGATAATGGCTACCACAGCAATTATTCCCGCCGCCGCGAGACCAGCAATCAGAACATAAAGTAGCCATTTTTTGAAAATGTTCGCCTTTGTGGCGAGCTCTGGGGTCTGTTGCTCCACTGATGGTTTGATCTCTTGAACTGGCTTTGAATATGGTTTTTCTTCCACCTCGGAACCTGTATTTAGTGCCTCGGATGCTTTTGCTGGAATATCACCCTTGTCGTCCGCCGGTTCTTTATGATCTAAGTTTTCGTCCATATCGACCTTTCATATTAACGCAACCATGATAACATATGTCTCTTGTTAAGCCATGCATACTAAAGAATGTATGTTGGGAAGTCTAGGTTGTCCTTGCAGGATCGGGTGACAATTGGAATATTATCGCCGCCCGCCATCAACCAAAACAATCGTGCCATTAACGAAGCTGGCATCATCGCTGGCCAAGAACGCGACGACCTTGGCAATTTCTTCTGGTTGGGCACATCGTTTTAGCAAAATATTTTCTTTCTGTTCTATTAAATAATCCTCTGGCAGGTCTTTATTCATGTCAGTATCAACCCAGCCCGGCGCGACCGCATTGACGCGGATTGGCGCGAATTCTTTGGCCAAGTTTATTGTCAAGGCATTGATCGCAGCCTTAGACGAATCATAATCAACAGAAGTCGTATCAAAGGCCGTTAAACCAGATGCTGACGACACGTTGACAATAGCGCTGTTGCCCGTCATTAATTCACGAAAGACTTTGTTGACATTGAACATGGCGAAAACATTGGTTTCAAAAGTTTTGCGCCAATCATCGACTGTACGATCGGCGAAATCTTTGTCTATCACAATGCCAGCGTTGTTGATCAGAATGTCGAGTTGCCCGAACTTTTCGCGCATGATGTCGCACATTTTCGTGACATCTTTTTCGTTGGATACGTCAGCTTGGACAGCTAGACACAGCCACCCCTCCAACCTACACCAACGCGGTTATCTTACTTATCTTTTCGC
>Ga0099364_10003846_pt1 | contig 23035 bp, 30 predicted proteins | sample TergutTh196P3_FD_73070 | JGI IMG/M metagenome (GOLD analysis project Ga0099364, IMG submission 73070) | Microcerotermes parvus P3 segment gut microbial communities from Pointe-Noire, Republic of the Congo - Th196 P3 | ecosystem: Host-associated > Arthropoda: Insects > Digestive system > Gut ...
TTTTCAGACTTGAACCATCTGATCGATCTGTCTCTCGACCCGCGTTATGCTGATATTTGCGGGTGGACAGAGGAAGAGGTGCTGCAAAACTTCGAGCCGGAGATATCCGTGGTTTTGAAAGAGACAGGCAGGGAGCGTGAAGCATATTTGGAAAGATTACGCAGGTATTATGACGGATATCGTTTTTCCAAGAAAAAGCTCAAGGTGTATAACCCGTTCGGATTGCTTAAACATTTTGACCGTAACGGCGATTTCCTTCCTTACTGGTATGAATCCGGCACGCCTACTTTTTTAATTAAACTGATTACCGAACAAAAAATAAACATCACCAACTTGGGAAATATGCGCATCAAATATGAAAACTTTCAAAAATACGATGTGGAAAACATAGAAGCGCTGCCCGTTCTGTATCAAAGCGGTTATCTGACAATATCGGATTACGATGAAGAACGTCAACGGCTTACACTTGATTACCCGAATATCGAGGTTAGTTCTTCTTTTACGCGATCTCTTTTAAAGCAGTATCTGCAGGTTCCGGAAAGAAACTGTTTAAGGTCGGAATCAACTTTGACAGCGAAAAACGCAATATCAGCAAGTGGAAGTATACCAGCAAGTAACAAGTAACAGATAGCTTGGAAAAAAATAACTGTATATGGAGTATTAGTACAAATAATACTAATAACGTAAAGTAAATATTGCCATTAAGTTAATTTTAGCTTATTCTAATAAATATGGATATCGCGATAAAACAGGAATTGAATAAAATCAAAAATGCAATTTAATACTAATGTATTAACTGGAGGAAATTATGTCTGAGAACATTAAAAAACTGGGGATTACCGAAATTATTGGGGAAGGTTTCGGAATTGGAATAAAAAACATCGGTCCAATTGCTGTAAATTTTCTATTGTGGCTTGTTACTATTTGGATTCCGTATATCAATGTAGGTACAACGATTGGCTTATCTGCAGGTATCATTATCAAACTCAGTAAAGGCGAAAAAATTTCTTATACAGAAATTTTTAATCCCGGTTACCGCAAATATATGGGAGAATTTTTACTTGTTATAGGTCTTGTGTGCCTTGGCTGGAGTATAGGTACGCTTTTCTTTGTAATTCCCGGTATTATAATCTGCATTGCATGGTATTTTGCGCCTATGTTAATCATTGATAAGGGCAAAAATTCCATCGAATCAATTGCTTTAAGCGATAAAATCACCTACGGAAATAAATGGCGGATATTCTGGATTTTTACCATTCCCATGTTGATTTTCACTGTAGTACAGGTTTTATTGTTAAGTTTTGGTTTGCATATTGGCTGGTACGGTCTTCCTTTCATAAACATAATAATTTTTATTTCACTTATTGTTGAAATAGTTATGGTGCTTGGTATTACTGCAAGTATTTATAAACAGCTTGCAGAAAATGCCTGACACAATAAAAATATTTTAAGGGAAAATCATATGGCAAGAAAAACCGTAATCGACAAATTAGGCTGGGTTATTGATATAATTACCGTGTTGTTTCAAAAAGACATTACATTCCTTGCATGATATTGATATAACGTTAAATTTAACTTATTCTGATGAATATGGATACTGCGATAAAGAAGGAACTGAATAAAATCAAGGAACTCATCGTTAGTGCTATGCCTATTGAGCAAATATACCTCTTTGGCTCCCATGCTTATGGTAAGCCTCATGAAGACTCTGATCTGGATTTATACGTGGTAATAAAAGACGATATTCCCATGCGGGAGCATGACGCATCGGTAAAAATAATTAATATAATCGGACAGGCTAAAACAAAACCGGTTGATATTATTGTAACAAAAAAAAGCAAATATCTTAAATTAATAAAAGGTCCGACGATGGAAAGGAAAATTGCAAGAGAGGGTGTAAAAATTTATGGTTGATATGGAATTTGTTTTACCTTGGCTACAAAAGGCAGAAAATGATATATCTTCCGCACACCATCTGGCTGAAAACATGAGACCGGTTCCAACAGAGATTGTATGTTTTCATTGTCAACAAGCAGCAGAAAAATACCTTAAAGCCTTTCTTGTATATAATGATCAGGAGCCGTCTAAAACCCATGATTTAATTGAACTTCTAAAATTATGCAATGAATATGATTCCGAATTTTTAGTTTTAACTCCAAAGTGTGAATATCTTGTTCCTTTTGCAGTCCGTGCAAGATACCCTGGCGGGAGTGATCCTGATCATAACGAAATGAAAATTGCTTTGACTTATAGCGCGGAAATCATCGAGTATATAAAAGCAAAAATTCCAAATTAATACTAATACATTAATGGAAAATGACAGATTTGAGAAAAGTTTTAGCTGTTAATATAAAACATTTTAGAAAAACAATAGGATTTTCACAAGCAGCACTGGCTGAGCTAGTGGATGTCTCGGAAAATTACATAGCTTTAATAGAAACCTGCCGCCGTTTTCCTTCAATAAGTACACTTGAACAACTGGCAGTTGCATTAAAAGTTGACATCCTCGAGCTTTTTTCCATAAAAACAGTCGAGTTGCCGGAGAAAAAAGCCATAAAAAGTGCAATCTTGGCAGATATTGACAATATCCTGACCATGAGATTGCTTGATCAATAAAGGCATTCCATAATTATAGAGAGACGAATGGTCATTTACCTTCCGTCGGATTATTATCCTTCTTTTCCTGTGTTTCAAAAGCATTTTCAATAAAATCTTCCAGCAATTCGCATATCAGTTCATCGCTGTCCGTCCCTTCATAAGGCGACATTGAAAAATTTCCATTTTCTGAAATCTCAACATTCCACAGAGAATAACCAGGCTCTCCACCCATATTGTTTGTAAGGCAAATTCTTTTAGTACCGTCATCGCTGATATTTTTATCTGATAAAAAATAAAAGCCATTTCCGTCAGTTCCCGGTAAAACTCTGTTTCTTAGTCTCATAATTTGATCTCCGGTTTTGTAGGATTGTGAAAACCGCAAAAAACAGAAGTTTTAGCAGTTTTATTTTTTAATATTCTACAACTTTTTAAGATGATTTGCTAAATATTTTAAGGACAAATTCCTGAACATTTTTTGCATAAATTAAGGCTGTTTTCATATCTTCTTTTGTAATCAAAAGTTCATTTGGATATCGCGGCATTACACCATACCTTTTTAAAATATCTGTCATAGGTGATAGTACCGAGAATTCGGCATTATATCCTTGACATATTCCTAAAAGATAGTCCAAGTCATGGGTTTTATCTGAAATAATGTCTTGTGAAAAAATAAATGCTTTTAAATATTTTTCTGCTGATTGTTGACAAAGATAGCAGATTACTTCATCTGGCGTTGGATGGTGCATTGTAGAAAGATACTCTGCCGACCTATATTCATTATTACCTTTATCAAGCCATTCTTCAAGTATTTTTTCTTTACCCATAAAGTTTAATACCTTCTTTGTCTATTTTGCGTTCCAGTGTTGCATATAACTTTCTGTCGTGGAAACGGTTTTGTTTTAGCCCTAATATGTCCATAGGTACTTTTTTAACAGGTTTAATTGCAATATCAATGGCGGTAATTGCGTCTAATTCCCGCATTTGCATTTCATCTTTAAAAACGATATATAAATCCAGATCGGAATCCTTGCCAGGTGTGCCGTATGCGTAAGAGCCAAAAAGGTAAATTGATTCCACAGGAACAGTTTTGGCAATAATTTGTGAAATTTCGTCTAAATTTTTCCTTATATCCGATATATTATCCTGCATTTTCACACCTTTAAAGGATTTTATCTTTTTTGAGGTTTCTTGTCAAACTGCGCGCTTTTTTAACAAATTTAACTTGACTGAGATTAAAACATGTAATACATTGTTTACATGATACAATATGCAGAGGAAATAGTAAAAAGGATAAGTAAGGGACTTGTTCCAAAAGAAATTTTTCTGCATTTGAATAATGCCTTAATGGCAATAGATACAACAAAAGACTTGAACCTTTTTGACATAAAGCAGTTGAGGCTGTCTAAGGAGACAAATAGAACGTATTTTCGTTTGAGGAAAGGAAAATATAGGGCTATTTTTTATTTTGAAGACAATGACATTTTTGTTATTGCATTAGACAAACGAGAGGAGGTATATCGAAAATGGCAGTAGTATCTTTAAGGCTCAATAAAAAGGAAGAAAACATAGTTAATTTTCTTTCAGATTATTATGAACAGGACAGGTCCTCGTTGATTAAGTATTCTCTTAAAGAATTATATGAGGATATAATAGATCGGCAAACTATAACCGAATATGAGTTAAAAGAAAAAAAAGAGAAAGTTAAATTTATCGATTCCAATGAAATAATAAAAATGCTCGAAAAGCAAAAAACCAGCACATAACACTGCGGTGGTGATCTTGCCGGAAGTGTATGGAAAACTACCGCTTAGGCCGTATTGGCAAACGGCATCAAGCGGGCTGACCTCAAACGGGCAATGAACAATGATAAATCAAGACGCCTTCCATTGGGCAATAAAATGTTCATAAGCTGCGATTGTCGCCGCCATTGTAACATCCTGCACGCAGCCGCGCCCCCCCTGGTCGGCTCCGTCAAGGATGTAAAGATTTCTCAAGGTCGCCTCAATATCCTGTACCCTGCAGCTTGGGTCGGACTCGCGGCGGCGGCTCAAACCGCGTATTTCCGCGTCAAAAATTTCCTGATATTTAACATCACGCCACTGTTCACTTTCGCCCATAACTTCTCCGTAGAAAATATTTATTCACAACGCTTTTTAATCCGACAGGCTGAAATGTAAATGTTAAGGCAATTGGCAGCATAAGCATTTGCTCAACAAGATTACTCTGGTAGAACCCGGGAAGCAGCTTAATCAGCATAGAAATAAATATCCCGGCTACCGTAAGCAGCCATATAAACCTGATTAAAAATTCGTACTTTATAAATTTTTGCGGGTCTTTGGTTAGCGCATAACAGATACCAAGAGGGACAACTGCAATTAAAAGCGGCGTACAATAAACCATGTTAATGTTCTGGTAAGTGTAATCATGGTTAGTAAATAAATTCATAAAATACAAAAGCAGCCCTGCAACACCAAAAATAAACCCGCATAAACTCATGCTGATTCCTGCAAGGATTTTCCCTGCACGGATATTTCTTGCCTGTAAATAAAAGAAAAAGCCGAAAACAGCGGATAACACAAGACTGAATACAAGCTCTGCCGGCCATTGTTTTCGTGGAATATCAAGCACCGCAGGCCGTCCGTTGGAAACTAAAACAGTTTCTTTTGCCAAAACAAGTTTTTTATTTACGCCGTTTATATCCGTATACCAAAAATCTTCTATATTCCTGCCGACTTCCGAAGGAAGAAACATATCCTCCCATTCTGTAATCGGCGTGTCAATAACCTGCCCCATTAAAAAACTTAACAACCAGTCGGCAGCAGGCGAAAACCATGTATGGCGGCGCACTTGTTCCCTTAAAGTAAATCTGCTTATGTTGTTACCGTACAGTTCCATAAACTGACCGTCGGTTGCATAATCAATAATATCCCTTATTCTTGTACTGCAATTATCCCTGAAATGATGATAAAAATAATCGCGGTTTTCCGGGAGGACATTAACTTCGGCAAATTCCTGTACTCTTAATCTGGTAGCCGGCGGAAGGTCCAATGTATACATTACTACATGGCGATTTGTATTCTGATAGACATGCAAATTATACTCTGCATTAGAAACTCCGCAACTGTACAATAGCCGCCCAAATGCAAAATTATAAAAGAAATTTTCATTGTCAAAAGAAAAAAGCCCGTAATCATAAAAGCGGGACTGCCCTGTCTGTGAATCTTCAATTACAAGCGCAATATGCCCCCACCAGAAATAAAGCTCAGTCCCGGGACCTACTACGGCAATTTTTACCGTAAGATTTTCTCCCTGCGCAAAAAGACCGGCGCCGGAAAATATTGTTATCAATAAACACAGGAAAATTAATCTTTTTATCATTATTGTCAGTTTGTATTAAAACAAAAAAATTTTCAAGATAACATGTTGCGGATGTTATTGGTTCAACTTCCCGGACGCCGTAAATTCATTGCAAGATTCACTTCTGCAACGCTTATTCCAAGACGCAGCGCGATTTCGTCCGCAGGGAGGCCTTCGTTTACAAGAAGATCGATGTGGGTGCGAAGCTGCTGTTTCGAAGGAGGTCTGTATGGCGGAGGTTCTTTCTGAGAAGGCGGCGTGATCGGCGGCAATTCCACAGGAGGCAGAGGCTTAACTACCCGCAGGTGGTCATAGGAACCAGTCGGCGCACGCACAGCGGCGGTTTTTGAAGCGGCAGGAATATCAGTCAATAATTGTATAGAATCCTGAGAGTGAATTCTTTGAAGTTCAGGGCTTTCTTCTGCTGCAAGTGCAGAGCGAATACCGCGCCCAAGGCTTGTGTATAATGCTTCACCGGATTTGCTTTTTTCCAATTCTTTAATATAAAGGTTTATACGCTTGTCGGCGGTTTCAAGAATATCTTTTAATTTTTTAATTCTATCTTCTATAAGCTGCAAATCCCTGTCTGTTACAGAATCTACTTCGGTTATAAGTTCGCTAACTTCCTTTTGATATTCTTTCAGCATATTTAAAGCAGAGATGCGCCGCTTGACATACCATCTGAAATAAAAGAAAAAAACCAATAATAAAGCAAAATTAACTATCGAAATTATTAAAAATATATTCATGATATACCGTTTTTTAAGTACTGATGTCTATTCTGCTGCCTAAACTTGGATCACGTAAATATGAAAGCTGCTGCTGTTCATCCTGATCTTTCTCTTTTTTGTTTCCATTTTTATTACGGCTGTTATTATGCCTCTGTTTTTGATCATTTATTTTATCCGCGCCTTCGCCGGTATTCTGCGCTTCATTAACCTGTTGTAATTGCGCTTCGGTTTTGTTTTGAATCTGTACGCCGTGTATTGCCTGCTGAACCAACTGCCCTTCTTTCTGTGAAACCTGAGCCCTTCCGACCTTGTCAACCTGTGTAAATAAAGTTTGAAGATCAATTGGAGATATACCCATCAAGTCCCTTCTTTGCAATTTCGTCAGGTTCTTCATACTTTGTCGGCTTTATAAGCCCGTCGTCCAAAATAAAAGTTGCGCCGCGGCTTTCCTGCCTTACATCCAATTTTTCATCGCGAATCCAGATTTTCACGCCCGGCCAAACCTTTGTGGATGCGGAAACACGCCCGCGAAGTTGAATTCCATTCATGTATTCCTGAACTTTCTGGATTCCTTCAACTGCATCTTTAAATTCCGTTACCAATATATCACGCCTGTCCATAAGTTCATTCAGATAAGCTTCTTTTTCTTCAGGCAGAGTCTTGCGTTGTTTCTTTGTATTTATTAATGTCTGTAAATCCAGCTTTAAATTATCAAGTTCTTCTTCTGCATTTGATTTAATTAAATGCAGACGTTCAAGCTCAACCTTGCTGTTAGGATCGTAGCCAACCTCGCAGATCGTGTCAGTGCCGCTTGTGGAATTGCCCAAAACCTTTGCGTTGATTTCTTCTCCGGCGCGCAGGCGTCCGCCCATGATGTTCGCCCGTTTACCCATACAGACAATGCTCTTAATTGCATCAACATATGAATTGATTATTCCGTCGGTAACAACAACCATGTTGCCCGCTTCGACATTTGCATTTTCAATAAACCGCGACCAAATTGAACGGCCGGCTCGAATCTTACCTCCGCTTTTGCCGTTAATTCCCTGATAAATAATTATATCGCCTTCTGCATCAAGTTCTGCCTTTGAAACAGTACCTTTTATTTCTATATTTCCTGCGGCTTTTACAGAAAAACCATCTTCAACATTTCCTGTTATAACGACCGTTCCAAGGAATATTATATTACCGGTTTTTAAATTGACATCGCCCTCGACAGTTAACACAGGTTCAACATTTATTTTTCCGCTTGCAACTATTACCTGACCGTTAATGTCCGCAAGTATTGTATCTCCATCATCTCCGACATGAACATTGGAACCAAGCGGTAAAGGAATATCACTGCCTGATCTTGCCGGAAGAATTCTTCCTGTTACAGTGTTGCCGTCAACACCGTCTTCCGGCGGCATTTTTTTTGCCAGCGGCTGATTCTGTACAACATTTTGAATGATGTTGAGTTCTTTAAAATTTACCTTGCCGTTTGTCCCTTCCTTTAGACGGATCTTGGTCTGATCAGTTTCAAAATAATAATGAATATATGCATCTTTACCGTTAACGGGGTGCAAACCTTCTGCAACTTCAATTTTTTCTCTGTAAACCGGATTGTCAGCTAACCTCTGCAGGGCTTCTTCGTTCACCCCCTGATAAACTCTGTACTGGATAAGCAGACTCTTGTACGAATCAATACTTAAATCAGCGCCGCCTTCAGAAGGAGGGATTACGCTTATCCAGACTCTCATTTCCGCATCATCAACTTCAACAGACGCCATGCTGTCATTATGCGGCTGATGATCATATTCTGCGACTTTTACATACATACTACCGGCTTCATTTACAAGACTTTCAACCATTGAAACATCAAAATCATGTATATTTTTTTCCTGAAGTACCTGCGTTACATATGCCATATAGACTTTTCTTCCGTTTCCAACAGGCGGCGTAACTTTAAGATAGACTCCGTCAGACCAGCGCTGAACAAAGGCATCTCCGTCTTTGTCTGCAATAATGGAGATATTTGACAGAGCTTCATCGGAAAAATCCTCTTCAACAATTTTTGTTTTCTTTGCCTGCAAACGAACATAAGCGCGTATTACCCAGTCTTTTTTTCCGGCGCCAAGAAACCCTGACGAACCTCTTTCTATAATTTCATATTCAAGACGGCGGATAGAAGAATCCAAAAGGGCTGCAGCTTCATTAACAGCGGCTTCCAATGTGGGACCCGATGCATCTACAGCTTTAATTAAACGATCGTTTTCCAGATTAGTCTTAATAATTTCCTGCAACTGGACAAAATCGATCATAACAACCTCATATGGTGCGGCTGAATAGCCGCGCATTAAAATCGAAAATGAAATGTAATTTCATTACACGATACCTTTTCTGATATTGGTTAATTTAGACCTTAGATGGAGAACAGCTTTGGTATGAAGCTGAGATACACGGGATTCCGTTACCTGCAACACACGTCCGATATCCTTTAATGTTAAATCCTCGTAATAATACAATACAAGGATTTTCTTTTCTTTGTCGGGAAGTTCGTTTATTGCTTCAACAATGACACGGCGGATTTCTTCGTTTACAACAATTACATCAGGATTAAGACTTGAAGGGGATTCTATGCTGTCGCCGATAGAAACTTTGTCGTTATCATCGCCTGAATACCAAAGGTCATTTAAAGATATGATGGAAGTTCCGGAAATTTTCTGCATGGTTTTCATGTACTCATCTTCGCTCATGCCCATTGCACCTGCAATTTCCTGATCAGAAGCAGTTCTGCCAAGCTGGGCTTCAAGCGAAGAAATTGTCGATTCAACTTCGCGGGTTTTTTGCCTTACAGAACGCGGGACAAAATCGATCAGGCGCAATTCATCAAAAATAGCGCCTCTGATGCGCGTAACTGCATAGGTTTTAAATTTTACATTTTTTTCCGGATCGTACTTTTCAATTGCGTCAATAAGACCGAAAACTCCGTAACCGACAAGATCGTCAAATTCAACATTATTGGGCATTCCAACTGCGACTTTCCCGGCTACATATTTTACAAGAGGAGCGTATTGTTTTATGAAAGCTTCCCTTATCGCAGGATCCCGATTTTTTCGGTATTGCTGCCAGAGTTCCTCTTCCTTCTTTTCTTCCGGCATTCTAAACACCTTCCATATTATTTATCTTTACTTAGCACAGTACTAATACCTTTCGCAATATCTTTTGGATCAAAATTACCCTGCAGCGACTGAGGCTTACTGCCTTTATTATAACCCGATTGCGGCAATTCTTCTTCCTCAGCCGACGCATATGACAAAGAAGGCGGCGGCATTGCCGTAAACGAAGCAGCCGGAGAAGATCCGGAATCGCTATAAGCTGATGAAAAAGCGCTTGCCATCATGTCCAGATCAGGCAAACCTCCAAGTCCAGAATCATCATCCCCAAAACTTGGGGTAAACACCGGTCTTGAAGCCGGTTTCTTTCCAAAGACCGGCATTTCCTCAAAAGGATCGCTGTCCAGAACCGGAATCCCAAAAATATCTGACATATTATAACCTGAATCTGAAATTCGGTCTACACCATCTGAATGAGGCTGCGGCGAAGAAGAACGCGGCTGCGAAGATTCATTATCATGAGGAGTAAAAACACCTGAAACAAGGTCTTCGATATTACCCAATTCGTCAGATCCGCCTTTGGTTTTATACAATTCCGGGACGGCAAATTCTCCGGTATTATCAAGAACGATATTGATACGCTGCCCCGGCTGATCGACTGCACTCTCAGCAATATCATCATCCTTTAATAAAAGCTCGGGGAGGAAGCTTTCAATCACAAACCGAAGCCCAAAACCAACTCCGAAAAATACAACCGCAAAAATAACAGCTCTTAAAACAATATACAAAAAAGCCACGCCGGACGCAATTCCCAGAATTATAGAAATTAAGAATGCTCCGACAGCGGTTATTATCCCCCATTTTACATTAGACACTGTTTAATTCATCCTTTTTCCTGAAAATTCTTTTCAACATTGCATTAAAACCGGCAGAAGAACCTGTAATTTTATTCCTGTCCATACGATCCACAATATGCTGAACGCAAATGCTTGCCTTGCATTTGGGATCCACTACCATAAACGGCTTTTGCCTTAAGACAGCATGCGGTACAGATGAATCATCGTAAATAAATCCAAGATAATCAACTTTAAGGTTTAAAAATTGCCCTGCGATATTGATCATCCTGTCTGCGACACTCTTTGCCTGCGCCGCTCCCCTTGCGCGGTTTACAACAAGCTTTAATCCCATATTAAGCGAATCATATTCGGTGGCAATTACTTTAATTATTCCATAAGCGTCCGTTATTGCCGTCGGCTCCGGAGTTGTAATGATCACTGCGTCATTGGCTGCGGCGATAAAATCAAGAACATTGCTTGAAACTCCCGCGCTTGTATCTATAATGATGATGTCTGCATTTGACAGCGTATCAAGCTCGGATATAAAATCCTTGCGGTCATCATCGCCCATGTTTGCAATTTGAGAAAATCCCGAAGCTCCGGCAACAATAGATATGCCGTATTCAGTTTCAATAAGAATTTCCCTGATTGTTTTTTGCTTTTTAATTACATGATACAGATTATATTTTGGAATCATATTAAGCATGACATTTACGTTTGCAAGCCCAAGGTCTGCATCCATTACAATCACCCTTTTTCCAAGACGTGCAAAAGCAAGCGCCATGTTAACAGAAAGGTTTGTCTTCCCAACACCGCCCTTTCCGGAAGTTACGGTAATAATTCTGGCTTTATCTGCCGGCTTTGCAGCCGCAGCCGTTTTGGAAGATGAAGATACCTTTGATTTATTCGTACTGTTATCGCCGTTTTTCCGCTTCATAATTTCCCGTAATTTTTCTGCCTGATCTTCCATAGCTTACCCCTTATTTCCATTTAAATTGATCTGCTGTTCCCGGCGGAAACCGCTTTTCGATTTTTTCGCGGTTTACTTTAAATCCGTCAAGATTGATTAAAAAACGTACCACAGACGCTCTTCTTATATCTACAGGAACTGTCTGCCCCTCTGTAATATACGATATTGATTTTCTTTTTTCTGCAAGCGCAGAGATTATATTGCCAATATGATCGGTTTCGTCCATTTTACTAAGTATAACAGATTTATAGTTAAATGGTTCAAACTGCCGCATAATTTCTTCTATGTCTTTTGTCTTTGTTCCTGCGCTTATTACAAGATGAAACTCCGCGTTCCTTCCTGCACCGTCAAGGATTTCTTTCATTTCACCTAACTTTGATGAATCTTTCGGGCTTTTTCCGATTGTGTCAATAAAAAACATGTCGGTGTTATCTGCAAAAAGGGCAATTTCTTTTTTAAGGTCATGTTTATTAACAACACACGAAACAGGAATTTGCATAATATTTCCAATCTGTTCAAGTTGATCTTTTGCGCCGATTCTAAACGAATCAATTGTTATCATCCGCACATCAATCGCAGGAACTCCTACAGCCCCAATCCCGTAAATTGCGGCAAGTTTGGAAATGGTTGTGGTTTTACCAACTCCTGTAGGACCAACCAAAACCATTACCCGCGGCTTTCGAGATATTTCTTCTTCCTTATATATGCTGATACTCTCCCCTATCCATTCAAGAAGATGATCCCGTACTACATCAAAATTATCAAGCTGTTCCATTGAAAGTTCTTTTCTAAGACGATCCAACATTCCGTTAATGTAATTTTCAGAAAAATCATTTGCCTTTAGAATTTTTACTGTGTTGGTAAAAGCAGAATGTTCTTCTTTAACGTTTGTACTTTCAATTTTTATTTTTAATTCATTAAGGGCGTCAAGTATCTGCTGAGAAGCTTCTTTTCCGCCTGTTGCCGATTCCTCAGAATTTTTACGCGCGGCGGCAATAACTTTTCTTTTTTCATCTTCCAAATCAGAAGCCGCAAACTGGCGTTGTTTAATATTCTGCGGGGTAAAGTAAAATTCAACCTGAACTGCGGGTTTTGAAAACAGCCCCATAAAACCGCCCTGCCTTATTTCCTTTTCGCTTAAAATACGAAAAGGCCTGTTGTATTTTGAGGCAATTTTTAATTCGCAATCCATTCGGCTTGCGCCTTTTTCGATATACATTTCCATTTTACTGTTCTCCGGTTGCTTCTTCTAATCTTATCATACCTATCCCTTCCGTTATAATATCCGGCACAATTTCCGGAACGGAAAGAACTGCCAAATCCGGCATTTCACGGTCGCAGGAATTTTTTACAAGGTAGCGCGCCTGTTCGGAACAAAGTATAACAGGCATCCAGCCTTTTTCCTTAACTGCAGTAGCCGCTTTGCTTAACGCTTTAATCCACGCTTTTTGAGTCGGCGGATCGAGCGCGCAAACCATCCCCACAGCGGTTTCATATTTACTATCGATGATCTTCTGCTCAAGGGACGGTTCAATTGTAAGAACCCGAAGGCGGCGGTCATCGTCGATATATTGCTGGCATATCTGGCTTGCAAGCCCCTGACGGGCTTTTTCGGTAAGGAACCAGATATTCTTTGAAAGCGGCGCATAATCTGCGATTGCTTCAAGAATTGAAACAAGATTGCGGATGGACACTCTTTCGCGTAACAGGCCGTGCAGCACTTTTTGAATTTCTGTTATGCGCAAGCCCTTATCCGGCCTCATTGCTTCTTCAACAACAGCAGGATATTCTTTGCGCAGCGCATCAAGGATTGCCTGTGTATCCTGAAGACCTAGAATTTCTGCGGCGTGGCGGCGGATAATTGCTGTCAAATGGGTGGCGATAATCGACGGAGGATCCACCACAGTGTACCCTGCCCTTTCAGCTTCGTCCCTTCTTTCATATTCAACCCAAATTGCAGGAAGCCCGAATGCCGGGTCTACTGTTTTTTCACCATCAATTTCCGAGACGGCAGTACCGGGATTTATACACAGGAAATGTCCAAGGCGGATTTTTCCCCTTCCTGCATCAACGCCTTTTATTTTAAAACAATACTCGGAAGGCTCAAGCATTGCGTTATCCTGAATCCGCACCTTTGGAAACACAAGCCCAAGCTCATAGCCGGATTGACGCCTAACACCCTGAACCCTTTCCAGAAGTTCCGCGCCCTTTTCTTTTTCGACTAACGAAACAAGCCCGTAACCGAGTTCAAGGGAAAGAATATCCAGCGGAACCACGGGAGGAATTTCTCCCGGTCTTTCATCCTTTCGATCTTTTGTCTTTGCCATCATATCATTAAAACCTGCGGCGCTTTTTTCATTCCGCCTGATTCTGAATGCATGTAATGCAATCAAGGCCGCCATTGGAAGAAGCACATACCACGGGAAACCGGGCAGGAAAGAAAGGAATACAAGCACGCCTGCGCAAATCCAGTAAACAAGCGAATAACGGTTAAATATCTGCTCAACAACCTGATCGGCAAGATTGCCCGTAGCAGCCGCCCTTGTTACGACAATACCCATTGCGGTGGAAACCAAAAGCGCCGGCAATTGAGTGACAAGCCCGTCGCCGATTGCAAGGCTTACATAATTGTTTGAAGCTGTCTGCCAGTCTTCGCCGTACATTGCCATGCCGATAATGATTCCGCCAAGCAATTCAACTACAATAATAAATACGCCGATTTTTACGTTACCCGAAATAAATTTACTTGCACCGTCCATTGAACCGTAAAAATCGGACTCCTTTTGTATCTGCGCCTTTCTTTGTTGGGCTTCTTCTTCTGTGATGGAACCGGAACTGTACTCGGTTTCTACAGCCATCATTTTTACCTGCATACTGTCCAGTGTAAAGCGGGCTGCTACTTCGGAAACGCGGGTTGCTCCCTTTGTGATAACAACAATTTGTACGGCAATAATGATAATAAAGATGATAATGCCGACAACAATGCCTTCACTTCCGCTTGTCCCTACAACAAAACTGGAAAATGCCCGTATCATTCTTCCGTTAAAACGCGACCCTTGAGTTAAAATAAGACGTGTGGAAGAAATGTTAAGCGCAAGACTGAATACCGTAGAAACCAAAAGTATTGTCGGAAAAAGACTGACTTCCGTAGGTTTCTGCGTGTAAAGTACAATAAGAAGTATCATCAGGCAGAAAATTAAATTAACTGCAAGCAGCACATCAAGAAGTACTGTGGGCATGGGAAGGATAACGGCAAGTACAATTGTAATTACCGCAACGGCGGGAAAGCTATCCTTCAAAAAACTCAAAGGGTTACGCGAAACCGCTCCCTCAGAGCCTAAAACTGCATCAGCCACTCTTAACCCCAAATTAGCCGCGTGAGCGGCGACGTAAATCGAACGACAGCACAACGTGCTGACGATATCTCCATAAATTTCAAGCGCTTAGCCTCCTGCGCCTTTCTTCATTCAAAGACCATACCCTGCTTAAAATAAGAGCCACGGTATTCCAGTATGTATACGGAATGATGTCGCCAACGCTGGTCTCACGGTACAATGCCCATGCGAGGGCTTTATTTTCAACAAGCGGAACTTCGTGTTCTTCCGCTATGCTTCTTATCCTGGCTGAAATTTCATCTGCGCCCATAGCTACAATCATAGGTCCCGGCATGGTATTTCTGTCATATCGCAATGCTACAGCAAGGTGAGTCGGGTTTGTAATTACAACATCAGCATTCGGCACCGCAACAGCTATATTCTGCCTTAAAAGGTCTCGGAAGCGGCTGCGAATCCTACCCTGTATCTGAGGATCCGCTTCGTACATTTTCATTTCTTCTTTTATCTCGTGCCTTGTCATTTTATTTTTTTCACGGAACCGCCAGCGCTGGAACATATAATCAGGAATAGCAAGGACAAGCATTAAAATTGCAGCAATTATCAACATTCTTATTGCAATTGAAGCTACAGTGGTAAGCCCTGTCCATACATCCATTTTCTGCATATTTAAAAGTTTTTCAAAATCCGTAATTATTAAAACATAAGTAACAATTCCAATAATCGCAATCTTTACCAAAGATATAAAAAATTTATAAGTCCCGTCTATGGAAAATATTTGTTTAAAATATCTTCCAATCTTTGGCAGAACCTTTGAAAAATTCGGAACCAATGGTTTTGTTGTAAATAAAAAACCAACCTGTGCAAAATTTGAAAGCAATGCTGCAACCACTGCAACAAGCAAAATAGGCCAGACAAGCAATATAAAGTACCTTAAAAAAACAACTACCACAATTCCATCCTGCGTAGGATCAATTTCGACAGCACGCTGAAAAAAGAAATTCATCATCTCAACACATCTTCGCAGCATTGAAGGCGCAAGAAAGAGCAATAACAGAGCCGGAAGAAACAACCCAAGCGCCGCAATAAGTTCCTGACTTTTAACAACCTGCCCTTCTTCCCGCAGCCTTCGCAGTTTATGTTCAGTAGGCTGCTCAGTCTTCCCCGGCGCATCCTCATCATCATCCGCAAACCACTGCAAATCAATGAAAAGAGAAGAATGAAAAGTGAAAAAAGAAGATTCGGACAATTCATTCCTATCTTCAAATTTTTCTTTTTTCCTTTTTAACTTTTCTTTCATAACCCGCCTCCTTCTGTGATTTGGCGGCCGATTTGGGTGTAGAGAGTTTGAATTGTACCGAACCCGGAATCTATTACGCGGCCAAAGGCTTCGACTAAAAATGGAAGCGAAGCAAACAGGAGAATGAACGCCGTTGTTATTGAAATTGGAAAACCTTCCGAAAGAATATTGATCTGCGGCGCGGCTTTGGAGATAAGCCCTGTTGCAAGAGATGTAAGAAAAAGCGTTCCAAGAATCGGAAGCGAAATAATTATTGCATCAAGGAATAAACGTGAAAGCCCCGACGCAAGCATACCGACAACAGATTCCCTGCCTTCGACAAGAGATACGATGTTAATGGTTTGCACAGAACGCCAGAAGCCGCCAAGAAACAATTGATTAAACCCGCCTATAACAAGGAAGATTAACATGGCAACAAGATTAAAATACTGACCCATCAGGGGATTTTCAACCTGGCCAATCGGATCGAAAGTTTCTGAAGCTCCAAAACCCATTTGAAGCGAGAAAAATTGCCCTGCAGTGGAAAACGTTGCAAAAATGATCGTTAAATAAAATCCAATTATAAGACCGATTATTCCCTCGCCGATTAAAAGCAAAGCAAAGCGAAGGCTGAATGGTTCAAAACGCAAATCCGTAACTTCTCCGCCGGGCAGAGTAATCATGCCGGAAGAAGAGTTAGCCGCCATATAAATTTCCGCCGTAGGAAGAACGGCAAAGGCGGCAAAACCCGCAAGTGCAAATTTCGCAACCATTGGAATTGCATCCGATGAAAGAAGCGGAGCCGCCACTATCATGGTAAACGCTCTTGCGGCGATTAAGAGAAAAACCGGGCCGTAATTAAGAATGTTGTTAATGATTGCGTTATCTGACACCCTGTCTACCTCGCCATATCAGGAATCCGCCTGAACAGTTCTGTTGTATATTGCCCGAGAGATGTAAACATCCAGCCGCCAAGCAATGCAAGCATTGTAAGAATTACAACAATTTTAGGCACAAAGGTAAGCGTCTGTTCCTGAATACTCGTGCTTGCCTGTAGAATTGCGACAACCAAACCTACTATAAGAGCAGGAATCAGCAATGGACCTGCCATCATAAGCACCTGCAGAATACCCTGCCGTAAAATTGCCGTAACATCACCAATACTCATAACACACCTACATAAAAGAACGGACGACTTGATCCGTCAAAAGCCCCCACCCATCAACCAAAATAAAAAGGATGAGTTTAAACGGCATGGATATCATTACCGGAGGGAGCATTATCATACCCATGGACATGAGGGCGCTTGCCACAACCATGTCGATTACTATAAATGGTATAAAAAGCAATATACCAATCTTAAAAGCAATTGTAAGTTCATTCAATATAAATGCCGGAATTAACACATAAGTTGGAACGTCAGCTAACGTATTAGGCCGGTCAAGCCCGCGCATTGCCATAAAAAGCGTGATGTTTTCCGGGCTGTTTCTCATCTGGCTGTACATAAAAAGCCTTAAAGGAGCTTCGCCTTCACGGTAGGCATTCTCCACAGAAAGTTCGCCGGCGGCAAGCGGCGCAATGGCATTAGTGTAAACTGTATTAAAAGTCGGCCACATGATAAATATCGTTAAAAAAAGCGAAATACCCAAAATAACCTGATTCGGCGGAACCTGCTGCAAAGAAAGAGCGCGTTTAATAAAATCCAGAACAATTGCAATACGCAGAAAACTTGTCATTAAAATAATAATGCTTGGCGCAAGAGAAAGCACCGTAAGCAAAAGCAAAAGCTGCAGAGAAAAAGCGACTTCCTGTCCGCTTGCAGGGTTGCGTATGGTAAGATCTATAAAAGGAATTATAGGAAGTTCAGGGTCGGCAAGCATATCCTGAGTACCCTGCACTGCCGTATCGGGAAAAATCTGCGCGTTAGCTGAATAGGGAATAAAAAAACATGATAATATGGCCAAAAAAGCCGTTATGCGCAATACCTTCATGCTACAGCCCCTTAAGCCTTTGGCGGCGTCTGCGGATTTCGTCTGCACCGGAGGCATTTTTTTGAACCGGAGCGCCGAACTTGCGAAGCAAAGACATAAAATCAGGGAATCTACCGGGGTTTTGAACGCTCTTTTTAGAATCTTCCAGCATCATTGCGTCGATTAAATCTTTGTCTTCGATTTCGCCGATAAGGTTCACCCCTCCTTCACCCGCGCCGACAAGCCACGCCTTGCTTCCAGCGGCAACAATGTGTGCATGGCGGTTATAACCAAGCGGCGTGCTTGCAAGCACTTTAAGAAACGGGTCGGCTGCTGCCGCCGGTTTTGAAGCGCGTTTGAAAATAAAAACCACACCGTATACAGCCGCCGCCACAAGAATGAGAACCAGTATCATCCTGATAACCGGCCAAATTAACGGAGCGCCCGCTTCCTGCTCTGCCTCTGCTGTGCTCTCCCCGATTGTGTACTCCATCTCGGCAAGCCTGTAGGGATCTACCGCGACGGCTTCTTCTTCCTGAGCTGAGATTGCTGGTATTTGAATGAGGAGCCCTATACTCAAAATGAGCAGGGCAAATTTAGGTATTTTCAGTTTCCCCCTCCCAAGCGCAAACCGATCTATGTAATTATATACTATTTACTGATTAATATCAATAGAAATGGTGAAATTTTGTTATATAAAGAATCTTTAGGTAATTAATCCCGATTACTTTTTATGCGGCGGTTTTTCTTCCAGTTGTTTAATTTTATCTTTTATTGCGTGGTTCAAAAATATTTGAATATCTTCCAAAGCCGCTTTTTGGTATTTTTTTGAGGTAGAAATTGGATTAATTTCTTTTAAAAAAAGATCAGTTGGATCGATTCCCAAAGCGTTTGCAAGTTTGTTTATCATTTCTGACGATGGGAATTTAACGGTATTTTCCAGATTTCCAATGTAATTGGTCGAAGCTTCTACTTTTTCAGCTAAATGCGCCTGACTCCAACCCCGCGCCTGCCGAAATTGCTTTAGATTGGCTGCAAATACATCCCTAATGTTTATCATTAAAATATAGACCTGATTTTTTCATATTAAAATGACTGTTTTTTAATGAAAACATTCTTAAAGTATTGACATTTCTCATATTATACAATACTTTAAGAATGAGTGATTATGGGAGAAAACCATACCACTTAACCAGCCAGTTATGGCAGGAAAATTAAATTAAGGAGTTTTTTATGAAAAAAATCTCAAAAATGATTGGGATTATTGCCATTGCGGCAATAATCGGGGTTTCGTTTGCCGCCTGTGATCTTGGTACAAAAAAGGATGCATTGCATGGAACAACTTGGGAGGCAACAGACGGTATGCGTCACTATGTTCTCACATTCAACAGCCCGATGTTTACTATGACTGCAACATCAGAAGGAAGAACTTTTTCATATAGCGAGTCGTATACCATTTCCGGAAATAATGTTGTATTCTCAAATGGAGAAGGTGAATCAATAACAGCAGTACTATCTGGTAATACTTTAACAATTGTAGATGATGGATCTACTGTAGTATTTACAAAACAGTAACGAAAAAGAATACCTGACAACTCAGTGTTGTCAGGTATTCTTTCATTTGTGATTTTTACCGAAATTCTATGATGTTGCCAATACCATGACTGAGATCCGTAAGTCAAAATCAGCCGTCGGCTTGCTTGCAGATAAAATTTATGTTATTATAGGTAAGTGAGAATATTTAAAAATACATGGTTTAACCGCTTTGCTGACAAGGCAGGTATAGAAGACAGTGAACTTAGAGAAGCTGTAAATCAGCTTGAGAAAGGACAAGCCGATGCCGATTTGGGCGGCGATGTTTACAAAATGCGCATTGCCCGTTCCGGCGGGGGAAAATCAGGCGGGCATCGGGTAATTGTGTTTTTTAGGAACAAGGAACGGACGTTTTTTGCTTATGGTTTTACGAAGTCAAATCAGAGTAATATTGACCGTAAGGAATTAAAGGAGTATAAAGCATTGGCAAAAAAATACTTCGTTTTGTCTGATGAAATTATAGAAAAAGCAAAGAAATTAGGAAAGTTTATTGAAATTTAGGAGTTCATCATGGAAAAAAAATATTATAGCGAAGCTCTAATGGCGGTGCATCAATCGGCGAGAGATTTGTATGAAATAGGTGCAATCTCCGAAAATGAAATGAAAGAATTTGACAAAGGCTGCCTTGTACAAGAACGCGAAACGGAATATGCGGCTAAAAAACCCGTTGAATTGGAACACGCAATCGCCTGACACTGTCAGGTATTGCTACAACACATTCCCAATCAAATCAAAAAGAATTTTTACAAACAGCAAAATTGCCACGAAAGCCAAAACAGGCCGGATAATTTTCCTGCCGGATTTCATCGCCATCCGCGATCCAAGGTAGCCGCCTGCAACCGAGCAAATCGTGCAGGGAATTGCAACGGGGAAAAGGATTTTACTGTTCACAAGCCAGGTGATCATAGAAATTATGTTCGAAGAAAGATTGATGATTCTTGCGGTTCCTGCGGCTTTTGTTAATTCAAGCCGGAGAATTGCCGTAAAAGCCAAAGTTAAAAACATTCCTGTCCCGGGCCCGAAAAAGCCGTCGTAACAGCCCAGAATTAACCCAATAAAAGAAGAAATTATAATTTTAAACCTGAAAGACCGAGGCTCTTTAAGCGCGGAACTTTCTTTGCCGCGGCGGAGAAACATAAAAATCCCCACAAGCGGAAGAATAACCATAAGGCATATCTGCAGGAACCTCTGCGGCATTGACAGGGCAAGCAGTGTCCCAATCCACGCGCCAAGAAAAGCGCCGATACTTCCCGGTATTGCAACGGAAAAATCGACATAACCGCCCTTGATATAATTCGCCGCCGCTATCGAAGTTCCAACAGAGCTTGCAAATTTATTTGTCCCGCTTGCAGTGTGAATGGGAATCCCGACAAAAATATAAGCCGGCAAAGAGATAAGCCCCCCTCCGCCCGCAATGGAATCAATAAAAGAGGCAAGAAAAATAAGCGGACAAAGAATAGCAAGCGCAACGCCGTAGGAATAAAACATATATTAATAAACCCTAAAAAAAAGAGGAACAACGGATTACTCCCCTACTCCCCTTTTTTCATTCTTCATTTTTCTTTATTCATTTTAATTGTAGCCCATGTCGTTAATGCGTTCTATCGGGGACACGATTTCTGTTACGCGCACACCGAAGTTTTCATCAATGACCACGACTTCGCCTTTTGCAATCAATTTATGGTTTACAAGAATGTCTACAGGTTCGCCTGCAAGCTTGTCAAGCTCGATGATTGTGCCTTCACCCATTCCTAAAATTTCTTTAATAAGTTTCCGCGTACGGCCAAGCTCTACGGTCATCTCCATTGAGACGTCCATAATAAGACCGATGTTTCCGGTTTCGTGCGGACCTAGCCTCTGCTGATTCATATATGGGAATTGTACAGGCTGTACATTTGTAGGTCCAAGATGAGACGGCATTTGCCCGCCCATTTGCTGCATACCGCCCATGTTCATTCCACCCATGCCCGGCATCTGCCCGCCCATTTGCATACCGCCCATATTCATTCCACCCATCTGCATTCCCGGCATTTGCATGCCTGGCATCTGCCCGCCCATTTGCTGCATACCGCCCATGTTCATTCCGCCCATTTGCATTCCTGGCATCTGCCCGCCCATTTGCTGCATACCGCCCATATTCATTCCGCCCATTTGCATTCCTGCTCCAGACGAAGCTCCGCCGTTTAAACCATTTGAGATGTCAATCGCGGGGGATGCGCCAAGAATTTCCCACATTTCGTGGGTAAGACCATCGCCAAGATCGAGGCTGTAATTCATGACAGCAAATTCACCCGCAGGAAGAGCGGCTGTTGCCTTTGGCAGATTAACCGCATTGGGAGATGCTGAGGCTATTGACTTGTTTCCTGTTTTATCTGTAAGGGTTGTAATTTGCGTACCCACCATCTGTGATACAACTTCGCCAATTACAGACATTGCCATTTCATCCAGTTGAATATCAGCTTCTTTGGTCATCAGCGCTGCTATGGCTCTTGCCGATTCTTCGGAAAAGATAAATATATGCTCGCCGGGAAAACCCGATGTATAATTTGCGGAAATAACAGTTACCATTGCCGGAAGAGACGGAAGAAAACTATCGCGTGTATGGGCAAAAACTTCAGGACCAACAAGAGTTACAGAAGCGCTTGTAAGAGCCGCAAGATTTCCTGACAATGCATTTGTGGTCGAGGCAAAAAATCTTTCAAGTGCGCCGCAGTCAAAAGCAGGACCGTGTGCAGGCGGAGCCATTGTAGCTGTCATTGAAGGCGCGCTCATACCGCCGCCCATGGCTGATGAATCTACACCTGCCAACAATGCATCAATTTCATCCTGAGAAAGGGCGCCATCGCTCATCATAACAAACTCCTTTGTGTAGCTTTTAACTGCACACTATAATCGAAAATGAACCGAAGGGAGGATCATTATAAGTCATCTCCCTCAGAAATAAGCTCTTCAAATTCTTCATGTCCAAGCTCATCTATTTTCTGCGTTATCTGAACCGCAATCTTCTTCCCGATAATGCCGGGGCGGCACAGAAACTTTTTCCTTGAGCCGATGTTAAGTGAATAGGGATCGCCAATGCGGGTGTTATAAAGCCGGATTACATCCCCAATCTGTAAAGAAAGAACATCCCGGACAGGCACATTGATCTTTCCAATTTCGGCCGTTACATTAACATCGACTGATGCAAGCTTATCCTTTAGAACATTGAGATTTTCAGTAGTAGCGTTACGGCGCACGGAAGAATACCAGAAATGCGAGGATAATTTGCCGATTA
>Ga0099364_10003847_pt1 | contig 23035 bp, 23 predicted proteins | sample TergutTh196P3_FD_73070 | JGI IMG/M metagenome (GOLD analysis project Ga0099364, IMG submission 73070) | Microcerotermes parvus P3 segment gut microbial communities from Pointe-Noire, Republic of the Congo - Th196 P3 | ecosystem: Host-associated > Arthropoda: Insects > Digestive system > Gut ...
GGGGACAGCTTCACTGGAGAGGCGGACGCCGAGCGCGCCTTTTTCAGGTTCGTTCACGCGCATGGCAAGGGGCCGTTCTCCTTTTTCGGGAAGGTCATCGACGCTGACAAACTGTACCTCTTTTTGGGGCATGTCATCCTTAACGAAGCGTCGGAGGCGGAAAAGCGCGTCATCGAAACGCTTGGCGATGGTCAGTTGCTCTCATATTATTATGAATACGCAAAGATTTCCGGCGCAGAGCGAGACCCCTTCCTTTATGAACTTTTGCTTTTCATGGACAAAAAAACGCCGGCGGAACAGCAGGCTTATTTTGAGATTCTGCACAACCCCGACTATTATTTCTGGCCAAAAGATATGCCACGCAAAGACGCGTGCGAAACACTCATGATTTTGAAGCGTACGGGAACGCTTCCGTTGAAACGCGAAGCCTTCGAAAAACTCGAAAAAACTTACATCCTGCCGGAGGCTTTACTGTCCTCGCTATCCGTCGCCGCCTCCTACGACGAGGCCGCAAAATGCCTCGAATACTGGGAGAAACGGGAGCTTTTGATTCCGATCGACCCGAAGTCTTACTTTTACGAGGACTCGAGCTTCTACAAGGACTTGAGCCTCGACAAATATGAACAAGCGGCGCGGGTACGCTGTTGGGGGCATACTTACGCGATCCTTGAAAAGCTTAATTTTGTGATTGTCGAGCTCCCGGATCTTCGCATGTTTGGAAACAGACTGCAGAACGAACTGCTCCGGTTCACGCTCGAACGGCTCGTGAGGCTGAAGGACCAAAAAATCACCGCGCCGGACTCGCTTTTCATTATGAAATCCGCCGAACTTCTGACAAAGAGGCGGCAAATCGAGCGATTTCGATGGCGAAACTACCTCGCTGCCGGCGCCATAGGAGCAGCCCTGGCCTGGTTAGCGCGTTTTCTCATGAGCGGCCGCGGCGATTTATTCTTTAATTTTGTTTTTGTCATCCTCGTTATTGCGGGGGGGATTTACGGCGTCTCCCGCAGAGGAGCAAGGGTGTCTGCGGAAAGCACCAATTTCTTTCTCGGCGGGCTTCGCACTTATGGCCGGCAATACCTGATCATTAACTTCGTCTTTACCCTGTGCTCGATTTCTTTCTTCGCGATATACAGGGGCTTGACGCCCTGGTTTCACTTTGTTTCAAGCGGAGTGGCGGGAGCGGTATCGGGAGTCGTGGTTTACTACCTGTTGGACCGCCGCGCCTTGTCCCTAAATTATAGGAGCATGGAACTTCTCTGCGCCGACTTTTTTTCAAGGGGAAAAAGAAACGCGTAAAGGATCTAAATTGTTACGTATAGACGATTATAGCGAAATATGGCACACTATCCGATACATCAAGCAGGAGGTAGAAAGGATGGAAATTGCTATGGCTAGATTGGAAATACTGACGCTGCTGTACGCATTGGAAGCCTTACTTGATGAAGGTAAGCCGGAAAAAGCAAATGAAGTCATAAAGAAGGTAATCAATGAAGCAGAAAGAGTGAAACCGCAAGATTAAGCAGTTTCCCGACGTTTTAGTGGAATAAAAATCAAATGAGGTATACCAGAGAGACCGAAGCCTCTCTAAAACACGTTGTAATAATTTCGTTAATATATTCAATTCTTTCATTATTGCTGCTTGCAAAAGTTGGGAAAAGTTGAGGTTGGATTCACGCCTATTCTCATCCATCCACGCCGGAAGCGTAACCATGCGGTTGAAATCAAAGACGAGGGATTTTTTCAACAGCGGAGGAGATTGGATTTATGGATCAAACGCGGGATATTTCCGGGGAAGCTACGCCGATAGAAGGGGCTTACGCGGCTTCGACACATTACGAGCGGTCCGACGCACCCGATCCGGACGCAACGCTGAAACATGAACCTGAGGAAACGTCGGAGCCATCGCGTCAACCCATACAACCCTTCGGCCTGGAAACGTTTCGTAACTGGCAGATTCTGGAGCAGCTTCCCACTCAGGGCGCAGAGGCGGATATCTATCGCCCTACGATCGGGACATAGCGCGTCTTTGTGCCGAGTATTGTTCAAGAATACAAACGCAAATGGTAAACTAAATAAACTGAAAGGTGGGTTATACCGAATGAGTGTTGTGTGTTTAACTACAATTACGGCTGTCGCGCTCACCAGCGCCCGCTGTTAACATAATCCTCGTTCAATCGCTTCTACTTCTTCGAGCATCGCAAGTAATTTTGGAATGCTCTCCGTAGCGGTTTGCCATATCGTTTCAAAATTGACCGAGACATAATCGTGTGCAATGATATTTCGTGTTTTGCGAATCGCAGGCCAGGGTATTTGCGTGTAACGCTCTTTGAAGTCTTTGTCGATCACGTTCTCCAATTCTCCGATATTTGCAAGTGTTTGTGTGACGGCGCGTTTAGTTTTCTCATCCTGACGAAATTGCGCAAAATCCATGCCATTTATGAAAGACGCAATCAAAGCGGCCTCTTTACGCATTTTTTGTATCGCTTGTAAATTTTTATCAACCATAGCATTGCACCTGTTTTTCGATGATTAAATGATTGTCCTCCGGCAATGGAAGACTTATAACATCCACCGGCACGTTAAGCCGGGCCTCCAGTTCAAGTGAAAGCTCACTGATGACAAACAGGGACACGAATGGATTGTGAAACTCTACCAACAGGTCGATGTCGCTTTCTTCCATTTGTCGCCCAGCCGCGTACGATCCAAAATAGTACGCGGCCTTAATATTATATTTAGAAGCCGCCATACCGATGGCGTCACAAATTTTTTCGTGAGTCGTCATTATTCGCTTCTCCTCTATGCGTGAACCACGATTTAATACCAATGACTCTGTTCCCCAACCGCAAAGCTTCATAATTATTATACCGTTAACGGGGTCATCATTGCGCGGGATTACAAAATATGATAGTATTTTTCCCGCTGTTGTTCGCCGAATGTCGGCTCTCAGCAAAAACACACGCCGGAGGATCGTCCTCTTGTCGCCGCGAAACGGCGGGCAGGCGCGAGTATGATTCCGGCGGAGGAAAAAACAGGGAGGAATTTATTTTGGGCGCAGTAAACATGAAACAACTGTTGGAGTGCGGCGTTCACTTCGGACACCAGACGCGCAGGTGGAACCCGAAGATGAGGCCGTATATTTTTACGGAGAGGAACGGCATCTACATAATCGACCTCCAAAAGACCGTAAAGGGGTTGGAGAGGGCGTACGATTTCGTCCGCGAAGTGGCGAAAAACAACGGCAGTATGCTGTTCGTCGGCACAAAGCGCCAGGCGCAGGATCCCATACGCGACGAGGCGATCAGATGCGGCCAGTTTTTTATCAACCAGCGGTGGCTCGGCGGGCTTCTCACAAACTTCGCGACGATCAGGAAGCGCGTAAACCGGATGATCGAGCTTGAAACGATGGATGAGGACGGTTCCATCAATAAATATCCGAAAAAAGAGATAATCATGCTGCATAAAGAGCGCGAAAAACTGGAAAAATCGCTCTCCGGCATAAAGCATATGAAGGAGATACCATCCGCGCTGTTTATTATCGACCCCAGGCGCGAGACGATAGCGGTCCTGGAAGCCCGCAAACTTGGGATACCGGTAATAGCGATAGTGGATACCAACTGTGACCCTGAACTCATCGACTACCCAATCCCGGGGAACGACGACGCGATAAGGGCCATCGAGTTAATAGTGAGTTTGATATCGAGCGCCTTCATTGAAGGCCGTCAGGGGGTTGATGGGTATGAAGCGCCCTCCTCTGAAGGCGGGGAGGACGAGGCGCAGGCACCGGATGAAGTGATAGAGATACGCGAGAAACTTGAGGACGAGTACGCCGAAGTTGGCGATAAGGTCACGAATCAGGAACTTGAAGAACGCAAGGCTTGGAAGGAGTAAATATAAAATGGCCGTAAATACCGAAGGTGTAAAAGAACTGAGAACCCGTACAGGCGCCGGCATGATGGACTGCCGTAACGCGTTGGTCGAGTGCGGGGGCGATATCGAAAAAGCGATAGATTACCTCCGTGAGAAGGGACTGGCGAAAGCCGCAAAGAAAGCGGAGCGCGTGGCTGCCCAGGGCGGCGTGTTCAGCTATATTCACACCAACGCAAAGATAGGGGTTCTGCTGGAGCTTAACTGCGAGACCGATTTTGTCGCGAAAACTGACGAATTCAAAGCGCTGGGTCATGAAATCTGTATGCAGGTGGCGGCGGCAAATCCGCAGTACATATCCGTCGAGGACGTGCCCGCCGAGGACATCGAGCGCGAGAAGGATATATACCGTAAGATGGCTATTGAGGAGGGTAAAGCCGCCGAAATGGCCGAACGGATCGCGGACGGCAGGATAAACTCATTTTATCAGGACAACTGCCTTCTGGAACAGAATTATATACGCGACCCGAAAGTGAAGATAAAGGACCTGATCGTAGCGGAAATAGCGAAAATGGGCGAGAATATAGTGGTTCGCCGAATTGCAAGATTCGCGATAGGAGTTTAGCCGATAAACACGAAAAACAAGAGCGAGGGGCAGGTCCCTCGCTTTTTTTTGTATATTAACCGGAGGTATCGGATATGCCAGGAAAATATAAGAGAGTATTGTTGAAATTGTCGGGAGAAATTCTTGCCGGCGAGGAACGCTTCGGATTGAACTATCCCAAGATAAACGAGATCTGCGAAGAAATAGCGGACGTTGTAAAAACCGGAATAGAGATAGCTATGGTCGTGGGCGGAGGAAATTTCATCCGAGGCGCTCGCGCGGAAGCCGAGGGAATGGACCGCGTTCAAGCGGATCAAATGGGGATGCTGGCGACCGTAATCAACGCGCTTGCATTGCAGAACGCGCTGGAGCAGTTGGACGTCCCGACGCGCGTGCAAACTGCAATAGAGATACGCTCGATAGCCGAACCGTTCATCACCCGCCGCGCCACGAGGCATCTTGAAAAAGGCCGCGTCCTTATATTCGCGGCCGGCACAGGGTCGCCATACTTTTCTACAGATACGGCCGCCGCTCTGAGAGCGTCCGAGACAAAATGCGATTGCCTATTGAAAGCAACGAAAGTTGATGGTATATATGATAAGGATCCTGTCCAGTATGAGGACGCAAAATATCTCCGCGACGTCAGCTATTCGGACGCCCTCGTAATGCGGCTCAAGATAATGGATGCGCCGGCGTTCGCGCTCTGTATGGAAAACAAAATGCCGGTAGTGGTCTTTGACATTCAGCAAAAGGGCAACCTCGCGAAGCTGTTGATCGAGGGGGAACAGATAGGTTCCATCGTATATTAAAATCGTCCGCGAAGGAGTGTTGTGAAATGCCCCAAAATATCCTAAATGACTTGAAAAATCGCATGGCAAAAGCTCTGGAACATCTAAAAGGGACATACGCGGGAGTTCGCACGGGCCGGGCTCACCCGGCGCTTGTGGAGGATATCAAAGTAGACTACTTCGGAACGATAATGCCGATTAAACAGCTCGGGACGGTGAACATCCCCGAGCCGAGACAGATCGTCATAACGGTGTGGGACAAGTCCGCGATGAAAGCGGTTGAAAAAGCGATCCAGGCTTCCCCTCTGGGTATAAACCCGCAGCAGGACGGCGAAGTGATACGCCTCAACATCCCCGAACTGACGCGAGAGCGCCGAAGCGAGCTATCCAAACTCGTACACAAATACGCCGAGGAATCGAAAGTAGCGACACGGAATATCCGCAGGGAGGGCATCGAATCCCTGAAGAAACTTGAAAAAGATTCCAAGATAAGCGAGGACGAACTAAAAAAATACCAGAAAGAAGTTCAGGATATTACCGACGAATCAATCAAAAAAATTGACGCGGTGCTTGTGGAAAAGGAAAAGGAGATAATGAACGATTAACGGTCCTGTTCCGGGCATATCACAACCTTTAGCCTAAACTCGGAGCGATCGCGCATCATGACTATTGCTTGCCCCAGTTCGGATAAAGTATAGCGATGCGTTATAAGCTTACCCGGTTGCAGCAAGCGTGTTTCCACAGCGCGAGCCGTTTCCAGCCAGTCGCCGGGAAACCGCGAGTTCCACAAACCTTTGAGCGTTAATTGCCTGCGCAGGATTTGCCAGTAATCGTCACGCTCAAGTTTAAAATCTGCGGCCGGGTTCCCGACGAGTATAATTTGACCGCCCGGCCGAGTGGAAATTATGCAATTTTTCAGCGCGTCAATGCTTCCCACCGCCTCAAAACAGGCGTCGGCATCATGCGGCAAGGCGTCGTCTCTGCCAATCAGCTTTACATTGCCGACCTCGTGGATTTTCAGCCATTGCGCGATAAGTCTCCCAATTGTTCCGGCCCCAATCACAGCCGCGCTGCCGGCGGACTCAAAATTCATTTGCTTCACAGCGTGCAGGGCAACAGCGGCTGGTTCCAGCATAGCCGCATCCTCAAAACTTACCGAATCAGGCAATTCCACCAGATTCCAAACAGGGACCGCGGCATATTCCGCAAACGCGCCGTCCCGGCGCGATCCAATATAGCCGTAATCGCGGCAGGTTTCATATTCTCCGCGCCCGCACGGCACGCATTTGAAGCAGGGAATGAGCGGAAAGACTCCCACGCGCTTTCCGATCCACCGGGAGTAACGATCCTCGTCATATACGCCCGCGACCGTTCCCGCGAACTCGTGGCCTAAGATGATCGGATAACGGTATGCTCCCGTCGCGAATACTCGCGGAACATCCGATGAACAAATCCCGGCGCACCGAATTTTAATCAAAGCTTCGCCCTCTTTCAGCCGCGGGGCCGGAATATCTCCATACCGAAAATCTCCGACGTCATGTAATATCCAGGCTCTCATCTCCGGTTTCCCTTATATATTTAAAGTATTCCAAATCAACTGCGGTCGTAATTTTAAAATTGTTCGGATTCCCTTCATATAACCGCACATTCATTCCGCTTTTGAAAGCTATTTCACTGCTGCCTCGAATGCTTACGATTTCCTCATCCGACAATCGCTGGTGCGCGGCAAGATATTTTCCATAACCGTAGCACTCGGGCGTCTGTCCGGCCAATAACTCATCCCGGCTCAAAAGCGCGGAAATTCGCACACCGTCCGTGCTTACGTAAACCGTGTCGGCAATCTCGACCACAGGCGTCGCTCCGTCATAGCCATTCGCGGACTTTACGCAGTTGTGAATGTCCAACTCCGTGACAAGCGGCCGCGCCGCGTCGTGAACCACCACGCGGTCATCGTCGTTCAGCCTTTCGCGGAGCGCAAGCAAACCGTTATATACCGACTGCTGTCTTGTTTGCCCCGGCAGAGCAAAAAATTCAAACTTTGAAATGCCGTAAAGGCCGATCCAACCGGAGAGCCGCGCTTGCCACTCCGCAGCCGCGACTATCGCTATTACTGAAATATCGCGGCAATTTTGAAACGTCATAAGGCTGTACATTATGAGAGGATTGCCGGAAACATCGGTAAATTGTTTCGGGATACCAAGCCCGGACAGCCGTTCACTTGAGCCTCCCGCAAGAATAATCGCGGCGTTCATTATCCGATTTCTCTCAATTCGTCTAATATTTCCTTGTAGGCTCTGTTTTGGTCGAATAACGCCGCTGTCCCGAGCACAAACCCCCTTACGCCAAGCTCGGTATATTTACGCACGTTTTCAAGCGATCCGTGTCCGTCCCAGTAAACGTTAAAACCGTATTCATCGCGCAGCTCCAGCAATTTGCATATCTTATTATGGATATACGGCAAATAAATCTGGCCCGCATGCCCGGGGTTAACGCTCATTACGAGGACGCGCTCGACAATGTACAGAAGCTCGCGTATATACTCGACGGAAGTGCCCGGGTTTATCGCGATAGCCGGGGTAAGGCCGAGATCCGAAACTCTCTGCAGCGTCGTCGAGGTATGGTACTCCGACTCCGGATGAACATACAGCACGTTCGCTCCGCAGTCCGCGAACAACTCGACGAAACGCATCGGCTCACGGATCATGAGGTGACACTCAACACTCTTTTTTGTCGCGGAGCGTATGTAGCGCAGATCGTGAATGCCCATGCCAAAGTTATGGACAAACTCACCGTCCATTATGTCAATGTGAAATGCATCGATCCCGCCGGACTCGAGCGCGCGAACCTCGTCCTCCAAATGCCCGTAATCCGCGCACATCATTGACGCGAAAAATTCAGTCGACATCACATATCACGCCCCTAACGTATTCCATCTTCCATGACCTATAAAATTCCCCTCCCTTGGAGGGGCGCCCGAAGGGCGGGGTGGTGCTTAATGCTTACGTAAATATCGCTTTTCCCGTATGCCGGATGTTAAGTTTGTCCGAATTGAAAAGGAAATACAGCGACGTTAATGCCTCCGCCGCGTATGACAGTGCGCGGGTCGTCGCAATCTCCGGTGCGGCGTCCGCCGAGCGCTCCATATGTTCAAATACCTCAAAGACCCACGCGCAGTAATCATCAAACACCTCGCGCCTTGCGGCGAGCAAATTGTATGTATATTGATAAGGACCGTTCAGGATCGATATATACTTGTCATATCTATCGGGGTGCAATGCCCTCAGCGAAGACAGCATCGAATCTTTCACCGCCTCACCGACAAAGCGGCGAAACTGCGCAAGCGTGTTCGGATAGCATATGTACGGCAAAGGTAAAACCACATCTATGCCGCCGTCCGCGAGCGCGGATATCTGCGCGCCGCTGATTATCAAATGCCTGCGGTAATGACAAATGCCTTTCCAGTCGTGATCCGTATTCTTCCACACCCAATAAGTCGCCGTCATCTCGAAGTACATCCCATTTTTTGCGGATATATTCAAACCCGTATTATCTTGCAGCGCCGCGACGCGTATGTCCGTGACATCCGCGCCCGCTTGTATTGGACATTCCCACGGCTGCAAGACAGGCGGATTGACGAGTGGTTTATCCCGGTGAGTCTTTACCTCGTACACGGTTAAGTCGCACGCCGCGCCGCTTGTTGAGCTATCGAGCGGAGGAAACATGCCTATGCTCCGGAAATACGCGCTCATCAGCAAATGTTCTTCACGCGCGCCGATTCGCAGGAAGCCGCGATAGCCTCTTTTCTCCAGCACCGCACAAATCTCATCCTGCAACAGTTCCGTAACCGCGACGAGTATAAGAACATTCTCGCGCTCAAATTCACAGTTATCGAGCGTGATCACCGCAACGCCGTCGATCTCCGCCGGATTGCCCTCGGCTCTGGTGACAATAAAACAATCAGGTGCAAGCCCATACAACGAACGTAAAGCAACATACACTCCATAAGCAACAACCTGCGCCCCATATATAGCAAACCGGGGGTATCTACGCAATTGATCTAAAAAAATCGGTAATTCCATAATAAATTCTATACCCCAGCGGCTATATTATTCCCCTCCTTGGAGGGGTGGCGCAATGCGAGGCGGTCATGCGACATTGCCATTTTTTGTTACATAACCCGCCCAAGAATCGTAACCACTTCATTTATCATACCGTTGGGCGTTGTATACGATTCAACTCTCTCATCGATAACTTTCGTAAACTTACTCATCAAAATTCGCAGTGACTCTTGCGAGAACAAGTGTATGTGATCGAGGTTGTCTATCTCAGATTCACCGGTCGGAACCGTTAAGAGCATTTTTCCCCCGGGCTTTAAAAAAGCCGCGAGTTTCTCCATTACGTACGCAGGATCATTTAAATGTTCCATCACATGGAACGACATGATCAAGTCAAACTTGTGGGGAATACGCAATACTTCAATCGGTTCATGCAAAATCGTTATCCCAAGAACTTCCTGAGACTTTTCGACAATGTCGCAAACGTCATTACCAAGCACATCGTAACCGCGCTGCTTTAACGCGTATAGCAGCATCCCCTCGCTGCAGCCGAATTCGAACATACTCACCTTTTTGGGATCATCGTCATTCAGTAATCCCATATTCTCAAGCAAATTAAGACGGCCATTCAGCCACTTATCCCATTCTTCGGAATACGAAACATTCATAATTCCCTGATGATTTTTGTCTTGTGCCCAATATTTTTCATCGGTATAACGATCCTCCAGCACTTCGCCGGTTTTTATCACATTAATGCGCCAAACATGTCCGCATAAACAGCATCTGTACACACCCTTTCGCTCAGTGGTCTCAATATCATTCGCGCAACATATCGGACAATTGACATGGTCAAGCCTTATTTTTATTGTGTTTTCGAGTACGGCGGTGAAGTATTCGATCTTAGCCTCGTCTATGCCCATAGCGGCAGCTTCACGTTTAATCTCCGAAAACCTCGTATAATTTGCCGCTATCAATACGTCAAACTCACTACCTTCGGCGAGCAGTTGTTCCGGGGCTTTTATCGTCACGCCGTAGAAATCACGACCGTGTCTTGAGCTGTCCTTGTCAACTGCAAGCACAACCTCGCCGCCCGCGTTCGTTATGGCATCAAACACCGCACTTCCGGCGGAGCCGGTTCCCCATATTGCGAATTTCATCCCCGTGTGCAGCTCCGGCTTTTTGTTTGCGTCGTCGATTTTTGAGGACAACTCGATTACTTTATGCCGCTGCCACATATCAATAATTTCCGCAAAATTCGTCGTATGAGCAATCCTGTCGAATCCGAACTCGCGCAGCGAAATCGCGTTCTTACTGAACAATGCGGCGTAACCGGCGTTTTCGACGTCGGCGTTTGCGACAAAACGCGTATCGTTCGAGTTTGATAAATCCAGATAGTGCATAGTGCCGGGGTTAAGCACATACTTGCTCATTTGCTCGCAAAAATCGTCAATTAACCGCGCGTTTGCGTTGTGAAGCACGATCCATTCTTTACTTGATGCCAGCAGTTTATTAAATTCAATTCCAAAATTGCCACTGTCGGGGATAACCGCGAATTCGTATTCATGTGAAAATAATACCGAATTCAACGCGTTAAATCTGTCCTCATAACGCTCAATGTACGGCATACTCGGCGAAAACCGCTTGTTTTCTTTCTTACTCTCGTCGCTGATAATGCCGTTTTCTATTTTAATTAGGTTAACGCGACCGGATTTCAATTTAGGGCTTTCTACTTTTTTTAACATTTCGTACATTGTCGGAGAGACATCGTCTATCTCTTCTGAACTATCGCGTGTAAATGTATCGAGCGCAAAACCGCAGAATTCGCACCAGCGTAACTGGTCGCCAAAATCTTTTGGTTCACGCTTCCACCAACCCGGTTCGATCGGCCACCCGCCGGGACCGTCAAACAGCATATCCAGCACCCCGGCTACTTCGCAAAAGAAAGCGCCTTTGGGCGTTATTCCCGCGCTCCATTCGTTTTGCAGCCAACATGCGTCGCGGAGTTTATACCATTCTTCATCAGGTATACCCAAATCCTTGCGCGTTATCAGCGCGGACTGATGGTATATAGGGTTAAGGTGATCATTTAAACCTTGAAACGGCAAAACGTCATTGATTATTTCGTAATACTTCTTATACGTGCTGCCCATGTTCGAGAACATTCCGGCGCCAATGATGTCAATGCGTTCCACACCGTCGTCTATAAATTGGAAATTATCCAATTCTTCGCGATGTATTGCCTTTATAAACTCCTTTTGAGGATAAATCATAGGGCTTTTTCGCGGTGTAAATTTTGAACCTAAATAACGGATAAAATGCTCAAATTCCGGGTGCAGCGTAGGTTCGCCTCCCATCATGCTGCGTATTCCCTGATAACCGTCAAGGGAATCGACCGCTCGCTTGAAAGTGTCGAAATCCATAAAATACGGTTTTTTATAGTGACCGCATAAACGCGTGCAGTTAGAGCAGCACTTGTTGCAAGCATTTGTAATATCAATTTCAATAATGCGCATATGACGCGGTGATTTCACTACTCTGTACCTCCAAGAATAATTTTTTCATTTGGAACGCCTATACTGTTCAGGTAATAAACCGATTTTTTAATAAGACGCTGCTGTGCGTATGCAATCAACACAAAATCAAAATTTACATTTTTTATTTCCGTTTTATCGAAAAGGTTTATTTTGGGATTGGGGTTTTCAACGTCACACCATAGCACAACGTCGCAATAAGCGGATAACAAGAGCTGTGAATAATAATGCCGTCCCATTATTCCCGAGCCGAATATAACAATCCGGCTGTTAAGTGAGATGCGACGATACGGTATCTCGAATCTCAATGATGCCGTTGTATTACCGTAGCCATAGGAACGCGCCGCCAAAAAGGCTATTTGTCCCGCCGTGTTCTCGCTTACTTGTTTTTGCCACAGGTATACGCGGTCGTCGTAAAAATAATTCCGCGATTGCCCGCTTATATCCAGTGTTTGAAATATTTCGTTTCGACATTGATTATGGAGATATTCAAAGGCCTCAAAATCATCAATCCTATCATAAAAATAACGCATAAACGATGTTACGCAGTTTACAAAACTTTGTTTTACCTCTTCGTAAATGCCCCAATTGATTAACGACTCTTTCAGTTTTACATACGGCAGGTATGCGGATTCGGGATAGTCGGCGAGCCCATCGGATTGGCTGCTTCCGGACATTATTCGATAATAAATAAATGGCTCATTTATAACAGCAATTTTCTCCGCAAGCACCATATATGAAAATGTAAAATACGCATCGTCAGTATATTTGATACTTTGAAAACGAATATCGTGTTTTTCAAGAAATTCCCGCCGATATAGTTTGTTCCACGCCATTCCTTGTGAGAGCTGAAAAATGTCTTTCGGACAATCTTTATACGAGAACACAGCTTCTTCGGGTATCACTTTCTCGTTCAAAATACTTGGAACTCTCGTTCTATGTCCATTTCGACTATCATATTCAAACCCGCCGCATACTACGATGTCGGCAACCGTTTCTTCCGCGCGCGAAACCATCTTTTCAAGCATATCAAATTCAAAGAAGTCGTCGCTGTCTAAAATGCCGATGTACTCGCCACGTGCCATCTCCAGACCGAGATTTCGCGCGGACGCGCCGCCCAACCCCTCGTTTTCTTTACTGATAATCGTAATACGGCTGTCTTTAGCGGCATATTCGTTGAGTACGCTAAGGGAATCATCCGTCGAGCCGTCATTTACGCAGATGATCTCAATATCGTGCAAAGCCTGACCAATAATGCTGTCAAGGCACTCGCGCAGATACTTTTCCGAGTTATATACGGCTACGATTACTGAAACTTTCAAACTCTTCACTCTCCTTTTTTAGCCATAAGGCACGGGCCAACGCCGCCTTCAATTCGTTATGAGTCAAAATGTTTTTGCATTTGCCCGATACGTCAGTATTTACAGCGTCGCTATATATTGTTACAGCGACAAGATCGCCCTTGCCAAGCGAGTTGAAGTCCGGTTCGCGCAAGGGAACGCCATAAAACCGGGGACCGATGTTTTTGGCGTTGACGTCCCATATCTCAGCCGGATAATCAAGCCCCAATTTATCGAAGAACTCTAAAATGCACCGACACCAATGACCGGCGCCGTAGAACACCACACGGGACGACCTCAAACGTTCCAGATTGCCATCATCCGTTTCACGCAGTACGTCGCGTTCGAGAGCCAGATCGACCAACGAGGCGTACGTGTGCGCTTCGTTCCACTTGATTAATTCCTTTAGATTTTCTCGGAGCCAATTTGCGTCATAGATTCGGCCCAGCGCAGCATCGATCTCTTCCTGAACGCTGCGAGGGCGGCTTTGACGTTGCGCCAGCCGCTGAACAAGCATTTCGTACCACTCGGTCTGCTTCGCATATGACCACCATATATCCGCGCCGGCGATGCCAGTGTCATTCCAGGGTTTAGTAAAAGTGTAGTGTATGATTTTCTCATCCGCGCACCCCGCAAGGAAGCTTTTCCATTCGGCGTTCGGCGCGTATCTCGCCTGTGGACTGATTTTTGCCAATTGATGACTGTTCCATACCTTATCCAGGTACCGTGTGCGGCCTTGGCAGAAATAATTCAATACATCCTGATCAACCAAGCGGCAGTCATGCGTTTGCGCGTATTGAACCATCTGCGGGCACAATTCCTCGACCCGCATCTTTTCAAGATTCATCAGCAGGACTCCGGCGTTAAAATAACAGGACATTTCAGTGATTCCACGCTCATTCAGATATTCTCTGTAATTGTTGATTGGCGCAAATACATGACCAATCACATCTGTATCCTTACACGCGGCTACGAGATTATTTCCTAAATCCGTATCGTACAACTCGGCAATATCGTCATTGATGATAAGATCGCAATCCAAGTGTAAGACTTTCTCAAGATGAGGAAGCAAAATGGGCGCCAGTAAGCGGTAGTACGTGGCAGGAACATATCCATTACCAAGGTGTAATTGAGATATTTCAGGATAATTCGAAACATCGGCCAGATACAAATTCACATTGCTATACTTGCTGAGCTGCTTTTCTAATCTTTCAAGCATGATAGAGTCAAGTGATTCGCGATGGCAAAAAAGATGGATTGATAAGCGATTAATACCTTGACGCGCAGTAACGAGCGAGTGCAGCATCACTCCAAGTATCGGTAAAAAATTGGAATCGGAGCTTACTAAAATGTTGATTATATTCATATAGAATTTACCCCTTTGGTTCTCCAGATAATATTTATAGTATCTAAAGAAAGAAACTACTTTACTTTAGAAACAGGTCCCCAAACAATGTTGTCATATGCCCTCACGCGCCAACATAGACGGATCACGCCATATGATAGCGCTCTCCAAAACATTCAAACTGAGGAGAAACTGTTTCACTGTGCAAGCGGTTTTGTAATCCCTTATGGCAATCAGAATGCAATCAAAGACAGTACGGGGAATTTCATCAGGCGACCTGACAGGAAATTCAGCATCTCGAAAAGAAGAATAATTCTTGTCTACCCACAATGTTATTTCGCACACCCCTGAAGCTAAAATCTGACGATTAAAATCCTGTCCCATATCCCCCGCTCCATAAAGGACGATTCGTCCTCCTTTCGGTAGCAAAGAAAAAGGAACTTCCCAACTTTTCTCATTTTTCAAGGAGTAATTATCGTGCTTTAATGAGTGATTTTCGTGTTTCAAGGAGCAATTCTCGTTCCAAATGGAAATTAACCACTCTACAAGGTCAGTAGGAGGCCAATAACGCATCATTACCTTCAACGCTTCAGATTTATTTTCCCCGGCAATCTGATAGCACCACGCGCCCGTACAAATATTCAGCATCTCTGTACGAAAAGTATCAATCACTTGCTTATATTGCTCTAACACACCTCGTTTAGCAAAAAACTCATGAAATTTATCCGCATCTATAGCAGAAGCGCAATACGCTTCAAACCGATCTAAAGAAAGAATCTCGCTACCCATGCTTCCGCGGCCATAAAAGTACCGATAAAAAGTTTCACTCACGCCGAAAAAGGATTCCGCATAATAAGCGATATATAAAAATCCGAAAGAATCTGCCGATACGGAAAACCAAATTTGGTCTTGACAATCCTCCCGAATCATCTCAAACGCTTTCTTGCAGAGCTGGGCATCATACATCTTATCCCAAATATTCCTGTTAAAATCGCGATTAACGAAACTTTTTTGCAGAATATCCCGTCCGTACAACTCACCGTTATACGTTTTAAAATAGCTCTGTACTTGCTGTTTTGCAAACGGGTCGGGACAATCTACCTCCGTGCCAAATCCGTAGATATCCGCCTGCCGCTGTTTTGTGATATTATGCAGTTTCTCACAGGCATAACGTACAAGCTCATCGTCGGAATCCAGAAACAAAATATATTGCCCCCTTGCCGCTATTACGCCATCAATTCTGGATTTTAACGGTCTGAGGTTTTCTTCGTGCCGCAATAACTTAACCCGGCTATCCAATTTTCCGTATTCTTCGATTATCGCCACAGAATTGTCTGTAGAACAATCGTCTACGCAAATCAACTCAATATCGGAAAATGTCTGCCCCAGAACGCTGTCTATACTCTGCCGCAAATATTCCTGACAGTTATAAACCGGCATGATAATTGAAATATATGGTCTGTCCATTTACTCGCCCTTCTCCTTATGTCCCTGTACCTTCCCAAATAGGGGCCTAAAAAGCATTGCAATAGTCTTTCGCACTAAGTAATTCCTTTGCGGTTATCTCAATGATTAAATAATTCACCAAAATCATGAAATTGGTCGTTTCCAAGTTTACGAATTAAATCCATATCATCATATTGTTCATTATTTTGGGCAAGATGTCTGAATTTTGGAGACAAAAAGAAATAGATCATAGTATGCAAAATTTCGTCATACACTATTCTGTTCCTTCTGGATGGATGAATATCTCTTGTTTTTAACAATTCTATCTTCACCCATTTACGTCCAAATTCATTCGGAGGCAAGATACGTCCTTTTATATTCGCGTATGCTCTTAATTCCTGTGTGACATTAAATTGTTCATTCTTCGACCAAAGAATGAAGTCAGCTTCTTTATCCAAATTAATATTCCATTGGTGATTCCATTGATATTGTTCATGTTCAGCTTCATTTACAGCATGACAAAGGTGAACCTTTTTACCTATTTTACAAACAGCCAGCAAATTCTCAAGAACAAGCATTGGATCCAGCGAATGATCCAATGCATTATTCATCGTCACTGCGTCGAATTGATTATGTTCGAATCTGTCCAATAATCTTTCGCCAATTGCAAAAAGTGTTTCTGTGTACGGTATAATTACTAAATGTGCTAACAATGCCTTATATACTGGAGCCAATGGGTCGCATGCGGTCACTGATATCTGACCTCCACAATTGAGTCTATTCCCAAATCCTGAAATAGGCCCCGAACCTACATCTAGAATGCAATCTCCTGATTTCATTTCAGAAATGTCTGGCATTAAAACTTGGACATCAGGTTTTATGAGACGTTTGAAGTATTTCAGATATTGATTGGGATTAGCATAAAAATCCCACCAGAACAAAACTTCCCCAAAAGTTCCTTTTAGCCATAGTCTTACTGCTTGATCGAATTCTTTTTGCTGCTCATTCTCGGTATACTTTTTATTGTTCCTGACAAAGTGTTCTGTTTCTTTCATGTTTATCTACTCCTCAGATTTTTGGTAAATAATTCATAACTCTTTTGTTAAAGAATGATTTTATGAGAATGGCCGACTATTCTTCATATCCCCAAACCTTCCCAAATAGGAGCATAAACATAGCAATAATCTTCTGCGGTGTACCCCCATGATTGAATATCCGCCATAATTTGCCTGGCTATATCATAGTTACGCATATCAAGCATTACGAACGTTTCATCAACACCGCCTCGTAAAACATCCGGCGACTCTACAACATAATCAAAAATCGCAATCTCCTGATTGCTCTCTAACCCATCAACAATACTTTTTACCTCCAGACCGTGCGCCGCCAGAAATACCACGAGTGTCCATGTCCTTTCATTCAACCCCCAAATAACAATATTTTTTCCATTAGTGGCTGTTTTATATCGCCGCAACGCAGACTCAAATATCTGCTTGGTAAAGTTGAGACAGTACCAGCGAACACAGTTGTGATCAAAATACGGCTTTAACGCGTCAAGCGTAATATCCTCGCGCGCTTTGTAAATCGCGATTTTTATGGCATCGTGGTCAGTTGCGAACGGCGACGTAGCCTTGTATTTATAGTAGCGTTCCCATTCAGGCATGAGAACAGGCGCATTTCCCAACTCAATTGGCTTGGGTGTACCTAAAAAGTGTATGATTACGGGGTTTAATAACGCTTCAATACATTCATCAATGTTCTCGCCCGACAATTGCGATATCCAAAAATTGCTGTTATACCGCATTGGCAGCTTTTTAACCTTGCCACACAGCGCAAAATTTAAAACATCTTGATCCGCAAGCCAAACCAGCCCCGCTTCCGTTATTTGTTTATACAGTTGACCCACATTTTCCGCCGCGATCCGCGCCAGTTGACACTTGCGCAACCCGGAAAGGTTCATTAAAATAACGCCGGTATTAAAATAAACGCCGCTCTCTTCAAAACCAAGAATTTGATTTCTTGTTTCAATTGTTTCTTTCGAATCCATCCAATAGTTCGGAATCATCCCGGCTAACGCGTCGTCCAAATCTATTTTCCATAACTGCGCAATATTTCCCTCGACAATCGTATCGCAATCAAGAAACAGTGCTTTTTCCAAGTTTGGGAGCAATTTCGGGATCAGTATTGGAGTGTATGCTTCCTTTGTCAATTTCGGAGCGCCAAGTATGTCATACTCAGCGGTAACAAACAAATCGCTGTCTAGGAGGATATTTTGAAAACAAACACTGATATTTTCACGTCCCTTACTTAAACCGACCAGCTTTTCGGTATGCTCTTGAGAAAGTTTTTCCGCAAATATATGAAATACAATCTCTGAACCCTCACAGTTTGCCAAAACTGAACACATCGAAACGCATGTCATTTCAGCGTACTTGTCGTTAAGGGCGTATGCGATGTGGATCGTATCCATCAAAAATCTACTCCTATTTTGTTGGGATTGCGTATATCCTCAACCAATTCGCGCAAGCCGTGAAATACACGGTATCCAAGCCGTACTAATTGCCCTCTTACCTGCGAAAATACTTGCTTGTCGTCAACGGTTATCACAATTCGCTCGCCGGACCTCGCGGGAGTTTCAAAATCCGGTGCACTGACGGGACATCCGTTGATCGCGCCGATTCGCTCCGCATTTATATCCCAAATCTGATACTCGAAACACCAGCCCAGCTCTTGGCCGATTTCCAGTAAATACCGCATATTACGGCCAGCTCCATAGAAAATCACGCCATCGCCCAAGCGATACCACCCATCAAACGCGGTCAATTCAGGTTTGAGTGTAAGCATAAAGCCACCTATTTGCTTTATAAAAGGTATTTGCTTCTGCAAATCTACAGCTCGATAGTAAAGTGACCCTAAATTGGCGGGATAATGCTTATCAATAAAAGCGCTTACTTTCTCAAGATCGTTGGGCACCATTTCCCACGCTAGTAACAACGAATCGAATACATTCCTCACATATTTGCGAGTGTTTTGCGTCACCTGAAACGCAACAATATTTGGGTATCCCGTCGCGGATACGCTTATCGACTCAAGCTTGTCCGCACAAACCGCCATCATCAGAATTCGATTTGCAAAATGTGAAGCAAAGGCTTGAAATAAATACTGAGTAGTATCATGCAGCACAACAATCGCACCGTCGTTTAAAAATGGCAGGGCGCACAGAAAATTGAGACTTTCCACAGGATGCAGATGCGCGGTATCAATCACACAAAAATCAAACCTGATGCCAAGTTCATCAAGCACCTCTGACGGGTCGACGCCTGTGATAAGCCGCCATTTGCCAGTTGATATGCCCGACTTGGCGACATCCGAACCCACTTGCTGAGACTTATCACCCCACCATTTTTCCATGAGATCTATAGAAATCAGCCTTGCGTTCCTATCGCTTATCGAATTGAGAATATTTACGGCACCTCCGCCGCGAGCTACGCCAATCTCCAAAATATTCACTGGCTCGTACCATCGGATCAGACCGTTAATAAAGCACCGTTCGTTGTCTGACATTTCGCTGTGCAAACAGGTGTAGTCAATCTGTGCATAATGGTCAGTTTTGTATTTTTCGGGAATTATCGGCAGTTCGTTGATTTTTGTACTTTTCAATTTCGTTACCTCATCATGAGCACAACATTACTGTTATCGCCTATCGATTTTGGGGATTGTTGATCCCTGCCAGTCCGCAAGAATACGCCGATACATCTCGTCAAACCCGTACTTGGGGGTCCATCCCAACGCCTTGAGCTTGTCCGCGTTAAGCGTGTATCCTACATCCGGCGCGTAACCACTTGTTTGTATATCCTCTGGAAAATTGACGATGACCTTGATCTTGTCACCGCAAACCTCGTTTGCCACCAGCTCCGCCATTTCGTGAATTGTTGCGCCGACGGCAGGGTTTGTTATGTTGTACGCCTCGCCGGTTTTGCCTTTGAACACAACGGTCATCAGACCGCGAACAGCGTCGGAGATATAGCAGTAATTGCCGTGTGATTTGCTTTCGGTATGAAGTTCAACGTCCCTGCCCTCAATAACGCTTCTCGCAAACTGGGCGAAAACTCGCGCATCATCTTTGGATATTCCCGCGCCGAATATCTGTGCCAAACGCGCAATCTTCACGTTAAAGCCATATTCCGCCGCATTTACAACGCAGAGCATCTCACAAAATCGCTTGCTTTCGGGGTAACAGCTCCATGGATTGGACAAGTCCAGATACCCCAAGTCGTTCTCGTTAACCTCGCGCTTCTCTGTCTGTCCATAGATTTCCATTGACGAAACATAGACAAAGCTCCTGCAAAGTTTTTCCCGTGCAAGTTCGAGCATATTCCGCGTTCCATCAACCATTGTTGTTATCACATCGGCGGACTTCGCCGCCATAGCGACCGACTTAGTGATAGTGGCGCAGTGGAAAACGTAGTCAAGCCTGTCAGTAACGTCAGTGATGAGTGAGGGTCTGCAAATATCACCGCAGAAAAACTCAAGGCCAAGCTCCTGGGCTAGGGCTTCGCCCTTGTTTCTGTTCCTGCCGTGACCGATTAACCGTGCGTTAAGGTTGTACTCGGCGTTCGCCGACGCGAGCGCTCGGACGAGAGCGCCGCCGATAAACCCGGTCGCGCCTGTCACCAACACCGTACTGTCCCTAAGCTCGTTCCACGGAATATTCTGGTCTGAGATAACGTCATATACGTCGGCCCTGACTACTTTGCTCATATTTTCCATCTTTTACAATACAAGCTCCGCTATCGGATGGTGAGGAAAGCGGCTCCATTCAGACGGAGGCTGCATATAATCGCCGTAATAACGTCCCAGGATTTCGTCATAGCCTGCGGGAGCCCATAATTCGCGATCCTCGAATTGTAATTTAACTCTTTCGTTAAAAATTTTTGCCTTGAAGGTTCGAAACCATACGTATACATAATCATGCAAAAACCAACCAACATATTCTGTTTCTTTTTTGTTGTAAATCGACAAAAATGTCTCTTGAATATTGCATAAAGGGCGTTTAGGCAGTATTGAAAACATACGTGAAATGCTTCGAAAAGGATTTTTGGGGTTAGTGTCCTCGAAACCGTAACGAATCCTTAGTGCGTCTATTATTATGTTATTAACGGCGTTCTGAAATTTAAACATCTTTCCGTCAGGCACGACGACGTTATCGTGTGTGAATATGTCTATATCAAGTTCGGGGTTACTGCCCGGCGCGCAATCTTCCAGAGTGTATTCACGGCGAATGGTACCCTTCTTGCGAAAGCCGTAACGAAAAAAACAACCGTCATCATCGTGCGGAGCAAACGCTTCATATCCATCCGGTAATTCTTTTTTACAAATTTCGTTAAAACGTTTGCAGTCATTTCTGTGCATGACAATATCGATGTCGTCATCCCAGGGGATAAATCCTTTATCGCGCACCGCACCGAGAAGCGTGCCGCTGTAAAGGCAGTATCTCAGATGATGTTTTTCGCAAATATCGTGAATTATGCCCATCATTTCAAGCAGTGTATTTTGCAGGGCCTTCATTTGTTCGTCGGTTATTATTATTGGTTTTGCGGTGCACCCGCTTCTGAGGTAAATTTCAATCTTGTGAGGCAAAAGATTATCGTCTGAGATACCACAGTAATTCATAAACGCATTACGGATTTCATAGTAATAGGTTTTGCTTCCGATAAGTATATTAGCGCCGTCCTTGCCGTATCTCTCCAGCATGGTTTGTAACGATATTACTTCCAACCCCATCAGATTCGTTCCATGTTTATTTGGGTCACTATCACAAAAACAGGCAGCGCTCACTCCCAACCTCAACAAATCTTCCTGGGCAGTCATGCCGCCTCTTGAAGCCGTGTACACCACAATTGGCTTTTCAAGCAATTTCGGATGCTTGTAATATGGTGAGCGTTTTTTCCACATAATCTTCCTTCTGTCTAATAAATCTTTTTTTTGATGTCAATCTTTCCTAAAATGCAACATTTATATAAAATGTTGCATTTTTAGAAATTATATCACGTTTTAATGCTTACAATATTCACAATAGAGCAAATACATCAAACGGACGGAGAAAAATTAGAAAATCAGAAAAAATCATCCGATAGCGAAATGGATAACGTGACATGCGCTGTTGACGAAATTGTTAGATTTGAGGGTAGTACGACGAAATCCGAACCGATCCACAAAATAATTTTGAAAGACAGAGTTCTATTTTGCATCAACCCGCTTTCCATTTTGTAGACATTGCAAATAATTTGAGGCATAATGCTGTTAAAGGAGCTGACGGACATGTCTAAAAATACAACCATCAATTTGCGTGTCGATAAAGAGGTCAAGGAACAGGCGGGGGAGATACTCGCGTCCTTGGGCTTGACTCTCAGCGAGGCATTTAATCTCATGCTGTATCAGGTGCGCGTTGTGCGTGGCTTGCCGTTTGAAATAAAACAGCGTCTGCCAATTGAATTGAATGACGGGTACGGTTCATATATCTGCGCGTATGGCCATGTCCATGATTATAGCAAATTTGATTTTGACGCGGTTGAGCGGGAGATTGCCGACCCAAATACGAAAATATATAATAACGTCGAAGAAATGTTGGCAGAGTTAAACGTGGAAGACGAAAATGCCGCAATATAAGCCGCAGCCAACGTCTAAATTCAAGCGGGACGTCAAACTTCTCAAAAAACGGGGATATGATTTGTATTTGCTGTATGACGTTATCGCAAAACTCGCAAACGGGGAAACGCTGCCGGAGCAATATCACGACCATCCATTAAGAGGAAACCGGAAAGGATATAGGGATTGCCATATCCAAAACGATTGGGTGCTGATCTATAAAATCGACAAAGGCGTTTTAACGCTTATCCTCTCTGAAACCGGGACACATTCCGATTTGCTTGAATAACGCAGCGCCACTTAATTACATCAATTTATCAACCACAAGCACAGGAATGGAAAAAGCTCGTTTTTCGCGTTTCAATTCTTCAACGTCTGCGTCGTGATGTTACATGCCACTCTCGGGAATAC